>Ga0315549_1000690_pt1 | contig 38943 bp, 43 predicted proteins | sample SalMarSW160200MG_FD_203101 | JGI IMG/M metagenome (GOLD analysis project Ga0315549, IMG submission 203101) | Salt marsh sediment microbial communities from the Plum Island Ecosystem LTER, Massachusetts, United States - Salt Marsh Sediment SW1601-200 ...
TCGGGGGGCCCTTGGTAGTAGCACGACGTTCCGGTCAGAACTTCACAATTGCCCAACTTACCTTCTGGTTTCAGATTCTAGGGTTCTTTATTCCAGGCTCTACGTATTGGAATGCCGCGTTCGGCCGAGAAAAAGGCGACGTGGAACAGGATGAAGAAGGGCTCGAAACAGCCTGGAACTTCGGTAAAAATATGGCCTTTCTAATCAAGAAATTGAGTAGTTGACATAATCGCTCATTTAGCTAGATTGTGTGAAGAATACCCGCCCTTGTCACAGGCCCCTGAGAAACTCAGGCCTGAGGAGAGAAGGGTTTCTGGCTGCCAGAACCTTGTCTAGTTCTTTAAGCATCTTCTCTTTGTCTCGCGGCAATCTTCCTCGGACGGAGAGATAGTTCGAGGCATGCATCGAACTAAAGAAGCAATCGGTAAAGCTGGAATTCTCTATGATTAACTTTAGTTCCTCCAGGGATTGAAAAGGAGAAAGAGGATGAAATTCACCCCGTTGCCATTGCTCATAGAGCGGGGTACCGGGTACGAAGGTCAAGGTTAAAGCTCCGGCATACTCCGGGTCAATTTCAGTGAGAACTCTGGCTGTCTCCAAGGCGTGTTTCTGGCTTCCCTCGACACCGCCAAGTCCTAAAATTATCGTCACAGAAAAGGTTATCCCGGCTTCCTTCACCTTCTTCCCCGCCTCGACCATCTCGTCCGAAGTTACCTTTTTACCTATCTTCCGAAGCAGTTCATCATCGCCGCTCTCAAGCCCGGTATAAAAAATACCCACCTTGAGCCTTTTTAATTCCTTAAGTTCATCCACACTCCGGCGCAGGATATCCTGGGGCGTAGCATATGTGCCAATCCTTTCGATAGAGGGTAGTTTTTCATTCAAGTACCGGAGGACCTCCTTCAACCTAGGAAAGGGGTAAACAAGGGCATCCCCATCCTGAAGAAATACCTTTTTGCCGTCCCAACCTTGAGCTATGTCATATACTACCGTAGAAACACCAGGGAGCCGCATGCCTTTTTGAATGAACAAGGCCAGAGCATCTATTTCATTCTTGACATCATCGACATCCCGCATCTGAAGCTTTGAGCCATAGTACATACAGAAAGTGCAGGTGTTGGTGGAGCACCCACTGGTTAGAGGGAGAAAATAGCTTTTCCACTCGCTGGGAGGTCGAATAATATTAGGTCTAATGAAGCTCATGCGCCGATTAAGTTCCACAGGGTACCAGACCGAATTTGATGCACCCTTTGAGGCCTATTTTACCACTGCTGCAACCTGGCCTCAAAAAAGTACAACGTGCAATGATTCGCCTGGCCATCTTATTTACCTGTCAGACTCTAAGTGTCTTCAGTGCAGCGTTTCTTTCTTCGTAGTATTTCGTTTCGATTGTTCCAGGTATCCCGGCATAGGCAGACGTTGAATCCGGTGCTTCCCGGTGGTTCGCACTGGTGTCTCTCATAAATCTCAGCGAGGCCGTCTCGAACTTGCCGGTAGTAGGGCAGTCCAGGAGCTTCGGTTGCTCCCAGGACCGCTCTTCCCTGCGGCATCCATATGGATGGTAGCGGGACGATACCGTGGCTGGCGAGATATTCAGCGCCAGATAGGAAGCTTTCTACAGGTTCAAGCCCGATGACAAAGGCGCTACAGGCCTTATTGCGACCATACCTTTCGGCTATGTGGAGCAGAGTGTTGAGTTGCCGCTCGCGCCCCGCGAAGCGCGCCTTGCCAGGACATATGCGATTGAATAGCTCCTCATCCCATATTTCCATGTCGCAGGCAACCCTATCTGCTCCCGCTAGAAAAACTTCGTCGACAATCGTGGGGTCGGGTGGAGGTGACGTGTATACCAGAACTTCCCCCGAGATATTATCGAGGCCCGCCAGGTCATCAATTGCCCGCAGCATGTCAGCTACAAGATGGCACTCCGCACGGGGGTTCATTGTCGAACCACAGGTTATCTGGACGTATGATGCCAGTTTTTCTGTATTTACCGCGTAGTTAACAACCTCTGCCACATCCTGCGGTGTAGGGAAAAGGAGCTCTGGCTTCCCCTCACGGGCAAGCTCCTCCGTGTAAGCCCCCGTGTAACAGAACTGACACGAAAATCCACTTCGTGCATACTCACAGGGCCACAAATATGGAAAGGATAAGACATCCAGTCCTTGCAAGACGGCAATCATACTGAAGGGTATGCCCTTTGAAGTGTATTGCTCGTAGAACTGTGTCTCCGGAGGGAAGTCCACCTCTGTTACAAAGCGACCATCATAAGCCAGACAGGCATTACCACTTTCGGCAATACCTAGAGTGAACGGAGACCGAGCGCCGGCGTTCCAGATGTGGACAACAGTATTATCCGGCAGGAGGAGGCAGTTGCATGCCCCCGGGTCCATAAAAGAGGATATCCGATGGGTATTGCTAAACCGCTCGTAGACCTCATCAAATGAGATATGTATGCCTTTGGTAATAAGCAAAATCTTCAGTTCTAGCGAGTCTATCTCTTCACCGTTGATTCTGTATGTGCGAAGCACAGTTTTACACCCCAGTCCCATTGGCCTTCCCCGCTTCCTCAATCAGCTTCCATTCTTGAGAAGAAGTAAGAACCTAATGTTGCTAAAGCTACACACAATATAATAAGAACCGTGAAATCGAGCCAGAGTGGAAAGGCGGAAATGCCAATAAGAGTACCCCTCAACCCATCCACTCCATAGGTCAAGGGGTCAATGTACATTATGTATCTCAACCAGGACGGCATAGACTGTATAGGGAACAAGGCACCTGAGAGGAGAAATATGGGGAATACTATCAAGTTCATTATAGCCATGAAGCCTTCCAGATTGCCTAACTTGGTGGCAATAATTAAGCCAAATCCCGTGAATGTGGCGCAGGTAAAAATCATAATTATTAGAGCCAAAAAGAATCCTGACACACTGGATAATTTGACTCCCATGGCTACGGCTATTCCCACTATAATAAGGGCCTGAATTATGGCTGTGGTCATGCCGCCGAGGCTTCTGCCCAAGATGACGGAAAAACGATTAACCGGAGCCACCAAGACCTCTTTTAGAAAGCCAAATTCCTTGTCCCAGATAACCGATGCCCCGGACATGGTACCGGCAAATAATAAGGTCATGCCCACTATTCCAGGAGCGAGAAAATCAAGGTAACCTACGCCCCCCGGTATTTGCCTGGCAGATATGAAGCTCATGGGCAATCCCAGAAAAGCAAGAAAAAAGATAGGCATCAATAGTGAACCAACTACCCTTGCCTTTACTCTCAAAAATCTTTTCATCTCCCGCAGCCACATGGTATAAATCGGCAGCGGGTCTATGAGTCGCCGGGCTCCAATTGCTCGCATGCTATCTCCTGCCTCTACTCCTCATCCACGATTTCCATAGTTCCTTCAGACTTCCTTCTTCCTCCCTTATAGTCTTCCCGGTATAATGTAAAAAGGTATCCTCCAAACTCGGCTTATACAACTTGATGGATGATATAACAAGTCCGCGATCATCGGCAAAATCAATAAGCTCAGGTATCCTTTCTTCGCCGCCATCGATACTTAGCTCCAGTGAGCCATCACGTGCTTCAATCTTCTTTATCCAGCTAAGCTGCTTTAGTAAATCAACCAGGCTGCCACTGCTATCCTGAGCTATTTGCAGTGAAATCAAATTTAAACCCACTGCCAGTTTGAGCTTTTCCGGCGTATCCATGGCTACTATGCGGCCCTGGTCTATAATGGCCACCCGGTGACAGAGATAATCCGCCTCTTCCATATAGTGAGTAGTCAGGATTATGATTATACCTTCTTTTTCATTTAGCAGCTTGATGTAATCCCAGAGATTCCTTCTTGCCTGGACATCCATGCCCAAAGTCGGCTCGTCCAAAAACAAGACTTTGGGATGGTTCAGAAATCCCCGGGCAACCTCAAACCTGCGCTGGGTGCCGCCGGAGCATTCACTAATCCTCATGTTCTCCTTCCCCCTCAAATCCATCAGGTCTAGCACCTCCGCGACCCTCTCCTGCCTGGTTTTCTTATCCAAATGATACATTCGGGCATGAAAATCCAGGTTCTCCTTACCGGTTAAGAATGTGTCAATGGCTCGATCTTGAAACACAATTCCTATGCACTCTCTGACCTTATTTCTTTGCCGCACGATATCATATCCGCAAACCTTAGCCGAGCCTGAAGTGGGGTTCAGTATGGTGCAGAGCATCTTCACGGCTGTTGTCTTCCCGGCTCCATTAGGGCCAAGGAAGCCAAATATCTCTCCCTCCCCAACGTTCAAGGTAATATGGTCTACAGCTACCAAGCCATCGAATTCCTTGGTCAGGTTTTCAATTTCTATTACGCTATTCATGTTCCTCGTCTGGCAACTTTTTCCCAACGTAGTGCAGGAAAACATCCTCAAGGCTTGGCTTGTGTTCGCCGATCGAGGAAATAACGAATCCGTGCTTCCGTGCCAATCTCACTACCTCGGGTATCTTCATCCCCTCATTTCCTACGCTTAACTCCAGTTGAGCGTCATGCTGGTGAATCTTTTTGACCCAGCTCATTCCGTTTAGCAAACCTGCAAACTCATTGGCCAGGGCCCCTTGGGGAAACCTGATAGAAAGCACGCTGCTGCCCAACGAATCTTTTAACGCTTTGGGGGTATCCACCACCGCAATCTTCCCATACTCTAAGATAGCTACTCTATTGCAGAGGTAGTCCGCTTCCTCAACATAATGAGTGTTTAGCAATATAGTGGTCCCTGATTCTTTGTTCAACTTCTTAGCATAATCCCACAATAGCCTTCTCGTTTGTACGTCCAAACCTAGAGTTGGCTCATCCAAGAATAGGACTTTGGGGGAATTTAGCATTCCCCTGGCTATCTCCAGTCTGCGCTGCATGCCGCCGGAATAGTATTTTACCAATATATTTTGTCTATCCTTTAACCCTACCAGGTCCAGGGCTTGAGATATCCGCTCACCCCTCACTTTTTTGGGAAGGTGATACAATATGGCATGGAAGTCCAGGTTTTCCCTCGCCGTTAGATTGGTATCCAGGCTCAGCGATTCAAAGACTATGCCTATTGATTCTCTGACTTTGTCCCGCTCTCTGATGATATCATACCCGCATACAGTGGCCGTCCCCGAGCTGGGATTTAGCGCCGTAGCCAGCATCATGATGGTGCTGGTCTTGCCGGCTCCGTTAGCGCCAAGAAAACCGAAAATCTCCCCCTCTTCGACTTCAAACGAGATATGGTCCACCGCAACAAGATGACCAAACATCTTGGTTAGATTGTCAGCGATTATTGCCTTCATTCTCCGTGTCCACTTTCACGAACAAGCTCTTGACCGAGGTGAAATGCATCCTCGAGGGCCGCAGGATGCTCCTCAATCTGGCCTTTTTTATCAATTCCCCTGACTAATAAATCACCAGAATATTTCACGCCGATAGCATCAAAGAAATACTTCACCGTGAGCACTGCGCCATCAAAGAGCCTTTTGCCCTGAGTGGCGCCAACTGAAATGAACACCCCTCTGCGCACCCGATTGTCCTCCTTGCCCATGCCCAGCACATGTCTTCTTACCCAAAGCGCCTGGCATCTGTCTATTATTGCCTTCGCCTGGCTGGTAATACCATAGAAAAACATCGGTGAAGCAAACATGATATGGTCTGCTTCCAGAAGCTTCTTATAGAGCAATTGCATATCATCCTTAATGGCACAATCGCCATCTTTAAGACAGGCATATATTTCCAGACACGGTGAGATTTTGAGTTTTGAGACCAGCACCTTTTCGACATCGGCTCCTGCCTCCCCGGCACCTTCCAGCGCCTTATCAAGAAGAATCTCGGTATTGCTTTGCCTTCTGGGGCTGCCCATAATGCCTAATACTTTCATATTGCTCTCCTTCTCATAATTATAGCGTCCCGAATAGAATTGGGCATAAGCCCTTCGGGTTGAGATCAGGACGAAGCCCTGAATAGGAATTAAATTCCATTTCTTTATACATCATACTTGCCTCTAAGTATCTGCGAGAGCTCGGGTAAGAAGGCAAATGCTCTCTCAACAAGCCATTCTTCGATGCTGGAGACCTGGCATTCGCTTGCTGTCTTACCGACTGAATTGACCTGGCCTAAATCGCTGAGGCAGCATCTGGCTGGAGCCACCAATGCCTGCTTTGCAATTTGATTCAAGGACAAACCTGTGTTTTGGGCGATTACCTCCCAGTAATCCGAGAGAATCGCAGCCAGTGTTTCTGGTGTCTGCGTCGCCAGAACTGTGGATTCAGTGGGGATAATGCCCCAGGAGATAACCCCACCATTATTGATAAATTCAGCTACGCTACCAGCATATTCCCCGGGCATAAACCCAATTTGATAGGCGTCGAAGGACAGGATTTCTACCCCTAACTCCAATAGATAGGGTAAATTCACATCAGCACAGAGGTGCAGTCCCTTGGGACATTCTAATCCTTCAACAAACTTATGATAGTCTTCTCTAGCATGTTGCTCGTTGTACCCGGAAAAACCGCTGAACACGTAGCCCAGCCCCGGTTCATCTACCCAGACAAAGGCGTTAGGATTCCTCTTCCTGAGTTCTTGATACTGGATGTTGACTTTTCTCTGAATGAAATCAAACAAAATAGTCCTTGCCTCTTCGTTATAGATGATGGGCTTCAGGTCTTCATCCAATACTTTCAAGCCAAAACTCACCGGGCCCGTGACCTGCCCCCTGACAGCTTTATACCCTTGAAGCTCCCTGGAGAGAAACTTATGGAATACCCTGGAATACTCGGCGGTAAGGGCAAAAGTGTCAGCGATATCCATTTTCACGAAATACTCGTCGAGTTCTTGCTCAAATCGTGCAGTGTTGAAGACGAGCCTTTCCTTGTCAAAGTCAATAGCTATGCCCGGGAAATTCTGCGATGCTTGCACATACATATCCTCATACAGGCTCACTTTGGGAAGCTGGGGCCAGAATGGAATATCCAAGCTCAAGGCAAGCTCCAGCGCCCGGTCAACATCCCTATGAGGCATTATCCCCATAGCGGTAGTACTGCATCGCGCCTCAAATGCTATCATGAATTTCCCGTCTCTTCCTACAAATATCCCTAAATGATAGCACGAAGGCAGAAAAAATCGCAGTAAACCCGCTTCCAGCCGCGCTTGGCGGAACAAATGCATGGGGTGATATACTATAAATCTAATAATTGTGAAACTCAATTATTCTTTGACATGACCGGGAGCTTGTGTTGAGAAAGCGCTTTTTAGTTCCCTTAGCTTTGGGGGCCACGCTTGGCTTGCTCATCGTGTCTGGATTGAGTTGCTTAAGCTGTGTCTCTTATCGTGATAGTCCGACTACTGGTCACAGACTTCCGATGACGAGGTTTGAATATAATTTTTACGTCACACCTGATTGCCCATTGGTTGAGGAAACTTTACAAGGTATCCTCGGTGACCCTCCATTCGAACCTTCCCAAGTCGGCTTTGATGATATCCGAGACTGGGTCGCTAGTAATATAGATTATAAGCCTGATGAAGACCGATGGGGTGGGGATTACTGGCAAACCCCCGGAGAAACCCTGTACTACGGCACTGGGGATTGCGAAGACTTTGCTACTTTATTATGCTCCCTCCTTAGAGCCTATGGCATTGATGCGGAGCGAGTATATGTCGCCCTTGCTGCTGATGGTGAGGAATATGGACATGCCTTCCTGATAGAGAATTGGTATCACGACGGGAAGTGGCAGAGGATAGAGTCCCAAGCGCCTGCCCAAATCCCTTCTTGGCAGCGCTGGTTCGGATCCTCCAAGGTACACCCTGATTCTGAACTAGACGAATATGAAATTACCGCGGCTTTTAACGACCTCTATCACTATGATGAATCTTTTCCATGGGATGAAGATTAAGCGAAGCGAGATAGCAAAGTCTGTTTTAACCGCTTTCCTCAGCGGGCTCCATGGCTGAACCTTTCTAGCTTCCCCTTCAATGTAATCAGATTAACCACGTCTTCCTTGTTGTACTCCAGCAACAAATCCAGCGCCTTTCTGTCACGGTGAATCTGATATCTCCACCAGAGTATCACAGCCTCTGCTCCACCAATACCCCGCAGCCGTCGAGGAATACCTAATTGCCGCTCTACCGCCTTGAAGCCACCATACAAATTATTCCTCCAGCAATCATGCATCAGGTCATGGTGATGAAAATGCTCTCTCAGATTTACCCTCAGACGGAAATTGATAAATGGAATGTCAAAGCGGCTGCCGTTGTATGTATAGATTGTATCCACACAACGCAAGGTCCTGAGCAAGTTAGTCTTGGTTACATCACCCCCAACAAGTTGAACCAGTCTATTCTCCACGCCATTGGCTAAACAGACGCCAATAACGGTTATTTCGTCATAAAACGAGCATAAGCCTGTGGTCTCAATATCAAGATAGGCATCAAATGGTAGCTGCAACCTGCCGCCTTCCTTTCCAATAACCCCTATTTTGGCATATGATAGCATATGTTTAGGAAAGTGGCACAGCTTTGTGTTCTTATGCTCACTACGTAGTATAATTTCGACTTGGGGGCAAAGAAGTATTTAGGTAAACAATTATCGAAGGAGAGCGAATATGAGAGAGTGCGCCGTGGAGCAAAACAAAGAAAAATGTAACTGTACCTATGAGCCATGCAGCAGAAAGGGCATTTGCTGCGAATGCATAAGATACCATTGGCGGTTAGGCGAACTGCCGGCCTGCTTTTTCCCCGACGACGTGGAGAGGACTTATGACCGCTCTATCGAAAGATTTATCGAGACTTACCAGAAAAGAGGGCGGTGGTGAATAACAGTGCAAAATGAACAGACAGATTACTGGATAGTTTGCTATACTTCTCCTGCATGACCAGGGTAGATAACCGAACTGACAATGAGCTCCGCCCCGTGCGCATAATTTTAGGATACCAGAGCTTCGCCGAGGGTTCAGCTTTAATTGAACTGGGGCAAACAAGGGTGCTGTGCTCTGTGAGCATGGATGAAAGGGTGCCCGGCTTTCTTAAAGGTGGTGGCCAGGGTTGGGTTACTGCGGAGTATGCTATGTTGCCTCGCTCCACAGTTACTCGCACACCGCGCAACAAGGGAGAAGGAAGAAGCCAGGAAATCCAACGCCTGATAGGTCGCAGTTTAAGGGCAGCAACTAACTTAGCCATCCTGGGAGAAAGGACACTTGTAGTAGATTGCGATGTATTGCAAGCAGACGGTGGCACCAGAACAGCAGCTATCACCGGTGGATATGTTGCTCTTTATCACGCTTTCCATAACTTAAGAAAACAGGGCGTTCTGCCATTTATGCCCTTAACTAAAATGATAGCAGCCACCAGCGTGGGCATTGTGAATGGCAATATGCTACTTGACCTTCGCTACGAAGAAGATTACCAAGCTGAAGTTGATTTCAATGTGGTCATGACCGACAAAAATGAGTTTGTGGAAATTCAGGGAACTGCCGAGGGCAAACCTTTCTCTAAAGAAACTGCCGATGCCTTGCTTGCTTTAGCCCAGCAAGGGATAGCTAAACTGTTCAAAATCCAGAAGCAAACCTTAAGGGCTTTGTCTTGAATCTGCCTGTTGGTTCCTCGCTTTTGCCTGTCTTGTTATTGCCGTTTTTGCGTTTGCATTGACCATCGCCCTGTTTTATACTTTAGTTCTGTCCCAACTTATGTGAGGTTTTTTGAGCAGATGACACAGCTGGAGTTAGCGCGAAAGGGCACTATTTCATCCCAGATGAAGCACGTAGCCGAAAAAGAAGGGGTGGAGACTGATTTTATCATCCACGGCCTGGTTGATGGTGAAATCACAATTCCGGCCAACGTTAATCACACAAATCTAATCCCCTGCGGCATAGGCAAAGGGCTGAGTACCAAGGTAAATGCTAACATAGGCACATCTTCAGACTTTTGTGATTTGAACATGGAACTAAGGAAATTACAGACCGCCATCGACTTTGGTGCCGACACTGTGATGGACTTGAGCACTGGAGGCGATATTTCAGCTATCAGGAGAGCTATCATAAGTGCTAGCACCGTGCCGGTGGGGACGGTGCCCATTTATCAGGCGGGTATTGCAGCTATTGAGAACCGTGGAGCCATCGTAAACATGAGTGTGGACGACATTTTCGCTGTAATCGAAGAACATGCCAAGGACGGTGTTGATTTTATGACCGTCCATTGCGGAGTGACCCAGGCATCTCTGGCCAGACTTAAAAAGCAGGGCAGGACAACCGATATAGTATCTCGAGGAGGAGCCTTTCTCATCGGTTGGATGCTCCACAATGATAAGGAAAACCCCTTATATCAATATTATGACCGCCTGCTGGACTTGGCTCTTGAATACGATTTCACTTTGAGCTTGGGCGACGGCTTGCGTCCCGGATGTCTGGCTGATGCCACCGACAGGGCTCAAGTCGAAGAGTTAATTATCCTCGGTGAATTAGTGGAGCGCTCCAGGGAAGCTGGCGTTCAAGCCATGGTAGAAGGTCCCGGGCATTTGCCATTGAATCAAATCGCCACTAATGTTCAATTGGAAAAGAGCCTCTGCCGTGGGGCACCTTTCTACGTCCTTGGGCCTCTAGTGACTGATGTAGGCGCTGGCTACGACCATATAACTGCTGCTATCGGGGGGGCAATTGCCGCTGCTGCCGGCGCAGATTTTTTGTGCTATGTTACTCCCACTGAGCACCTCTCCCTCCCCAGTATAGAGGATGTTAAAGAAGGGGTAATCGCCTCTCGCATAGCTGCTCATGCTGCCGATATTGTTAAGGGCGTAAAAGGCGCTAAAGAGTGGGATGAACAAATGTCCAGAGCGCGCAAGGCCCTTGACTGGGAAACCCAGGCTAAACTATCTCTAGACCCGGAGCTTTCGCAGCAAATCCATAGTAAGGTACCTGCTAGCGGAGCGACTTGCAGCATGTGTGGCAAATATTGCGCTATGGCAATAGTAGAAAGATATCTAGGCGTCTCAGTAAGTAAATGCTAATTGCGATTGCTTCGCTGAGCCCATTCCGAGCGACGTGAGATTCTTCCTCACGAAGCCTGTCCTGAGCGCAGGGAGATTCTTCGCTCCACTAAGAATGACAGGCAAAGTGAAGGGTTCAGGGACAGAATAGCGGGGAGCGAAGGGCTCGCAGCTAATATTTTAAAGTGATGTTGCTCGAGGAGGTCTAATGCACCTAATTATAGATGGCTATTCCAGCAACCAAAAAATTCTCCGAGACGAAGATTTTCTTCAGAAGTGGTTGGAGGGTTATCCCGCCAAGATTGGAATGACCAGGATTTCACCGCCATACGTGCTCAAATACATGGGACCGGTGTTAGAGGATTGGGGAATATCAGGGTTTGTTTTTATAGCGGAAAGTCATATTGGCATCCATACCTTTGTTGAGCAGAATTACATTAACATAGACATTTTCTCTTGCAAGGATTTTGATACCGAGAAGGCAATAGAAGATTTCCGGGAAGGCTTCCAGCTGGTTAAACTGCGGACCTGTCTAATTGATAGAGAATGGCCTAAAGCAAAACCCAGCACTCAAGGTGCTGAGTGCTGGGCTAACCCCCAAAGTTTTATTTACCATGAATGACCGCGACTGTAACCCCGAGCCCTTCGCGTCTGGGCATAAGGGAAAATTTCTGCCACCTCGGGTCTTTGCTGGATTAGAACCACCTTATTCAAATTTACAGCAAGCCAGGACTGTAATTCTGCCTGTCCCCTACGACAGCACCAGCGAATGGCGAGGCGGCTCTCGCCACGGCCCACAGGCTATTATCGACGCCTCCCAGTATTTAGAGCTTTATGATTTAGAGCTAGACCGCGAGATATATAAAGTTGGTATTTGTACCCTGCCCGAGGTAGAACCCCTGCTGAGCAGCCCCCAGGACATGATTGACAGAGTCTATCAAGTGATTAAAGGCTTAATACAAAAGGAGAAATTTGTAGTGTTGCTTGGTGGAGAACACTCCCTTTCTTTAGGGGCAGTTCGAGCTTTCAAGGAAGCATTTCCCAGACTTTCTGTGTTGCAACTGGATGCCCATGCCGACCTTCGAGATGAATATCTGGGGACTAAATATAGCCAGGCTTGTGTTATGCGCCGCATCTTTGAGCTTTGTCCTATCTCCCAGGTGGGAGTACGCAGCCTTAGCCTGGAAGAAAAACAATTCCTGACACAAAACAAGCTGACGCCTATCTATATGTCTGACTTGGCATCAAATGCAGCTTCTATAGACCAGATAATGGACTCGCTTAGCGAAGATGTCTATGTCACCATAGATGTAGATGTCCTAGACCCTTCTATTATGCCGGCAGTAGGCACCCCCGAGCCTGACGGCATGTCATGGCGGCAAGTCTTGGATATAATAGAATCGGTTGCCCTTCACAAGCATGTAGTGGGCTTCGATTTAATGGAATTTTGCCCTGCAGAGGGGTCAGGTTCCTGCGCCTTCCTATTGGCCAAATTAGCTTACAAGCTTATCGGTTGCACTGTGCCACAGGAAGGACGATGAAGGGTAACAGAAGCCGGGAAAGTCAGTTGTCAGGTGATATGTCTCACGTCATTTAAGGGGAATTCAGTTATCCAAAGTGAGCCGCCAGGGAATCGAACCCTGAACCTGCTGATTAAGAGTCAGCTGCTCTGCCAATTGAGCTAGCGGCCCATGCTAGCCAGGTCAGAACTCCTCGCCACTATTCTCCCTTGTAACCCCGACAAGATATGGCTATAAGTGTCAAGGGTAATGCCAATATTGGCGTGCCCCAGCCTTCCACTTACTATTTTAGGGTGTACGCCACCTTTTAGCAAGAGAGCAGCGTGAATGTGTCTAAGGTCGTGAAAAATGCCAACTAGCCTACAGCCTTTGTGCCTCTTCCTCTTCGCGCTCTTGAATCTTTTTTAACCACCAACAATAGTCAGAAGCCCTCGCATCATCCAGGTATGCTTCGCCCTTTTCTAGGTATGCATCGATGGCTTTTCCGACAGCTAGTGTGAACTCGTCGTGTTCCTTATCGTTCAGATATTTCTTGGCGTCATCAACAGGCGGATTTATAGATACGAATGCAGCACACCATCTATCCTCGTATTCCTTCTTCCGTCGTTCCGCCTCAGCCCTTTGATATGCCCTCATTATCAACGATTCAACTCGGATCATCGGGTCAATAACCCATGTGGCATAGGGATGAAAGAAATATCTACTTACAATATCCATACATCCAGACAGCCAGCTTTTTATAGTGGCCAAGGATTTGTTAAATTCAACCCTCTCATCGTCATGTAGATAAGTATCCAGGTCTGTCATGATCTCGTGGATATCGAGCTGTGGCGTATTCTTTAGAATGCGAGCTTCCCAGGCATTCATACGCTCTAATGCATGGGGATTAAGCCTCTGCTCATCTTCAGGTTTTATGTTGAATAGTCTCGCTAACTCAATCATCGGCGATTCCTCACACATATATTTTACCACATGCAGCTTTGGAAGGCATTCAACCAGAATCTGTATTCGAATGTCAGCATTAAGGAATAGTGCCGACAAGTAGAGCTATAGCGAATGAACTAACTTTATGGGTTGTGGTAGAATGAAGCTTCGCTAATGAAAATTCTTCGTGAAGTCGGCATAACTATTCTTATCGCCGTAGCCGTTTTTGCTCTCCTTCGGCTCACTGTACAGAGCTATACTGTGGTAATGTCCAGTATGGAGCCCAATTTCCAAGGCGGTGAGTGCATTATGGTTAACAAGATGAGTTACCGTTCCTCTGGCCCACAGCGAGGAGAGGTAATAGTCTTTGACCCGCCGTTTACTTCCCTACACCCTTTCATCAAACGTGTTATTGGCTTGCCCGGCGAGACCGTGGAGATTAAAAATGAAAAGGTTTTTATTGACGGCATCCCCCTGGAAGAGGAATATATCATGGCACCGCCAAACTACGCGATGCCAGCCACAGAAGTTCCCGAGAACGAATATTTTGTCCTCGGCGACAATCGCAATAGCAGTAACGACTCACATAATGGCTGGACGGTGCCCCGGGATAATATCATTGGCAAGGCCTGGTTTACCTACTGGCCACCAAGCAAATGGAGGGTAGTCAAGCATTACAGCTACCCGGAGTTGAACGTAGCCGGTGAGCAAGAAATGATGGTTAGCCATTCGTTTGGGGTGCAACTTGAGTGACGAGGTGCTAGAGATATTCAAGACGGCTGGAGCAATAAAAGAAGGTCATTTCCTGCTCGCCTCAGGATTACACTCGCCTGTTTATTGGGAAAAGTTTCGCATCTTGCAGCACCCGCATCTTACTGAGAAACTGTGTCGCCTTATCGCCCAACACTTTAAAGGGCAAAAAATAGACGTAGTTGCCGGGCCAACCACCGGCGGCATTATTTTGGCCTTTGAAACCGCCCGCCAATTAGGAGTGAGGAGCATATTTGCCGAAAAAGAGGGAGAGGCAAGGGTCTTCCGGCGCGATTTTGAAATTGCGCCCGGCGAACATATCCTTATCGTTGATGACATCCTGACTACAGGAAGCTCACTCAGAGAGACGATAAGTGCTGTAGCTAAACAGGGGGGGATTGTTATTGGTATTGGAGTGCTTGTTGACCGCAGTGAGGAAAATTTGAACTTTAACCTGCCCTTCTTCAGTTGTCTTCGTGCCCCCACCACAGTTTATTCACCTCAAGAATGCCCCCTTTGTGCTGCTCATATCCCTCTGGTCAAGCCTGGTGCCCCAAGCTAGCAGCCCATTTAGCATTCCCCTTGCTCAAGGCGGCGGTTAAACAATCACGAGTACAGTTGCTTGACACTAGGATAGGGAAAACCTACAATATCCCTGATGCCGAGGTAGCTCAGGTGGTAGAGCAGCGGACTGAAAATCCGCGTGTCAGCGGTTCGACTCCGCTCCTCGGCACCAACTATGAGGTTGTAAAGCAGAACCAGGTTAGCAGCAGAACGCCTCCTTGCAAAGAAAGGTCACTGAGAATGTTTAAGGGGATTAAGGCTTCTAGGGTAAGTGCGCCGAAGTGGCGGAATGGTAGACGCGGCAGTCTCAAAAACTGTTGGGGGGCAACCCCCGTGTCGGTTCGAGTCCGACCTTCGGCACCATAGATAGCAAACTTGAGTGGGTATCAGTGCCGGGTTGTGTAGTGGTAGCACAGAGGACTTTGGATCCTTTAGCCCAGGTTCGAATCCTGGCCCGGCAGCCAACTAAAATCGGAAAAGATAAGAATGTGGTCGAAAGAAGATTGAAGAAGGTTGAAGGAGGGCTTCGACCAAGAAGCTGGTACCAGAGCCGGCGCCCAATCCAGAGCGGAATTCAATGGAAAAAGTTAAGCACGTGACTATATATACCGATGGCGCATGCCTTGGAAATCCCGGCCCTGGTGGGTATGGAGCAATACTCTTCTATCAAGGTCACAAAAAAGAGCTATCAGGAGGCTATCGCAAAACTACCAATAACCGAATGGAAATAATGGCTGCGATTGTTGGATTAGGGGCTCTAAAAGAGAAATGCAAGGTAACGTTGTACAGTGATTCCGAGTACTTAGTCAAGGCAATGTCGAGAGGATGGGCTCAGAGATGGCGAGCAAACGGATGGAAGCGCAATAAAAGGCAAAAGGTGTTGAATCCCGACCTCTGGGAGATGCTCTTGCAACTATGCGAGTACCATGAGGTACAGTTTAGCTGGGTTAAGGGGCATGCCGGAACCCCGGAAAATATACGCTGCGACGAGCTAGCCATGCAAGCTGCCCAGCAACCGAATTTGCCTGTGGATGAGGGCTATATCAAAGAGCCTCAGGGAAAGGCATCTTGAGGAAAATCCTAAAAAATGCCAAAATCAGCCTAGCGAATTTGAGCAGTTGCGCTAAGGTATTTGTTCCCCGGTAGCTCAATGGTAGAGTGGGCGGCTGTTAACCGCTTGGTTGCAGGTTCGAGTCCTGCCCGGGGAGCTTGGAATTCATCCCAAACCCTGAACTGTCAGATGAAGTGCCAACTAAAAACTAGCCAACCGCACCCCCAGAGCAATTGCCACTGTACGCTCTCCAATTCCCTTGACAGTGTGGGGATGATATAATGCAAGTTTTAGAAGCTCAAAAACTAAACTATCATAATGGTAAATCAGGCAGGACTGCCTCAGACAACATGATTCAAGTCAGGCTTAAGAAATTAGCGCCAGAAAGGGGGCGACAAAATGAGTGAGAACGAAATCTTTGAACAGCTAAAAAAGTTGATCGTGGAGCTGTTGGAGGTTGATGAATCAAAAATAGTCCCGGAGGCGTCATTTGCTGATGACTTTAATGCTGATAGCCTGGACTTTATTGAATTGATTACTGCGGTGGAAGATACCTTCAAAATCGAAATCCCCGATGAGGACGCGGAAAATTTACAAACTGTTCAAGACGCAATTGACTACATCGAAGCAAAAATCTAGAAGGTAGCCATTGCTGAAATAAACACTCATACCTTTCTTTACTACTTGTGACAGGGCTAACAGGGGTAGAAAATCAGCTTAAAAATCTTTTGGGGGCTGGAGAATAAGCGTTGAACAAAAATGAGCAAGGCGCTTAGAAGAATAGTAATCACTGGACTGGGTGCTGTTACCCCTTTAGCCACGGGTGTTGAAGAATCCTGGCGAAAGCTATGCCAGGGCAAATCTGGGGTGGCCAGAATCACCAAGTTTGACCCTTCTGGTTTCAAGTCGCAAATTGCTGCCGAAATTAAGGATTTCCATCCTGAAGATTTCTTGGATAAGAAAAGAATTAGAAGAACAGACCCCTTCATTCAGTATGCGCTAGCGGCCACTCGCATGGCAATAGATGATGCTGGATTGACTATAAATGGAAGTAACGCCAGCAGGGTAGGAGTAGTGCTGGGCTCATGTGTTGGTGGCATGACCACGTATGAAAAGAACCTTTTCGCTCTTTGTGATGGAGGGCCAGAGAAAGTTTCCCCTTTCTTCATTCCTGCGTTTATAGCCAACATGGCGGCAGGGGAGATCTCCATGGCTTTTGGCGCCAGGGGACCGAGCAAGTGCGTGGTTACTGCCTGTGCTACCGGAAGCAATTCCATTGGTGATGCCTTCAGGCTTATTCAATATGACGAAGCAGATGCTATGATCGCCGGAGGGAGTGAGGCCTACATTCTTCCCGTGGGCATTGCTGGATTCGATAAGATGAGAGCCCTATCCCGAAGGAATAGTGAGCCCGAGAAGGCGAGCCGCCCCTTTGATAAAGACCGTGATGGTTTTATAATCGGAGAAGGTGCTGGGGTTGTTATTTTAGAGGAAATGGAGTCAGCTATGCGAAGGGGGGCTGAAATCTACGCCGAGCTTGCCGGCTACGGCTCCAACATCGATGGCATTCATATAACCGAGCCTGACTGGGAAAATCAAGCGCGGTGTCTCAATCTGGCCTTGAATGACGCCGCTATCTCGCCTGCCGATGTTGAGTACATTAACGCCCATGGAACGTCTACCGTTATTAATGATGTATCCGAGACTAAAGCTATAAAGGCAGCCTTAGGAGAACACAGTAAAAAGGTGCCCATAAGCTCCAATAAATCTATGTTCGGTCATTTATTGGGGGCAGCAGGTGCAGTAGAAGCTATTTTCACTGTTCTTACGATGAGGGATGGTATTATACCACCTACCATAAATTATAATACTCCGGACCCCGAATGCGACTTGGATTATGTTCCTAATATAGCCAGAACGGCGCAGGTAAATATAGCTCTTTCCAACTCCTTTGGCTTTGGTGGAATTAATGCCACCCTTGTCTTCAGGAAGGTTGAAGAATCATAGTTCAAAAACGCTGTCCAGGGCATCCCACAGCTCCGTCTCACTCGTAAATGCGCCAATTTTTATGTACTGAACTATGCCTTCGCTATCGACGAGGAATGTAATTGGAATATACTCTCGTGGGTTATCTTCCTGGCCATAATTCACGAAAACTTCTCCATTCCCATCCAGTGCCACTATCATGGTTGGTTCATAGTCGTCGAAGAATTCTTGTACCTTTGAAGCACTTTCGCCTACATCAATGGCTATGATTTTTATCTCTCCTTCGCTTTCCTGGGCTACAGACTCAAAGTAGGGCAGTTCCCCACGACAAGGACCACACCATGTAGCCCAGAAGTTAAGCACTACCGGAGTCCCCTCCAGCTCAGACAGGGTTATTTCAGCCCCTGTCATAGTAGGCAATGTGAAGTCTGGTGCCTTGTGGGATAGTAGCGAAGAACTACAACTAAGAGCGCCTCCAACTAGAGTAAGAACCGCGATAATCAGAGTTATCCGTATTAACCAAGTTTTTGACATTCTACTGGCCATATTAGTAACCTCCTGGCATAAGCCCGCTGAGATAGTTTAGGTAACCGGTCAACATCAGAATTCCTACGCTGATAAGCAGTACCGCGGCTACGATTGAGGTGACGAAAGCATGGCGGCTAAGCCATCTGAGGTATCGGGATGCTGCCCCCAACAATAGCCCCACGGCGATGAAAGGCAGCCCCAGCCCTAAACAATAAGCAAGTAAAAGGTAAACTCCCTGCCACACTGTTTGTGAGCTCGCTGCCAGGGCTAGTATGCCCCCCAGAATTGGGCCAACACAGGGAATCCAGCCCAGGGAGAATATTACCCCTATTAACAGAGACCTCAGATAGCCTGTACCCTTAGCCCTGCCAAAGTCGAGGCGTTTCTCATAATTGAGCCAGGGCACCTTAGTAGCGGCTATGAGGAATATGCCGAACGCGATTAATAGGGCACCGGCCACTTTTTCCAACACTCCCTGTGGCACCGCAGCTCCCAATAAGCCAAGAGAAGCTCCTAAAGCGGTGAAAACCAGAGAGAAACCGACTATGAAGCTGATGGTATGGAGAAAAATATGTCTTCGATCAGCAAGGTCTGGAGTAAGAACTGATGCCCCAGCTATGTTGGCCAGATATACCGGAACCAGCGGCAAAATGCAAGGTGATAAAAAGGATAGAATCCCCGCGACGAGAGCCGTTAAAAAGGTTATGCTCGACATCTATGTATCCTCTCTTTAGTATAACAGCTATGCCATAAACTAAAAAGGATAAAGCTTTTGCTACTACACAGTATTTGATACAATAGTTGACATTGGGGCTGTAGCTCAATTGGGAGAGCGCCTCCCTTGCACGGAGGAGGTCAGGGGTTCGAATCCCCTCAGCTCCACTTATATCAGAATGTTCTACGTATATATCCTTCAAAGTGAGACAAGTAATAGATATTATATTGGTTCTACAAAGGATATATCTCGCAGAATAACTGAGCATAATCAAGGAAAAAGCAACTCAACAAAGACTTATCGTCCCTGGAAGCTAGTGTATTGCGAGTGTTTTCAAACTCTGGCCGAAGCCAGACGAAGGGAGCGAGAGATTAAATCGTGGAAAAGTCCTAAATATATGAAAAGGATCCTTAGGTTGAATGCCTAATCAGGCAGAGCGTCCCGATTGCATCGGGAAGGTCAGGGGTTCGAATCCCCTCAGCTCCACTTCCTCGGCTCGCAATGCTCAGATGTAAAATTCACATCAGCCTTCTTCAAAATGCGCTACCCCTATCGCACGATTGGTCTTCACAATACTCGGTTTCATGTTCCTTTACACCATGTTACAACCTCTTTGAAAGAGCTATAATAGGTTGTAATTGATATATACTTCGTATCCGACTTGCATCTCTAAGCTCATATGATTATTAAGAACCGGATATTGAGTCAATATCAATGATAGAATTGAAATGAACCGGGGTGAACAGTGCGTGCACTGATATATTCCGTTCGACCTCTGCCGGTACTGAAATATTTCGGCCAGCTCTGCATGGTTCTGGCACTGCTTACGCTGGTGCCGTTAGTTGTATCCATTCTACTCGGCGATTACCATGTTACACTCCGGTATGCCATTGTTGTGGTGGGTGTCTTTATTATGGGTTTTTTCCTGCAAAGGCTGCCGACTCCCAGACGCATCCAAACGAACGAAGCCATTGTCGTTACCGCTCTGATATTTCTATTCGCCCCGATGGTGATGACATGGCCTACCATGGCTTCCGGCTTAAGCTTTACAGATGCGCTGTTCGAGACCATCTCCGGCGTAACGACAACAGGCTTGAGCGTTACGGCTTCAGTGGCAGATAAACCGGCTATTTTTCTATTTTCCCGTTCCTGGATGCAGTGGGTCGGGGGTCTGGGTATAGTCATTCTCGCGGTGGCAACAATGATACAGCCGGGTCTGACAGCCAAGCGTATTGGCGATTTAGAAGACTATGAGGCGGACCTGGTCGGTAGTACCAGGACACATGCTCGACGTGTGCTTATTGTCTACTCAATTCTGACCGGTTTCGGCATTATCGTATTAGGGTTGCTGGGCGCCGGATGGTTCAATAGCGTAATATACTCTCTTTCTGCAGTATCCACCGGAGGGTTTTCACCTCACGATGCCAGCCTGGCAGGACTTAATAGTTCGTGGCTGCAAGCGATGGTGATATTGCTATCAATGGCAGGCGCTATTCCACTGGTTTTATACTTTCGCTCATTTAAAGAGGGCGGAAGAGTGTTAATACGAGACCGCCAGCTGCAGGGGCTTTTTATAGCTGGTTTGGTGGCAGCGTTACTTATGGCATGGTTTCTCTTCACCCAGGATGGTTTTAGCTGGATTCAAGCCCTGCGCCATGGAGCATTAAATGCTTTTTCTGCTCAATCAACGGCGGGTTTCTCTACATTAGATATTTCTCAAATCAGCACTGGTGCAAAACTTACGCTTATTTTTTCCATGCTTCTGGGCGGCGGCGCCGGGTCTACTGCCGGAGGCATCAAGATTCTACGTTTATTGATTTTAGTGCAGGTACTCTATATTTTTCTACAGCGCCCCAGTATGCCCAGGCAAGCTGTTGCCGAAGCTACTCTTGGCAGGCGCCGGCTGGAAACAGACGAGATACAAAACGCTCTCAGCATCGTTTTTGTTTTTCTGGCGTCCATTGGGATTTCATGGCTAGTATTTGTAGGCATGGGGCATAACCCGCTTGATTCGTTATTCGAGGTTGTCTCGGCGATTGGTACAGTCGGGTTATCGACTGGAATAAGCGCTCCCGAACTGCATCCGATTCTTAAAGGAGTTCTATGCGCAGATATGCTTCTTGGGAGATTGGAAATTATTGCCTGGTTAGTGCTATTCTATCCTCGGACTTGGCTTGGAAGAAGACTGGAGGAATGATATGAGGATTGTATTTTCAGGTGCCACCTCGTTAACGATTATAACAGCTAAAACATTGATAAAGCAGGGACACGAAGTGATTATTATAGAAGCCGATAAGGAAAAAATCGATCAGATTTCAGATGAACTGGGTTGCAGCTTCCTGCACGGCGATTCGGCCAGGCCGGCAGTACTCAGTCAAGTTGACCCCAAAAATAGCGATATTCTATTTTGCCTGACCAACAGCGACCAGGTTAATATCATCACGTCCCTGCTGGGGCGCTCGATGGGCTTTAAGCGCGTTATAACCAGCATCAAAGATACGGATTTGGTGCAATTATGCCGTGAACTCGGGCTTGAAGATACTATTATCCCGGTATGGGCGTTGAGCCGGTACCTGGACAATATGGTACGCGGACTTGATACTATCAATTTATCTACATTGTTAAAGGAAGACGCTAGATTTTTCACTTTTACGGCTGGTAAGGATGACGCAATTTGTGTTAGTGAACTGGGGCTTCCCAAAGATGCACGGGTCGTTTTTTACTATCGTGACAATAAATTTTACTTTGCTGATAACGACACAAAACTCCGTAAAGGCGACGAGATTGTCATCTTAACCAATAGCAAAAACCTTCCTGATTTTAATGAACGCTGGTATCCGAAGGAGGTCAACAATAAGGATGTCAAGAAATGACTCCGCAGCTCCACCACTCACAAATCCGCAAATACCTGGGGGGCTATTTCCTTTACTATCTTCCGCACTTCCTCGGCAACAGCCCTGAACTCGGGAAGCGCTCGCTTGGATGTGCGCAACTTAACGATATGGCGAATTTCGCGGAAATTCCAGGTGCAGATTATCTGGGTCTCACAGGCGTTGGGAAGGACGTAGCGAGCAATCTCAGCTTTTATCCCCTTAGCCAGTAATTCACCATAGGCTTGCCAGCAAGTCTTCATTGCCTCCTCGAATCGCTTATGGGCAGATTCGTTGTCTTTAATCGGAGGCGGCTCGATGTATCTTGGCTCGGTTTCTTTCACATATCGCTGGCTTCTCTGGCTGTAACTTGCCAATCTATGCCTGACAAGCTCATGGGTCAGGGCGCGGCTGGCACGAATGTAGAAGGTAGCGCAGGCATGTTCAATCATCGACTCATGCCCGACCTCCAGCCACTTCTGAATTCGGTCGGGTACCGTGCCTGTTTTATCTTGTGTGTCCCAACACAGCCTACCTGCCGTCTCTATCAATTTTTCGGCATCAGGAGTGACGGCAAGTAACTTCACCTCTACGTCATACTTATCGGTCATCGCCTATTTACTAAAGCGCAAGTTTATTATGGCGTCCCTGGAGGGATTCGAACCCACGACCCGCTGCTTAGAAGTTATACAACGGGCTTGGTTTCTACTAACTTTGAAGCTAAACTGCTGTTTTGTGCCTATCCCTGTTTTAGCTTCAAAACCCTCATTTTCGACCCTTGTTTATAATAGCATTAGTGCCAAATTAGTGCCAGCATTCTGTTCCAGCAACCGCCGTTCTAGGCGTTGCATTGCTGGCGCGCCACTTCGGGGCTTGCTTCCTTGTTCGCCTTCGCTCTCAAGGCCTTACAAACCATGCAAGGTTGACAAATGGACGAAAAATGGATAGCATTCGGCCAAAAGAGTTACGCATAAACATAAATACGCTTGATAAATGAGATTAGATGGTTACGAGAAGAAGATATTTAATGAACAGAGGATACATGGGGATTTATCCTGATGAAGAGCCAACTCCGTTTAAACGGATAAATCAATGCTTTATTCGGAAGGATCATACTTGTGGTAAGTATTTAGGGGCTTCAAAATCTTGCTTCATTGCATGTCCATCAACTGGTGACGTAAAAATGCTAACTGGATTAATTTCAGAGAAACTCACTAAAAATGGAATAGAACCCGTGGTGGCAATTGATATTAGGGCATACGGACAGGATATTTTCTGTACGAAGATATGCGGTAAAATAATCGAAGCCCAATTTTGCATTGCTATACTTGATGATTTTGCAACAGACATAAAAGGCAAAGGCGTCAGTATACCAAATCCTAATGTATATTATGAATACGGGTTAATGACTTCTTTGGGAAAGTATGTCATACCTTTACAGAAAGAAGGGCAAGAATTAGCTTTTAACATCAAAACACATGATACAATAAGGTACTCACCTGGGGACGTTTCAGCAGAAGTAGATAAAGCATTGGAGACAGCAATTGCTATCACTGTCGAGGAAAGAAAATCTCGAATGGAAGAGATTATTCCAGAATTCATGTATCGTAGTTTCTTGGCAATGAAAGGTTACCAACAGCAAGGTTATTCTTGGTTATTGTCTGATGACATCGAAGGCACTGTATTTTCAGGATATAAGAATGACAAGACTCCTGATTACTTGTTCTTCACAGTTGTTGATAGCAAAGAGTTATTAAAGACTTGCGTGATTGACATACAGGTAATTCAGAGACGCCTAAATACTGATTGTGCAATTTTAGAAAAGCAGATTCTTTCTTGGGATGAAAAAATTCAAGAATATCAAGTACAGATTAATGAGGATGTGCAGGTTGGCACCCCTGGTGTAAGACCTGTCCTTAGACGATTCGAGCCTCGTAGCGAACTCAGGAATGCCCTTTCGAAAAAAGAGGAGGATTCAAGGAAACTTGAATCCATAAAGAATAGCAAATTTGGCGTTGTCCTAAATCCTGATTTGGTAGAACTCAAAGATAAGTGCATAACTGAATTGGATAACATGGATGTAGGACCGCTTAAATTCCCAGTATATTTCGGCGATACCTCGGGCATCGACATTGCAGAAGTCGAGGTGACGTTTAAGGGGCCTGAACTCTAATAAGGTGAAGCAACCGTCTGCAACTGCCAATATTGACTCAAGTGCTCAAATCTGGCTTTTTGCAATAAACCAGCCTCAATAACCTGTTCAGGTATCTTGCATCCCCACTCGTGTTCAAGAAAGCGAGTAGCTTCAACTTCCCCTACCTTGGCAGCCAGCCTTGCCCAGGCGCTCGCCAGACATCCGTTTGCTTGCTTTACCATAGGTCGCCAGTCAGGGCTCAGCTGTTTGACCGGCAGAACACCTCGCCGCTCACCGAATAATTCATAGCAGTCCTGATAATCTTTCCAATATTCTATAACCTTTGCACGTTCCTTCCGAGTTGCAGAACTAGGCTGTATAATCCGGATGTACCTGTTAGTCATATAAGCCCATATATCGGATTTGCTATCCTGAAGAGTAAGGAAGTCCATAGTCTTATCGAACCGTCTCAGACCTTCACGCCTTAACTGAAGCTCCAGACGAGATACCGGACTTTCTCCGTCCCATCCGTTTCCTATCCACACTTGCATAATATGACCATGACCCTTTACCGCAATCTCATAGGCTTTATCGTAAAAACGACAGGACATACCGCCACGCCCGAATTGATAGCCAGTTTCCCTTTGACCACGCTGGAAATCGCTACCGTAGAATAAATCTTTTTCACGCAGAAGTGAGACCACCTGAGCCTTACGGTTTATCTCAGGCAAAGGCATGACCTTATCAACACATAGGTCAGCTCTTGAGACCCTGCAATATGCGATAGATGCCACTTTATTCACTAATTCAATAACTTTATTGTATGCCCTAACTTCCCCCGATTGCCAGAGAAAGGACGAGCGGAAAATAACTCTAAGCTCAGGAGATGGTTTGCCACCCCTGGCATCGGGCATAATCTGTAATTCTATGTCACCATTCTTTAGCAGATATTCATAGCCACCTTTAGAACCACGAGCTTGAACCATGAATTCATTGCCAAATAATTCTACTGGTACACCTAAACGCCCCTTGTATCCGGCAGCAATTGCTTCTGACTTTGCAACATTAAGCCGTTCAAACATATCTGATTCTCTATATTCATTGACCCCGAAATTCAGCTCCAAAGTATCAACACCGGCTGCCACTACATTATGATACCTACCCTTATCTATTCTGAAGCTATCACTGGTGTTAGAGACCCCCGTGAGACAAGGGAACGGGGGCTGGTCCGCCAGCTTTTTTTGCACGCTGATAACCTTAGCGCCGTAGAGCTTAACAGCGTAGTCCACCAAGTAAGAAGTGCTAGGAATATACTTGTCAGACTTACCCATCACAATCTCCGGTTGAGGCGGCGGCGGGTAAACCGCCGGCCCGCCTCTTTACCTGCCGTCCAGCCTTTGCTGACCACTCAGCAACTCCTCTAATGACCTTCTTGGGATTAGATACCTGTCACCACACTTTATTGAATAAATCTTGCCTTCTCTTACTTGCCTATAAGCCAGGTTCTTTGAAATTCGCAGTTCTTTTGCCAGCTCCTCTACCGTTAGCACTTTTTTCTCTTTTTCCATAGCACTCCCATGTCCTCTATTGACTTTTATTCTTTCATGTTTTATCATAAGGGAATAGAAAACGAATTACGAGGAATAGACAATACTATGAAGAGGAATTGAAACAATGATAAAATCCAGCCGACGTGGACCATACAAACCAAGAGCACTAAACCCCACCGTTAGACGTTTAATAGTTCATCGAGCTATTAGTCAACCCAAAGTTCCTCGTCAATTTTTGGCAAAGCAATTGAGAAAGGAAATCAAACAAGCCGGAGAAATACCCCCCACACTTGACACCGCAATCAAATATATTTCCAAAGCAAGAAATGCAGTTAATCCTATTGACAAGCCCTGGACTTTAGGTGCTTGCCGAGATTATCCAACCTTTTTCCCACCTAGTTCTTTGCTCTTTTTAATGAAAATGCAGGAAGAAGCTAAGACGTTTGTGGATGTATTCACAAACATCAGGTCACAAGGTTACTCAATCAGAAAAGCTATGTGGATAGTACGATTAAAACCTCTTGTTAAAGAATATTTCGACCCTAGTGATCTCAAAGAGGAATATATGATATTAGCCAATATTGCTGAAGCTTACTCTGTCGCTGAAAGGACAAGTGAAATTATGGGAGAACTATCTTTTAACAGCGGTGACTTAGACGATTCACTCTGTTCTCAAAACCTTGATTATATTTTTCTATTTGGTGTTAGTGGATTTAAAAACACTAGCTCAATCTGTAAAGGCGACTGTGAGTCCTGCAAATATGTGCCGATAATTAAAGGAAAGCTATGTCAGCTTAAAGTGATATACCAAGAACAGGAAAGGGAGAAAAATAAAATGATCGAAGAAGGCCTAATTGATCCTAACCAGGAAGGAGATTAATATGAAAGGTTGTATCATCGAACGAAACGGAAGTTTAAGGCTTAAAGTATCACTAGGTAAAAACCAGCAGACGGGAAAATACGAAAGCTACTACGAAACTTTTCACGGTAACCGGACTGAGGCTCAAAAGAAGCTCAGACAGATACTAACCGAATTGGACAAGGGGATATACACCAAACCAGGCAAGACTACAGTGGCAGCCTATCTCAATACCTGGTTGCAGGATTACTGTAAGCCCAGCCTTTCACCTCTTACCCTTAGACTATACTCTTATATCTGTCGCGTTCATGTTATCCCTACCATAGGCAAGATAACACTCACAGAATTGAAACCCCAACACTTGCAGAACCTATATTCAGAGAAATTGTTATCAGGCTTAAGCGCCCGTACTGTCCAGCTATGCCATGTTGCCATCCATAAAGCCTTGAAAAACGCAGTTAGAATTAACTTATTAAGCCGGAATGTTGCTGATGCAGTTGAAAAGCCCAAGATACAGCGCCCTGAAATGCATCCCATGACCGAAAATGATTTAAGCCGATTCCTAGATGCTGCCAAGCAGGGTAATTATTATGCCTTATTCTACACATACTTATTTACTGGCATGCGTAGAAGTGAACTACTAGCAGTCCGGTGGTGCGATGTAGACTTGTTCGGTATGCAGATATCCGTATCCAGAACGATGCAGTACCTTAACGGAGTTAAGAACCACATCTCTTTCAAAGAACCTAAATCTAAGAAGTCCAGACGGCTTATAGCCCTATCACCATCTAACGTCTTGATTTTCGAAGAACACCGGAAAGCCCAAGAGAAGATGAGAGAATCTTTGCAGCTCCCGCCGATAACGGAAAATGACCTGGCATTCAGCCACTGGGACGGAAGCCCACTTTTACCGGACAGCATAACTCATGCCTGGATAAAATTAGTCCGCAAGTGTGGGCTAAATGGTATCCGCCTTCACGATGCACGCCATACTCATGCTACCATCATGCTCAAGCAAGGTGTACATCCTAAAATAGTCCAGGAAAGGCTTGGCCACTCAACCATCAGCACAACGCTGGATACCTACTCTCATGTAGCGCCAGGACTTCAGCAGGCTGCTGCTATGGCCTTTGATGATATCTTGCAGAAAGAATCCAAGCTGGACAAAGAACTGGCAGAGATACTGCAGAACTGAATTAGTGCCAAATTAGTGCCATTTAATAATTAAGCCCTATGCCACGACTCGGTATAGGGCTTATTTTAGCTTTAAAATCTGGCGTCCCTGGAGGGATTCGAACCCACGACCCGCTGCTTAGAAGGCAGCCGCTCTATCCAGCTGAGCTACAGGGACAATCAAATTAAGTATAGCATGATGGGGCTTGAATGATAACAATAAAGAGTGCGCTAGTCTTTGTGAGCCTGTGCTACATGCCTCTGCCAGCATTTCTCGTGCACATAAACGGCACATTTGGCACAGTAATAAATATGGGCCCTGGCTTCCTTGCCACAGACAGGACATTTCATGAATCGCTACCTCCACTATCTTTTCCTTTTTTCCCTAACCCTTCAGGACTAGCCCTTCTTTCCCTTTCCTCCCTGGAGTCGGTTACATAAAAGCCCGGCCCTTTAAATAGGATGGGGACCGGACAGAAAATGCGACGGGCAATCCCATGGCAGGCAGGACAATCAGCTATGGGTTTATCATGAAAGCTCTGCTTAAGCTCAAATTGCCGGTTGCAGTCCAGGCATCGGTATTGATAAATAGGCATTTATATCCCCCTTTATTCCAAAAGAGGTGTTATTTCTTCTTCCGAGCTTTGCTCCCCCGGGCTCTGTTCTTCTGAGCCGGGTTCTTCCGGGCTTTGTTCTTCCGAGGCTTGCGCCCCTGAGACCTGTTCCTCTATTTTGCTCTCTCTTGCTCTAAATTCGCCATCCAAATTGACGGCGCCTGTCTCAAAGGATGGTTGATGAGCTTGCAATACATGCTCATCCCAACAGTAGGCGTGCACAAAGGCACCACAGGAACAATGGAAAACAACCCTGTCAAAAAGCAATGGATTCCCGCATATAGAACAATTCATATAATTGCCTCCTATAATTAGCACTCTTGTTACCAAAGTGCTAATTATAGCGTGCTGATAGGGTTTTATCAAGATTTCTGTTGGCAGTTATCTTGTACGTTATGGCTACCTTTGGCCATTTCTACAAAGGCTTTGGCAGCAGGGCACAAAGCCCACTTAGTTGACAATCTGCTTTCTGAGCCGCTAATATGGACTGGCTTTTATGGGCATAAAATATAGTTTGCCTGAGTCCTTCACATCTTATCGCGACACAGTGCGAGTTGAGTTAAAGAAGGTTATCGATAGCTGTCCTTCAGTTCTTTGTAATATGCTACGATACCACATGGGCTGGCAGGATGAGCATGGACATTCCTGTAGTAGAGAATCAGGCAAATTTATTCGCTCTACCCTTTGCCTTCTTAGTTGCCAAGCGGTGGGGGGTGACACTTCGCAGGTAATGCCCGCCGCAGCAGCCGTCGAGCTCATCCACAATTTTTCTTTAATCCACGACGATATAGAAGATGCTAGCTATGAGCGTCATCACCGGCCAACCGTATGGAAATTATGGGGTCAGTCTCAAGCGATAAACGCCGGCGATGCCATGTTCACTCTAGCTTATTTAGCGTTACTTAAACTAAAAGAGAAGAGGCTAGCTGATGAAAAGATCGCTAGTTCCACTAAAATGTTGAGCCTGGCTTGTTTGGAGCTTTGTGAGGGACAATACTTAGACGTCGAATATGAGAACCGTCTCGACACCACCATCGAGGATTATCTTGACATGGCCGCCAAAAAAACAGCAGTCCTGCTTGCCGTATCGACTTCTTTGGGAGCATACCTGGGCAGCGAAGATGGTAAGTTGGTGGATTTTTTTCACCTGTTCGGCAAAGAATTAGGCATAGCCTATCAGATTTGTGATGACATATTGGGAATTTGGGGAATGGAGGAAAGCATTGGTAAAGCTGTTAGCGATATCTCTCAGAGGAAGAAAACTTTGCCCGTAGTTTACGGATTGCAAAATAGTGAAGGTGAGGCAAGAAAGAGACTAGAGAAGCTTTATTCTCAAAAATCTATCGATGGCGAAGATATCGCGGAGGTTACGAAGATTCTGGACCAATTAGGCGCCAGGGATTATGCTGAGAATTTGGCTGAGCAATACTACTACAAAGCTTTGGCACAGCTCGAGGCTACTCAGCTCGACATATCCAGGCAAGCTCCGCTTAAAGAGACAGCTTGTTTCCTATTGAAGCGCGACTTCTAGGAGGGAAAATGCCGAAAAAGACTGTTGAGGATATAGAGGTTAAAGGCAAGAAGGTTCTACTCAGAGTCGATTTTAATGTCCCACTAAACATAAACACTGGCGCCATTAGCAATGATAGCCGTATCCGAGCTTCGCTACCTACTATCAAATATCTCGTTGACCATAAAGCCAAGGTAATCCTCTGCTCCCATTTAGGACGCCCTGGAGGCAAAGTAGTTGAAAGTTTGCGGATGGCGCCAATAGCACAGAGGTTGTCACAACTTACAGGCTTGCCTGCCAGCACGGCATCCGACTGTATAGGCCAGGAAGTAGAAAGCAAAGTAGGGACACTTAAAGAGGGCGCTATTTTGATTTTGGAAAATCTGCGCTTTCACCCCGAAGAGGAACTAAATGATCCCGACTTTGCCCGGAAGCTAGCCAAGCTAGCCGATATTTATGTTAATGATGCCTTTGGCACTGCTCACAGGTCTCATGCCTCTACCGTAGGTGTAGCTAAATACTTGCCTGCGGTGGCTGGCTTTTTAATGAAGAAAGAGCTAAAGGTTATGGAGAAGCTCTTGGATAATCCAGAGCGACCCTTGGCCTGCCTTATAGGTGGTGCTAAGGTGGGCGATAAGATAGAGCTATTGCAAAATATGCTAAGAAAGGTTGACGTGTTGCTGGTTGGTGGTGGCATGGCCGCTACTTTCTTAAAGACACAAGGATATGAGGTAGGGCATTCTTTAATAGAGGGCGATAAGCTGGGCCTGGCCAAGAAATTGTTACAGGAGGCCGAAGAGTGGAAGGTGCCATTTCTGCTCCCCATTGATGCAGTTGTGGCGGAAGAAATCAAAGCCGGAGCCCCAACTAGAGTAGTGCCAACAACTAATATACCATCGGGTAGCCATATCGTAGATATTGGCCCTCAATCTATTGAGCTTTTCTTTAGTGAGCTAGGAAAATGTCGTACCATCACGTGGAATGGCCCTATGGGGATTTATGAGATACCTCAATTTGCTCAAGGAACCAGGTCTATAGCCAGTTTTCTATCCACCCTAAATGCCACTACTATTATTGGCGGTGGCTCTTCTGCTGAAATAGTTCAAGAAATGGGATTAACTGATAAGATGACCTATGTTTCCACAGGAGGTGGTGCCAGCCTGAGGTTTTTGGAGGGCGTTACCTTACCTGGCGTGAAGGTTTTGTTAGATAAGAAATAACAGGAGGTTGTGAAATGCGAAGCCCTTTCATTGCTGGCAACTGGAAAATGAATACCACTACGACTGAAGCTGAACAGCTTGTTTTCGAGATGCTTGATAAACTGGACAGGATAGAAAAAGTGGAAAAGGTACTTTGTCCGCCATTCGTATCTTTAGTTGCCATAAATATGATGCTCCGGGGGTCGTCTATTAAGCTCGGGGCACAGAATATGTATTTTGAGACTGACGGTGCTTACACCGGTGAGATATCCCCGCCGATGCTCCGTGAGTTGTGTGAATTTGTCATACTGGGACACTCTGAACGGAGATGGTACTTTGGGGAAACTGACGAAATAGTTAACAAGAAGGTAAAGGCGGCTTTGGCAAACAAGCTTAAGCCTATCTTGTGTGTTGGAGAGAGGCCTGACGAGAATGAAGCTGGCAAGACAGAGGAAGTGGTTAATAAGCAGGTGACGGCAGCTTTGGATGGCGTAGGTTCCGTCTCCGATTTAGTGATTGCCTACGAGCCAGTTTGGGCTATCGGCACAGGCAAGGCGGCAACTGGCGAGCAGGCAGCAGCTACTATCCAGTTTATTCGTGACGTTCTGGCTAAGATATGGAATAAGAGTATAGCTCAGGATTTACGCATCCTTTATGGCGGCAGTGTTACCAGTGCTAACATTGCTGAGTTTATTTCCCATCCTGAAATAGATGGTGCCCTGGTCGGCGGAGCCAGCCTCAAAGCTGAAAAATTCGTGAGTATTGTTGAGCAAACCGCTGAAATCAAGGGAAGAACGAAGTAGTCAGTAGTCAATGATTGCTATCGTTGGTCCCACTGCTGTAGGAAAAAGTGAGCTTGCTCTGCACCTTGCTCAATACTTTCCCGTAGAGATAATAAGCGCCGATAGCCGCCAGGTCTATCGGTATATGGATATCGGCACTAATAAGCCAACTGCGGTCGAAAGAGCATCGGTCCCTCACCATGTCATCAATGTAGTCGAGCCTGATGAAGATTTTAGCCTGGCTACGTACCATCAACTAGCCATTGAGGCGCTGAAAGCCATTCAGCAGAAAGGCAAATTGCTCTTACTGGTCGGTGGCAGCGGACTTTATGTGTGGTCGTTGGTGGAGGGATGGAAAATACCTTCGGTGCCACCTGACCAAAAGTTAAGATGCCAATTAGAAGCTAGAGCAGAGCAAGAAGATAGTCAAAGCCTTTATCAAGAATTGCAGGATATTGACCCTGTTGCAGCAGCAAAAATCAATCCCGGTAATACCCGCCGCATAATAAGGGCCTTGGAAATCTATCATGCAACAGGGCAGCGTCCTTCTCAATTACAGCGCAAAGAGGCGCCAGGTTTCCCCATCCTGCTCATCGGTTTAACCCGAGAAAGAAGCGAGCTATATAGCAGGATTGATAGGCGGGTTGATAAAATGATACAAATTGGATTGGTTGAAGAAGTGGAACAGCTATTGAAAAAAGGTTATAGCCCTTCCTTGCCTTCTATGTCGGGAATAGGTTACAAGCAAATAGGACAGTTTCTTCGAGGCGAGATGACTTTGCCTCAGGCTATTGATAAAATAAAATATGAAACCCATCGATTGGCTCGCCACCAATACGCATGGTTTCGCCTTAGCGATAACAGAATTCACTGGTTTGATACCAGCGAGGCAGAAGCCGAAGCCAGCATTGTCGCCCTGAACCGAGTGAAAGGTCTCATAGAAGGCTTCATATCATGAAGTTCTCCAAGTTACAGGCCACGGGTAATGACTTCATTCTGGTTGACGCCAGAACTATGGAAGGTGAGTGGTCAAAGCTGGCCCGAGCTATGTGTGACCGTCACTTTGGTATAGGAGCGGACGGCTTGATACTGGTGCAGGATTCGACCAGCGCTGATTTAAAGATGCGTATTTTTAATTCCGACGGTTCTGAGGCCGAGGTTTCCGGCAACGGGCTGAGATGTTTTGCCAGGTATGCTATTGAGAAGGGCTTGAGTGGCAAAATGCCATCGCGAGGGGAGCAAGGCAATCGCTCTCTGACAATAGATACTTTGTCAGGTGTAAGGAAGGTTAAAGCCTATGTGTCGGGGAATAAGGTCAACCGGGTCGAGGTAAATATGGGCCTGCCCCAGTTTCAACCCGAACAAATTCCCGTCAAAGTTAAAGTTGACATAATACCAATATTGGATTATCCTTTAGTGATAGACGGAAAAAAGTTGACTTTGTCTCTTCTATCCATGGGTAATCCCCACGCCGTGAGCTTTTCATCCCGGCCAGTTTCTGATTTTCCTTTAGCTGAGACAGGACCGAAAGTAGAGAGGCACCCCATGTTCCCCCAAAGGACTAATTTTGAGGTAGCTAGGGTCTTGAGCAGGGAAAAGATAGAAGCCAGGGTGTGGGAGCGTGGTGTTGGGGAAACTCTAGCTTGTGGTAGTGGCGCCTGCGCCATAGCGGTGGCCGCTCAATTATTGGGCTATGTAGAGCCACAGGTTGACATAATACTCGAAGGTGGGACTTTGACCATATTCTGGGATAGGGGAGGGGAGGTGTTGCTTACTGGTCCAGTGGAGGAAGTTTTCACTGGCGAATGGCTTGAAGGAAAGAGTTAATGGAATTAGCTAAAAGGCTTAATAGATTGCCTCCATACCTTTTCGTGGAAATAAATCAGAGGATCGCTGAACTTAAGGCTAGGGGAGAGGATATAATCAGCTTTGCTATTGGCGACCCTGATTTACCCACGCCATCTCATATCATCGAACATATGTGCCAGGCAGCACATGACCCTACAAACCATCGTTATCCTGAAACCGCAGGCTTGCCCGAACTTCGTCGAGCCATTGCTGAGTGGTATGAGAGACGCTTCGGCATTAACCTGAACCCAGATAAAGAGGTGCTTCCGCTTATTGGCTCCAAGGAGGGGATCGGGCATATAGCCTTATGCTTTGTCGAGCCTGGCGGCCTGGCTTTGGTGCCTGACCCGGGCTATCCGCCATTTTCTATGGGTACCATATTAGCCGGTGGTGAGCCTTACCTTATGCCTTTGAAAGAGGAGAACGATTTTCTGCCCGATTTTGAAGCCATTCCAGGCGAAGTAGCCGGGAGGGCAAAGCTTATGTGGCTCAACTATCCCAACAATCCCACCGGAGCTATAGCTGACCTCGATTTCTTTAAGAGAGCAGTTTATTTTGCCCAAAAGCACAATTTAGCAGTTTGCCATGACGCTCCTTATACCGAAGTTGCCTTTGACGGCTACAAACCACCGAGCTTCATGCAGATACCTGGGGCAAAGAAAATAGGTGTGGAATTTCATTCCCTGTCCAAAACCTATCACATGACCGGGTGGCGAATAGGCATGGTGGTAGGTAATGCTGACATGGTGGATGCCTTATTTAGAGTTAAATCCAACCTGGATTCAGGCATCCCCCAGGCAATTCAATATGCCGCTGTGGAAGCTCTGCGCGGCTCTCAGGAACACATCGCTGAGCATAATGCTATTCTTCAACGGCGCCGAGATAAGTTGCTAAAAGTCCTTAATGAGATAGGGCTAAAGGCCAGGATACCCAAGGCAACCTTTTATATCTGGGCTAAGATTCCCCAGGGGTATACATCTATGGATTTTACCAAGAAATTACTGGACGAAGCTGGGATAGCGGTAACCCCGGGAACTGGCTATGGGAAGGAGGGAGAGGGTTACATCAGACTTTCCCTGACCATTTCCGATGACCGTCTGGAACAGGGGATGAGTCGTCTATTGGCTTGGCACAGGAGGAGGAGATAAAGCAGAAATTTTTTACCACTAAAGCCAAGGTAGAACAAGCACTCCTAGTAGGGGTAGGAAGCAAGGTCTCCAACCATGATTGGTCAGTTACAGATTCCTTAGAAGAGCTATCCTACCTGACTAAAACAGCAGGCGCCAATGTAGTAGGTATGTTAACTCAGAAGCTTGACGCGCCTTCGCCTACCTATTATATAGGTAAGGGTAAAATTGAGGAACTAATTAACCTCAAAGAGCAAACTCAGTACGACACAGTAATCTTTGATGACGAGCTGTCGCCGAGGCAGCAAAGAAATCTCGAAGAGGCATTGGGAGTCAAAGTTATTGACCGCTCCGCTCTGATTTTACACATATTCGCCCGAAAAGCTCGAACCCACGAAGGAAAACTCCAGGTTGAACTGGCTCAGCACCAATATCTTTTGCCCCGGCTTATCGGGCAGTGGCGCCATTTAGAGCGGCTTGGCGGTGGCATCGGCACCAGAGGTCCCGGTGAGGCACAATTGGAAACTGATCGCCGCCTTATCTATAAGCGTATCAATCTCCTTCAGCATAAAATAGAAAGTGTCAGGAAGCATCGAGCACTTTACAGGAGGCGCCGTAAGGAGACCGGCACGCCTATCGTAGCTCTCGTAGGTTATACTAATGCCGGTAAGAGCACTTTGTTTAACACCTTAAGCAAAGCCACTGTAGATGTAGAAGATAGGCTCTTCTCTACTTTGGATCCCGTGACTCGGCGGTTGGCTCTGCCCACTGGACAACAATTTCTGATCACCGATACCGTTGGCTTTATTCACAAACTTCCGCCTTCAATAATTGCCGCCTTTCGGGCCACTTTAGAAGAACTGGATGAGGCTGATTTACTTCTACATATAGTTGACATAACACACAAGAATGCTGCTAATCAGTGTCTCACAGTAGAAAAGATACTCAGCGAGCTAAATCTGGAAAATAAACCAAAAATTACCGTGTTTAACAAGCTAGACTTAACCTTAAATAGCGAGGCAGAATTGAATGTATTAACTACTATTCCTTGCTTCGAGGAGGAAATCGTGTTGCCGAGTGAGGGCATTGTTCTCATCTCTGCTGCCAAAGGATGGGGAATAGACAAGCTTCTAAATAAGATAGCCAGCTATTTAGGGGGTGAATTAAACAACTTTACGGGAGTTAGTCTCCTATAAGAAAGAGGAAAATGAAAATTACGATTGTTTACGACAATGAAGTAAGAAAAGAGGGTCTAAGACAAGGTTGGGGATTTTCTGCACTTATTGAAGATGCAGCGGTATCACCGCTCTTGTTTGATACAGGTGCCGATGGCCCTGCATTGCTACACAATATGAAAGAGCTTAATATTGCCCCCCAGGACACAGGTATAATCGTAATCTCACATGCCCATGGCGACCATACTGGAGGACTTTCTGAAATCCTTAGAATAAATAAGATTGCTGAACTTTATCTCCCAAGCTCCTTTAGCAGAGCGTTTCCAGAGAGAAAGGTAACCATGGTCAAAGGTCCCGTTCAAATTCGTGAAAACATCTTCTCGACTGGTGAACTCGAAGGAGTAGAGCAATCCCTGGCCCTCAAAACGGATAGGGGGATATTTGTACTTACAGGTTGTGCTCACCCTGGGATGAGAAGCATTCTGGGAGCTGCTGCAAAGTTTGGGGAGCTCTATGGAATTGCCGGTGGATTCCATGGATTTCATAATTTTGAGGCTTTCCATGGCTTATCGTTGATTTGCCCCTGTCATTGCACCACGTACAAGCAGGAGATAAGAGATTTATTTAAAGACAAATCTTTAGAGTGCGGCGCAGGGCTGGTAATCGAACTATGAGGAACCGACCCTCTCGCCAAAGATCTTAGTGCCTATTCTGATTATATTAGCGCCTTCCTCCAAGGCAACTTTATAAGAATTAGTCATGCCCATAGAGAGATATCTCATCTCTACATTGGGCAACTTCAGCCTTTTAACTCCGTCAAATATCCTTCTTGTCTCCACAAAATAAGGCCTGGAGTCTTCAGGGTTTCCAAAACGGGGGCCCATGGTCATAAGACCAGTCACCTTGATATTTTTAAGACCGGATATTTCTCTTACTAATTGTTCCACATCCTCTGGCAGCACTCCTGATTTCTGCGGCTCTTTGCCACTGTTTACCTCGATCAATATTGGCATTATTTTACCAATTTGAGCACACTTTCTATCAATTTCCCTGGCTATTTCTAAGGAATCGACAGTTTCTATCATGTCGAATATTTCCAGTACCTTTCTCCTGACATTATGTTTCTGAAAGGTCCCAATAAAATGCCATTTCGCTCTCCTTCCCACCAGTTCATATGCCTCCTTTGCTTCCTTTACATAATTTTCTCCAATGATTTTTATTCCCGCCTGAACAGCTTCCAGGACTTCCTCAGGTGTCCTTGTTTTTGCAGCTGCCACCACCTCGACTCCGTCAGGGAGTTCAGTTAATAATTTGGCAATGTTTTGTTTAGTTAGCTCGCTTGCCACGTCATGATTGTAACCCATTAAGCTTGCTAGCTTCAAGGATAGGGAATGCTGCAGGTATGGAAGACGTTCTCGCCTCTAACCAAGGTTGGGATGCCCGGGAGGAGTTATGGAGCAATTGATTATTGAGAGGACAAGAAGCGAAGAGTCCGGCAGGAAAAATTGTTATTAAGCAGTCCCGGGTAAATAGGGGTTGACAAGAAGAGTATTTGCAGGCATAATTTGATTGAGTATAATATTCCTTACACTCAGTTAAAACCTGTAAGGAGATAAAGTCGATGCTGCCGCATGTTGATGACTTTTTACTAAATTTACAAGCCAATAAGTATTCTTCCGAGACAATTTACAACTATGAACGTGATTTAAATGTTTTCAGCAATTTCCTGGATGAAAGCAACATTGAGTTTGATAAGATTGATAAGCGCGCTATCACCTACTATAAAGCGTATTTAGTTTCGCATGATCGCAAAACAGCGAATCTGGGAAAGCAAGGCGAAAAACAGCTTGATTCCCGCTCTATAAACCGCATGCTGTCAGCGCTGAGAGCTTACCTGCGCTACTTAATTGATATTGATTACCCTTGCCCCTTGCCGCCTGAAGCGGTCAAATTAACCAAGGCTGGGAAAAAACATCCCCAGGTAGCAGAGCTCGGGGATTTAATTAGACTGATTGAAGCGCCAGGTTCTTTGGAGTCAAATGTCAAAACGGCTTTAAGAAACCGCGCCATGCTGGAAGTGCTATTTGCCACTGGCATGCGCATCTCTGAGCTATGTAATCTAAATCGTAGTCAAATCGACGATACCGGGCGGATTTTTATTACCGGCAAGGGTAGAAAGCAACGCTTCGTTTACTTAACTCCACGGGCTAAACAACACCTGGATGCGTATTTAGTGACTCGCCAGGATGATTGTCCTGCCCTTTTTATCCCTTATGCCGGCAGAAATGTCGCTAAATCAAGGAAAAGGATTTCCACCAATTACCTTCAGGATAGAATTAAGAGATACCGGGAGAAATTAAAGATCAACGTCCCCACTTCAGCACATTCCCTGAGGCATGGTTTCGCTACATATCTGGCTGAAGAAGGTGCTAATCCGGCAGCTCTTCAAATTCTCCTGGGGCATGAATCCTTGGATACCACCACCCGCTATGTCCATGCCTCCGATAAGTATGCTGAAGAGACTCACCGCAAATACCATCCTCTGGCTAAGGCAGATTAGAACCAGGCAGTTAGAATATTATGTCAACTACAATTAAGGGAGGCCTACCTGCCAAAAATTAAATGCCAAAGTTTTAACGTCATACGACATGACACGCGGTGATTAATAACCAGCCTCAAGGAATTTGATTTCCTTTATACCAAGGAAAGGTGCTAAAATTACGTTAACTAGGAGGACTAAAAATGGGTGATATTTTAGATGAAGTCACGGCGCTTGTCAGATGTAAGGAATGTCCCTGGTATAAAAACTGCCTGACTCCGGTTCAGGTTAGCATTGAGGATATCGCGCAGTTCAGGATAGCGATGCAGGGGGCAAATCTACCTGAGCAAGCCAAAAGCGAACTAGACCAGATTATGGAAAGTATGGCTTCTATGAGTCAGGAGATGATTCTTCAGAGTTGCCCTGTATTTACTCAGCGTCTCAAGGAGGATCCCAAACTTGCCCAGCAAATCAAGAAGATGATGCAGAACTGGGGAAAAGAAGGAGAGCCTGATGAGTAGTACCCGTGAAAAGTTTGCTTTGCTC
>Ga0315549_1000692_pt1 | contig 38938 bp, 32 predicted proteins | sample SalMarSW160200MG_FD_203101 | JGI IMG/M metagenome (GOLD analysis project Ga0315549, IMG submission 203101) | Salt marsh sediment microbial communities from the Plum Island Ecosystem LTER, Massachusetts, United States - Salt Marsh Sediment SW1601-200 ...
GTGATTAAGCTGTGAATTCACTTGTTTATATTTCAATAAACTGTTAATGTGTGCATACCATGTGGAGAAAAGGAAGAAGTTATTATTCTTCTAATTTATGTATACATAATAGCTTAGCATAGTTTTCCACATATTAGATGTACCTACTAGTACTACTACTAATTAATATATTAATAATAGGAGTATTAGTCATGAAATTTTCATGCGATAAATCAAGTATATTAAAAGAAATTTTAATTGCTCATGACACCATTTCAACGAAAAGCACTATCTCAATTCTTTCCAATGTCCTCCTTGATGTAAATGATAACCAGCTTCTTATAAATGCAACTGATTTAAAAGTATCCTTTAAATCACAAATTCCGATTCAAGTTTCACAGCCGGGAACAGTAGCTGTACTCTGTGACAGATTCCTTGATATTCTGCGTTCTCTTCCTGAAGAGAATATTAGCTTTGAATTAAAGGAAAACCTATTTCTATCAATAGTTCCTGAAAAAAGTAATATTCAATTTACTCTTAAATGCATTCCACCGGATAAATTTCCTGAACAGCATGGAATCTCTGATGATGTTTTTGTGGAATTCCCGCAAAAAGAATTTGTAGATATGATCTCTAAGACCATCTTTGCAATTTCGGATGATGAGACACGATTCTTCTTAAACGGTATATATATAGAAAAAATCGAAAACTCCTTAAGTATGGTAGCATCTGACGGAAGAAGATTAGCACTCATTAAAAAGAAGCTTGCCAGTGAGATTAATGATTTTACAGGTGTTATCGTACCTCCTAAAATTTTACATATCATTAGAAAAAATACAGCAGGCCAGGGAAATCTATTATTTGCCATTACAGAAAAAAATATATTTGTGAAGTTAAGCAATCATCTTTTTTCTTCTAATTTAATAGAGGGTAAGTTTCCAAATTATCAAAAGATAATACCCGAGCAGCATGAGCATAAAGTAATTGTCTTAAAATCAGCGCTTCAGGAATCGTTAAAAAGGGTTTCTATTCTTGTTGAGAATAAGTCGCGGCGTGTATTTTTATCATTTAAAGGAAATACTCTTACCGTAAGTTCTGAGGAAACGGAAATAGGTATGGCAAAAGAAGAACTTGAATGCGAATACGGAGGACCCGATATCACAATCACCCTCAACTACCTTTACTTACTAGAGCCAATAAGAGAAATTGATAGTGAAAAAATAGTAATAGAGTTTACGGATAATAAAAAAGCTCTTTCAGTTAAACCTTTAAACGATGATGATTATTTTAATATAGTAATGCCCCTGCAAAAAGATTGATGGCTTTTACTTCCCTTACGCTCAGTGAATTCAGGAATTTTAAAAATACACAAATAGATTTTAACTCTTCTCAAATTTTCTTTATTGGTGATAACGGGCAAGGCAAAACCAATATTATTGAAGCTCTCTATCTTCTCTGTTACGGGTCTTCGTTTAGAGTTAGATTTGATAATCTTATGATAAATAATAACAGTGCTACGGCATACATTAAAGGTGATTTTTTAGATCATACTGAATTAAGGAAGAGCATTAGCATTCAACTCTCAAAGAATAAGGTGAAAGAGATTGTTGTAGACGATAAAAGAGTTTTAGATCGAAAGGAATTAATTCAGAACATCCCTTGTGTTGTCTTTTCTCATAATGATATGCAAATAATAATAGGGGCCCCCTATCTGCAGAGAAGATTTTTTAATCAAACACTTAGTATATATGATATAGTCTTTATTGATTTACTCAGGAAATATAAAAAGATTCTTTCATATAGAAATTGTATTTTAAAAGAAAAAAAGACAGATTTACTTGATGTTTATAATCTGAAATTAGCTCAATATGGATTGGAAATTCAAAAAAAAAGGGAAATCATTATTACTGCTTTTAATACCATTTTTTCTGATCTGTTTCAGCGTATAACAGGGTTTAAAGAACAGTGTCTTATTCACTATGAACCATCCTGGAAGGATTGTCGTGATGAAGGTAATGTGCTTAATGCTTTAAAAACAAAGCAGGAAAAAGATATTATCTGGAAAAGCACAACATCGGGACCGCATCGCGATAGATTTTTTTTCTATCTGGCGGGAAAAGATTTTTTAAAGATTGCATCAACCGGACAAATCAGGCTTATCTCGATTATTCTAAAAATAGCACAAGCACAGTTTTATACTAAGATAACCCAAAAAAAGCCCCTCCTCTTATTGGATGATGTCTTATTAGAAATTGATAAAAAGAAACGAGAGATGCTGATCCCGCTGCTTCCTGCTTATGATCAGGCTTTTTTTACTTTTTTACCCGACGAAGACTTTGCTTCTTATGAAAAACCGGGTACACTAAAATATCTTATTAAAAGCGGTGTGATACAAGCATGGAACGAGCCGGAGATTTACTAAAGGATATTTTTAAAGGCAGTCTTTCTATGAAGGGACAACGGTATTCCTCTTTTTTTAAGAGCTGGGAACGTGTTTTAGGGAAAGGCCTTGCCGGCAACATCAAGCTGATTGATATTAAAAAGGATACCCTTCTTGTAAGCGCAAGTCATCCAGGCTGGATGCAGATGGTTTGCATGAAGAAAGACAAGCTTCTAAGCTTACTTAACAAGCTATATCCCGAACTTGCTATAAAAAGGATTAAGATCTCTTTAGGTGCCGTGAACATGAAAAATGAACAGTCCGCAACGCAAGTAACAAAGAAGGATGACTCTGTAGAAAATGACCCTGCTTTAGAAATAGACTTAAAAAAAGAGCTAAAAACCTTGGACAATAGCAAATTAAAGGATGTTTTAAAAAGATTCTATACCTCAATATGTAAACGAAGATAAGAAGGGGATTATAGTTGACAACGAGAGTATAAATAAGTATACTTCTCTACCTTTAATGTTGATTTAAACCGAATATAAAGATATATTAAGAGGAGATCGATTATGAAGAGGACGTATCAGCCCAGCAGAACGAAAAGGAATAGGAAATTTGGTTTCAGGGCTAGAATGAAAACTAAAAACGGAAGACTCGTATTAAAAAGACGGAGACAAAAAGGAAGAATTAAACTCTCTGTTGCAGATGAAAAAAAGCCTTACTAAGCTTGAAAGATTACATAGAAGATATGATGTTATAAATTTACTTCAGTCAGCAATGAGGATTGGAACAGAAGGATTAACACTCCTTTTTAAGGTAAATGGCAAAACAGGAAATAGAACAGCTTTTTTTATCAGAAAAGGCTTTAAAAATGCAGTAATAAGAAATAGGCACAAGCGTATCTTAAGAGCGATATATAGAGAACAGAAACATGTATTGAAACAGGGATTTGATTTTATATTTATTCTTTCATCCGGTGAATATACATATGTTCAATTAAGAGAGAATGTGCTAAGATTTCTTAAACGCGGCAATCTGTTGATAGAGAAGGGAGGAGAGTAGGTAATGAAGTATATTTTTGTCTTTATTATAAATATATATCAGAAAATGATCTCACCGCTTTTCCCTCCGTCATGCAGGTTTTTCCCTACTTGTTCACAGTACGCAAAGGAGTCGTTGTTAAAGCATGGATTTTTTAGAGGATTGTATTATTCGGTAAAAAGATTGTTTAAATGTCATCCGTTTCATCCAGGCGGATATGACCCTGTAAAATAATTTGATGAGGAGTTTTTGTAACAATGGATAAAAACACTGGATTATTGATTATTCTTTTAATAGGTATTTTTTTAGTATGGTCTTTTGTAATGCAGATGATTTCACCCCCTCCACCACCCGAAGAGCAGATAGACAAAGAGCAAGCACCCCCAAAAGAGGAAACAATTGAAAAGAAAGCGGAAATAACAGCAGTTCCTTTGGAAGAAGAACTTATCGAAAAAAACGATATTCATTTGCAAACCGAGTTTGATAATTATAGCATCGTATTTTCGAACAAAGGCGGCGTAGTGAGGTCTATAAAATTGAAAAATACCAATGGCCAAGAGACGGAAGATCTGGAAATGATATTTGCCGGGGATCCCGCAGAAGCTAATGAATACCCTTTTAGTTTACATTTTGGAGATTATACGGCAGGTGCTTTAGATACACTCTTTGACCATTCGATTGATGAGACACAGAATAAAATCGAGTTTTTTAGAACTTTTAATTATGAAGAAACTTCCTTTACGGTCCGAAAAACATACATTCTCAATCCTATTGAATATATGTTTGAACTTACCATCGCGATTGAGAACCAAACAGCAGATTATCTAAATTTAGATTTTGACGGTGTAATGTATACCCTGGGTATAGGTCCTCAAATCGGACCTGCCTTTGAAAAATTGGAAGGACGAGGAGAGTACCGAAAGTTCATCTATTTTGATAGAGGAAGAAACGAGAAAGATATCCAAGCCGGGCATGTTGAAATTGTAGACAAATCGACAATAAATTGGACGGCGCTTGTTGGTAAGTATTATACATTAATCGTAATTCCTCATTTTCCTATTGAACGCCTGGTGTTTGATTCGCGAGAATTATCAGCTGCTGTTCCAAGGCGGTCTGCTTTTTATATTGAGAGACCGGTAACCAAAACCTCTCGGATCGAAGATTCATATCATATCTATCTAGGGCCAAAACAGAGAGCGTTTTTAGAAAAATATAATAATGCTAAAGACAATTCATATGGGCTTAAAGACAGGCACCTTGAAGAAGTGGTGCCCTCGGTTTTTCTTATCGGAGCAATCGCAGACCTGTTAAAATATCCTCTGGATTTCTTTTTTAGTATTGTCAGGAATTATGGAATCGCTATTATCCTGCTTACCATCTTGATTAAAGTGATAGTCTTCCCTCTCACCCGCAAAAGCTATGAGTCCATGAGCAGGTTACAGGAACTCAATCCTAAAATGACCGAATTGCGGGCGAAATATAAAGACAATCCTAAAAAACTTAATATGGAGATGGCAGAGCTTTATCGTCGTGAGGGTGTAAATCCTTTGGGCGGTTGTCTGCCCCAGCTCTTACAGCTTCCAATCATGTTTGCGCTTTATATCCTCTTACAAGAGCATTTTGGCCTCCGAAATGCAGTATTTATTCCCGGTTGGATCAATGATTTATCCACACCGGAGTATATTGTTGAGTTCAATTTTACTATACCTGTTCTTAACTGGCAGTATTTAAGGCTTCTCCCTATAATTATGCTGGGGACACAGATTGTGTCATCTAAGCTGACACAGACGAGCACAGGTGCGGACAGTAAAATGAAAATGTTACCATACATCCTTGTTGGTGTATTTTTCTTTATTCTTTATAATTTACCTTCAGGATTGGTTTTGTATTGGACAGTTCAGAATATTCTCACTACCGCACAGATGTATGTTTACAAGAAGTATTTTAAAAATAAGCCGCCAAAACCAAAAAAACAGAGATTTGCCAATTTGAAATCCTATATGAGGAGATAATTGATGAGTACCTTAGAATTTCAGGGTAATGATGTCAATGAGGCAGTACAAAAGGCCTGCACTGAGTTAAATATTAACGAAGATGAATTACATTATGAGATAATCGAAACCAAAAAGAAGAGTATTTTTTCAAAAGGAACCGTTAAGATTTCCGTACAAACAGAAGATAATCTGAATTCTTTAGGAAATGTAAACGGGGAAGAAAAAATAATTAAGTTCTTAGAACTACTTATTAATAAAATGGGAATGGATGGTAAAGTTGAAGTCAATTTTAAGGAAGATTCAAAAATAGGAATTAGTATAGAGAGTGCGGATTCGGGACTGCTCATAGGAAGAAGAGGAAAAACACTTGATGCAATTCAGTTAATTGCAAATGCCGTTGTAGGACGAATTAATGAACCTAATAAAATGAAAGTAATAGTCGATACAGAAAATTACAGAACAAAAAAACAGCAGAAGATTATATATTTGGCAGAGCGGGTTGCAGATCAGGTGCGTCGTTCAAGGGGTTCGCGTCTGCTCGAACCCATGAATCCTTTTGAAAGAAGAATAATACATACGGCTCTCAACGACTTAGATGATATTGAAACCATTAGTGAGGGTGACGGTCTTTATAAGCAGATACGTATCTGCTATAAAGGCAAATGATATTGAGGATCTAAGAGGTTTTTACACTATCCCAAAGTGAATCTAATAACTCCAACCCGGCTTCTTCCAATGTAATATTCATTTTTTTTAAGCGCGCTTCTACTTGTTGAAATCGTGAGATAAACTTTTTATTTGAGCGTTCCAAAGCAAGACTGGGATTTATTTGAGAGAGCCGGGAAAAATTTACAATAGTAAATAAAAGATCACCTATTTCCATTTCAATTTCTTCCGTATTTTTTTGCTTAAAGGATTCATCCAATTCCCGTAGTTCTTCATTTATTTTATTAAAGACTTGTTCGGGGTTTTCCCAATCAAAGCCTACTTTAGAAACTTTTTTTTGGATGCGGTAGGACCTCTCTAAGGGGGGGAGCGTTTTGGATAGTCCTTCAAAAATAGTATGTTTATGTTTTTTTCCTTCCACGTGCTCTTTAATATAATTCCAGTGTTCAATAATCTTTTTAACTGATTTGGTTTCCTTTTTCTTAAATACATGAGGATGCCTGCGGATAAGTTTTTTACAAATTTCATCGAGAACTTCTTGTAAACTAAAGCTGTTACTCTCCTCGCTCATCCGTGCGAGCATGGTAAGAATTAAAAATAAATCGCCCAGCTCCTCTAAAAAATTTTTATCATTTTTTTCTTCAATAGCATGAATACACTCATATGTTTCTTCTAAGAGATTTTCTCGAATGGTATAGGGAGATTGTTCTTTATCCCACGGACACCCTTCCGGACCTCTGAGCATGTATATAATGCCATAGAGGTTGGCAAAGGCCTTTTTTATATCCTCGATAATATGCTGTGGTGGTTGGAATGACTTTGAGTTGTTCATATCTTTCTATATTATAATGAAGAGCGATAGTCAAGCGATCATCTGCTCCTTTTAATATGTGAATTTTAAGATTAACGCTTGTAAAAAGAGCAGAAGATCATTATATTAAATATCCTTAACGATGTTGTGAAAATATATTGAGGGTTATATGAATGAATAACAGAATAGTATATGCTGCATATCTTATTTTTATCATTGCATTGCTGTTCTTAAATTTTAATTGTAAGACAGAAACTGCCGCTCATACAAAAGATCCGTTATTAGAGGAAAGCCCCTTTGAAAGTATCTCCACTTTTTTAATGATGGGAAAACCAGATAAAGCACTTACAGCCTATGAAGAGGCATTTAAAGATAAACCGGAAGATTCCGAGACAAAAATACTCTATGCTCGTTTATTGCTATTCGGTGGTAAATTAAGGGAAGCTGAAGATGAAATCGATGAAGTACTGAAAAGTGAACCGCAGAATGTGGAAGCTCTTTATAGTAAATCCCTGCTAAAAGGAATAGAGGGTGATGAGGAAGCTCAGAAGTATTTATTGGAACAAGTAATTGCTTTAGATAATTCACATGCCGAGGCCATCTCTGCCCTGGGTGCCCTGTATTTATATGATAAAGATTATAAAAAAGCGGAAGATTATTTTGGAAGGGCCATATCCTGTGATAATGAAAACATGGTGGCTTTATTAGGTTTGGGGAATGTTAAATTCCACAAGAAAAAATATAATGAGGCGCTTAAGTTAATCGATACAGCCATAGAATTGGAACCCGAATATCCGTATTCGTATATTGATAGGGCAAAAACTAAAAAATTATTAAATAATGTTGATGGTGCCCTCGCGGATTTAAATAAGGCAATTCAATTAGATCCTGAATACTATTACAGTTATTTTGATCGCGGACGATTACTGTTGAATATGAGAGAGAGAGACCGCGCATTACAGGATTTCAACAAAGCAATAAGTATTGATCCGGAAAATTTTACTGCTTATATTTTTAGGGCCGGTATTTTTGAAGAAAAAGGATTGGTAGATAAAACAATCAGGGACTACGAAAAGATAATTGAGTTAAAAGAGGAATATTACTTCGCTTATTCGTCGCTGGGTATGTTGTATTATTTAAAGGAGCGCTTGAAAGATGCACATAGCATGTTTGTTAGGGCTGCGGAATATGAAAAAGAGAATTATTCTCATGTTCTGCTGGCGGCACTTACCTTAAAAAAATTAAAAAAAGAAAACCAAGCACAGGAATATCTGAAATCAAAACTTAAAGATTTTCTTAACAATTCGTGGCAGTATCATATTGCCCGGTATTATATAAGTCCGGAAAATGAAAGTCATATCATTGCGCTGGTAAGTGAAGAAAAAAACCCACGCATACGTTCTCAGATGCTTTTTTATATTGCGGCTCAGTATTTATTACAGGATAAAAAACATACTGCGGTAAGTTTTTTACAGGAAGCAGTTGATATTGAAGCCTGGGGATATGTTGAAAGGCGCTTAGCCCAGTATGAGCTAGATAAGTTTAAAACAAAATAAGCATATCTAAAGAGTTTAATAATAAAAGGATTAATCATGAATGATACAGTTCAAACAATTAAAGTGCGAGGGAAAAAGATTACTCTTGTCGGTACCGCTCATGTTTCCCAAGCAAGTGTTGTCGAAGTAGAAGAAGTTATTAGAAAAGAAAAACCGGATTGTGTATGTGTAGAACTTGATGCAACACGTTATAAGACATTAACGCAAAGCAATGTGTGGAAGAATCTTGATATTACCAAAGTATTAAAAGAGCGAAAAGGATTTTTATTATTAGCAAATATTGTTTTAGCCTCTTTTCAAAGAAGGTTGGGTCTTAATGTGGGGGTGAAACCCGGCGAAGAGATGCTGAAAGCCGTCGAGGTTGCCAAGGATTTGAATATCCCCTGTGAATTCTGTGATAGGGAAGTACAGGTTACCCTGAGAAGAGCCTGGTCCAAATCAAGCTTTTGGGGAAAAAATAAAATGCTTGCAGCTCTGCTTGCAGCGGTTTTTACCAAAGAAAAGCTTACTGAGCAGGAGATGGAAAAATTAAAAGAAAAAAGCCTTATGCATAATATGATGGAAGAGCTTGCCAACTATCTCCCTTCGGTAAAAGAAGTGCTGATCGATGAAAGAGACAGGTATCTGGCAACAAAAATTTTTAATACTCAGAGTAAAAAAATTGTGGCAATTGTGGGTGCCGGCCATATGGATGGGATTATTAAGAATCTCACCCGATTAGATAAAGGGGAGCAGGCCAATGATATCTCCGATATTGACATTATTCCGCCAAAAAAATTCATAACCAAGCTTATCCCATGGGTGGTTACGGTTTTGGTTTTAGGTCTTATTGCGTTAGGAGTTGTATTAGGTGGTGCTGAAAAAGGTGTCAATATGGCCTGGACCTGGTTTTTAGCTAACGGAATTCCATCGGCGCTGGGAGCCGGCTTAGCGTTAGCTCATCCTTTGACATTAGTTGTTGTATTTGTTGCAGCGCCTTTTACCTCTTTAACCCCGGTAGTGGGGGCAGGCATGGTAGGAGGACTGGTACAGTATTATGTAATGAGGCCCAAGGTGAAAGATTTCGAATCTTTGTACCATGATCTGAATACTTTCAAAGGTTTTTATAAGAATCGTATGTTAAAGATCTTTTGGGTGTTTTTTCTCTCCGGATTAGGCAGCATGGTGGGAACATGGGTAGGAATTTCTCTGATTACATCACTGCTGGGAGCAAAGTAAATATTACTCTTTGGAAAATATTGATTTAACAGCCTGCTGTAATGTTGAACAACCCTGGTAATTAAAATTTTCCACAGGGAGAGATTCTTTTACCAAGGGACCTAAGAGAGAAGTAAAACCTAATTCATGAGCTGTTTTTATCCGTTTATCAAGTTGTTTAATAGTGCGAATCTCGCCCGCCAGACTTACCTCACCGCAAATAGCCGAATGTACGGGAAGAGAGGTGTTAAGGCGAGCGGAATAGAGAGCCAAGCATAAAGGGAGCTCTACTCCGACCTCTTTTACTTGCAGGCCTCCTGCAACATTTACATAAATATCATAATTGGTAAGCTGGATGTTTAGGTGCTTTTCTAATACGGCTGCTGCTTTTGACACCATACGTGCATCAATTCGATCAGAGAACACACGTGAAATACCACCTTTGGCAGGAACCACGAGACACTGTATCTCAACCAGAAGTATGCGTGAGCCTTCATAAATAGGGGCAATGACGATACCGGCAGGAATCTCTCCTGCGCGCTGTTCCAAAAAAAGAGTGGCAGCGTTGTTAATCTGGGTAAGACCGGTTTCAGTCATTCTGAAGATACCGATTTCATCGATAGCACCAAAGCGATTTTTGTTTGTGCGTAAAAAGCGTATGTCGTTATCTGCCGATTCAAAGGACAGTACGGTATCGACCATATGCTCAATTACTTTGGGACCGGCGATCGTACCCTCTTTTGTAACATGCCCGATTAAAAAAATGGCAGCTGCCTTGCTTTTTACCCATTCAATAAGCTCCCCCGAACAGTACTTTATCTGGTTTACGCTTCCCGCTACCATGCCTAATTCATGATTAATGATTGTCTGAATGGAATCAATGATGATTAAAATAGGATTAACTTGATCTAAAATAGTATTAATAGCAGACATTTCCGTCTCTGAAAATACTTCAATAGTGGGAGTGCTTATACCCATTCTGTCAGCATGCATTTTTAACTGAGCGGGAGATTCTTCTCCGGATATATATAATATCCTGCCTTTTGCTTTAATATTACAGGCCAATTGCAGCATCAGTGTTGATTTCCCGATCCCGGGTTCTCCGCCGATCAGTATGGAAGACCCTTTCATAATTCCCCCACCGAGCACCCGATTCATTTCATCAATACCGGCATCAAAACGCAGATCTTGCTTTTTTTTCAGTGATGATAACGGAACAGTATACAGCTCCGTTTTTACTTTTCTAGAGATTGTATGTGATTGTGCTTCTCTTTCTTGGAGAGTATTCCAATTACCGCATTCAGGACATCTGCCCAGCCATTTAGGTTCATTATGACCGCAGTATGTACAAATATAGTATATTTTTGATTTCATATTTACTCTATACTGCCTATAAAGAGGATTTACTTCAAGTAGCAGTAGTGTATTTTACCTGCTCATTTAAGCTATCTTGACAAATGAGGTTATTCTTTATTATATTAAGATGCACTTTTAAGATGCTGTGGTGGTGGAATTGGTAGACACGCTAGCTTGAGGGGCTAGTGGGGGTTACCCTGTGAAGGTTCAAGTCCTTTCCACAGCATTTTTTAATATTTCAAATTAAAAATAACTCCTTCGCTGTATCTTACTTGTAAGGTTAAAAGAATGAAAAAAAGGAGAGAACTGCAATTCGCAGAGGCTAAAGCTTATTTATATTCATTTATAAATTTAGAAAAAGACACTTCTTATTTCAGCAGTAAATTATATAAACTAGACAGAATGTCGTTTTTGCTCGATAGCTTCGCTAATCCTCAAGCTCATTTTAAAGTAATTCATTTGGCAGGATCTAAAGCAAAGGGTTCCACTGCTGTTTTTATTGCCTCGGTACTTTCTGCTGCCGGAAAGCGGACAGGCCTATATACTTCACCACATGTAAGCTCTCTTCGCGAGCGGATTGTTATAAACGAGAATCAGATATCTGAAGAATTATTTATTGCTCTTGTAGATTCTATAAAAGATTTTATTGAACACACAGCGCTTCCCCATTTTCCCGGCAGAAGAAAACCTACTTTCTTTGAGTTAATGACACTTCTGGGCTGGCTTGCTTTTAAGCATACGCAATGCGAATATGTTGTGTTGGAAACAGGGTTGGGCGGAAGGCTTGATGCTACTAATCTGGTTAATCCGGTGGCGATAGTACTGACGCCAATAGAACTTGAACATGAAGCTATTTTAGGCTCTACGATAGAAGAAATAGCTTTTGAAAAATGTGGAATAATAAAAGAAAATACTGCGGTTTTCTGCGGTATTCAGAGTGCGCTGGTAAAGAAGGTAATAAAAACTGAAGCTGCGCGCAAAAATGCAGGGGTGCTTTTTTTTGATGAAGAGCTGGAGCTGCTGAATGTTCAAGAAGAAATTGTTAAAACGGAAATAACTGTCAAACTGAAAGGCATTGCTCGAAAACAGTTTAGTTTAAAACTGCTTGGTGCGTTTCAGGCCGAAAATGCCGCATTGGCGTTTCTAACATTACACACTCTTTATCCTGCTCTCCCGGATTCAGCTTTCAGACAGGGTTTTGCGGTGGCCTTTTTACCCGGCAGGATGGAAGTTTTGCATACAAAACCCTTGTTAATTGCTGACGGTGCTCATACCCCGGGTTCTGTTAAACGCGCTCTTTTATGTTTTAAAAAATTGACGAGCAAGAGCGGGGTGCTTTTATTTGCCGCGGTAAAGGGTAAAAAGATAGCAGAGATGGCCAAGATTTTAACGCCGAACTTTACCGCTATAATCATCTCGACACCCGGATCTTTTCGTAGAAGTGAAACAAAAGCAACATATGGTATTTTTTGTAAATACAACCGGCAGGTATATTTAGAAAAGGAGCCCTATTTGGCTCTTCAAAAAGCACTTGCGCTTTCAGAGAACAAACTCCCCATTTTTGCTACAGGCTCTCTTTATTTTGCAGCAGAACTTCGTAAGAGTGCGCAAAAATTGCTTATTTAATTAACCATGAAAAACATGAAGATCACTGGAGGTTGTCTAATAAGTTTCTCACGGAGCTCACAAAGCCCACGGAGAAATAATAAAAAAAATTAATATATTTAACTATATAATTATGATCTAAACGATCCGGGCATTTATGCAACTGTTGATGTCTCCCTATAGATAAAGAGCCGAATAGCTGATTTTGAATCTGAAACAGCGGGATTAACGAAGCTGCTTGGTAACATGCCGAGCAAGTTGTTGTTGCATTCCAAGAACCACCTATTCTCAAATGAGGTTAAACGATGGATTTATGATATAAGTTTTTTCCTGTGCCCCTACTGCGGCAGAAGCGCACTCTGCTTCTGGGCGAGTACCTGAGCGAAGATCTGGTCCTGCAACTGCCCCACCGGCAATTCGTCTTCACCATCCCGAAATGCCTGCGCGTGTATCTCAAGCACGACCGTGCGCTGCACGCGGAGTTGAGCCGGCATATCTTCCGTCTGCTTACGGAGTATTTCAGCGAAGCGGCGGGCCGGAAGATCACGGCCGGTATGGTCTCCAGCCGGCAAACATTCGGTGAGTATGCCGGTTGGAATCCTCATTGGCATTTGATTGTGTTGGATGGTGGTTTTGACCGATACGATCGGTTTGTCTATATACCCACCAAAGCAACACTATAATCTACGACAACAAAGCTCGGGAAAGCTTGAGCCGGTACATAGTGCGAGCGCCGGTATCGCTTGAGAAGCTGTATTTGGATTCTGATACGGATACAGTACTCTGGCATGCGCCAAACAAAGGTCACTTTCGCGGTCAAGATAAGTATTTCCCCTGCTTGGATTTCATAGCCAGGATTACGATGCACCTACCGCCAAAAGGCAAACACCTTGTCAGGCGCTACGGAATATACTCATCCGGAAACCGTGGCACCTGGAAGCGGCGGCCTGCTTTGGCTTTGCGAGCAGCTGAGGGGTGGTATGGGCGGGAAGAGTGCGCCCCTCCCGTGGAAGCTGAGGCGGGTGAAGAGGTAATGGTGACGGCGAGAACACGCCGCAAGGCGTGGGCGAGGCTCTTGGCCAAGGTGTATGAGATTGACGTATTGCAATGCCCGCAATGCGGCGGTGAGATGTCCGTTATTGCTATTATTCGAGAGCCGACAGCTATTCGTGATATCATCGCCTGTCTGAAAACCAAGGGCAGAGGGCCTCCGTAAACTATGATCATGATATTTAAGACGCCTCATGTTCGCTGCCGTTTAAGGCGGATGGGGGGAAATCTGTGTCCTCAAGAGGCAAATCTGTGATGGGTGGCTTGAAAACGGCTGTTCTGAGTGCTATGTTGTTAGGTAAGAGGCTGCGGCTATTAGAAAAAGCTGTGAAAGCAACTGACGAAGTGCCGCGGGAACCTTGCCATCGTTGCCGGGCGGGAATCGCGGGATGTCGCGGCGTATAACCTTTACTATCAGTTGATAAGAGGTAGTAGTGTGTGGTCGCTTTATACATTTTAATACAATTTTCTTAGAGGATTGAGAACAGATGTGTTATTATTTGTCAGTTTATACAAATATGCAGTAAATTAAAAATTGTAAAATATATATTGACTATTTCCATTAAAATTGGTATAATATGCATATAATGTTTTACTGCAATAAATATTTGCTTAAAAGAATTTCATCAATTCAATCAGGATATTCAATCCGTGGTAAAATTCCAGAAGATCATAATGGTGAACTAAAAATAATACGAATGAAAGATATTGATCCTGAAAACGGAATTGATTGGGATAATATCGCTTCTATAAACCCTGTAAGCAAACGAACGCCTTTATTTTTAAAACAGAGTGATATAATCTTTTCCGGGCGCGGAACAAAAGTATTTTCGGTGGCTGTCGATAGAAATATCGAAAAAATAGTAGCCGCTCCCCATTTTTTTGTGATAAATCCTTATAATAATCTAGTAAATTCTTTCTATCTGTCATGGTATATCAACCAAAATATTGCTCAAAAATACTTCAAGAAGAACGCCGGAAGTTCTATAATTATAAATGTAAAACGAAAAGTGTTGGAAGAATTACCTGTTCTCTTGCCTTCGTTGCAGGAGCAGGAAAAAATAACAAAATATATCAGAGCAATTAAAAAAGAACATGATATTGGTCAGAAATTATACCGGAAGAAAAATCAATTGCTCACAGCAATAATTTCTCAAACTAAACCGGAGGAAAAATGAGTGAAAATAATCTAGCCAAACAAGTGGAAATTGAATCTGTTCTGTGGAGCGCCTGTGATACCTTTCGTGGTGTTGTGGACGCCGCGGAATATAAAAATTATATCCTTGTCATGCTCTTCGTTAAATATATCTCAGATGTGTGGAGCGAGCATTATGAACAGCTTAAAGAAAAGTATGGTGATGAGGATGAGAGAATAAGAAGACGGTTAGATAGAGAGAGGTTTAAACTCCCCAAGGAATGTAGTTTTTATAATCTCTATGAAAGGCGGCAGGAAAACAACCTCGGAGAGTTGATAAATACGGCATTGGAAAAAATAGAAGATGCCAACAAAGAAAAGCTTCAAGGAGTTTTCAGAAACATCGATTTTAACTCCGAATCCGCCTTGGGTCAAACAAAAGAGAGAAACACCCGTTTGAAGCTGTTGCTTGAGGATTTCAGCAATCCGAAACTGGATCTTAAACCCTCACGAGTGGGGAACATGGATGTTATCGGTAATGCCTATGAATATTTAATAGCCCGCTTTGCCGCGGGCGCGGGGAAAAAGGCGGGTGAATTTTATACTCCGGCCGAGGTTTCCGAGTTATTGGCCGAATTGCTTTCCCCCCAACCCGGGGAACGTATTTGCGATCCTACCTGCGGATCTGGTTCTCTGCTTATAAAATGCGGGCTTCAGGTCAAAAAAAAGGGCTCAAATGATTTTTCTCTCTATGGTCAGGAAATCAACGGCTCAACCTGGGCTTTGGCAAAGATGAATATGTTTCTGCATGGTGTTGATTCGGCCCGCATTGAATGGGGAGACACGCTTCGTAATCCTAAATTGATCGAAAAAAATACTACCATGAAATTCGAGGTGGTCGTTGCCAACCCGCCTTTCTCACTTGACAAATGGGGAGCGGAAGAGGCGCAGACGGATGCTTATAATCGTTTTCACAGGGGAATGCCGCCAAAGTCAAAAGGTGATTACGCCTTTATCAGTCATATGATAGAAACCATTACCACGGAACACGGACGCGTGGGAGTGGTTGTGCCCCACGGAGTACTGTTCAGGGGGGCGGGCGAAGGGAAAATTCGACAAAAACTTATAGAGGAAAATTTATTGGACGCGGTTATCGGCCTGCCCGCGAACCTGTTTTACGGAACGGGCATCCCTACAGCCATTCTTGTTTTCAAGCGTAACAGGAAGGATACATCGCTTTTGTTTATCGACGCGTCACGAGAATACCGGGATATGAAGAACCAGAACAAGCTGACGCAGGAAAACATAGATAAGATCGTAACGACATATCAACAATATAAGACAATCGATAAATACTCTTACAAAGCCAAATTGGACGAAATTAAGGAGAATGATTTTAACCTGAATATTCCCCGTTATGTTGACACCTTCGAGGAGGAAGACGAAATCGATATTCAGGCCGTACAAAAAGAGATTGACCAACTGGAAAAAGGGCTTGTAGACGTTAAAAAGGAGATGGCAGGTTATTTGAAGGAGCTGGGGTTTTAGATATGAGAAAAAATTATTATAAGGTATTGCCTTTTATACTGAAATGGGCTAAATTTATGTTAACAGTACCTGCAACGCTTCATTTCCTTAGGGAAACGCGTACCAGTGCAGGTCTTTTTTTTTATTTCCTCATATTAAAATTAAAACTTGTTGTACCGGAAGGTTATTATGAACAATAACCTGAAGTACGTAAAACCCCCATTATCCATAAATCAGCAAATTGGACTTCTCGAAAAGAGAGGTATGTTAATTGAAAACCATGATTTTGCCTATCAATTGCTGGATAATACAAACTATTACCGCTTTAGCGGATATGCTCTTTATTTTGAGGTTTATCAAAATGGAAAAAGAACGCATCAGTTTAAACCCGGAACAACTTTTAAAAAAGTCGCGAATATTTATGCTTTTGACACAGCGCTGAGAAAATTATTTTCCGAATACCTTGAGAAAATAGAAATTTCATTTAGAACAAGATTTGTACACGAGCTCTCCTTTAAATACAAGGATTCACATTGGTATATGAATAAGGGATTATTTATTCAGAAGTTTGATTACAATAAATTTATTGAAGATTGTAGAAGCGAAGCTGAACGAAGTCATGAGACATTTATAAGACATTACAAAAAGAAATATACTATACCGGAATTACCTGCCAGCTGGATGATGACTGAAATAATTTCATTCAGCAAATGGTCTTTGGTTTATAAAAGTCTCTTAAAAAGAGAAGATAAAAAAAGGGTTTCCGACAATTTTAATTGCTCTCCCGTGGAACTTGAATCATGGATGCACGGATTAAGTGTTTTAAGAAATTTCTGTGCGCACCATTGCAGAATATGGAACAGGAAAATACCGGTTCCTTTAAAACTCAGGAAAAAAGATTTAATGATTATATCAAATTATTATAAGATTGCGTCATATGTTATTATTATGCAAAGAATATTGGAAACAATTGATCCTGAAGATTCGTTTTTGCATAATTTTTGTGAATTAATCAGAAAAAATCCATCTATAAATGTCAAAGCCATGGGTATAAATTCTAAGCATGAATTTTGGAGAAAGAAGCTACACTAGGATGATTGCATATTGGCGGTATATAAGAAATGGAAAAGGGATTAAATAGATGAATAGCTATCCTTTAATATATTTTGACTGGAATGTGTTTAAATATTTGAAAAAAAAATACGTTGAAGGCAATATTACGAATGATCCTTTTTTTATCAAACTGGCCAAACTTAGTTTAGGCTTTTATATTCCCTATTCCAATACTCATCTTTTTGATTTGAATAAAGGTTTTGACGGTTCAAAAGATATATATGAAAAGATTAAAGATGACTTAGAATTCGTTAAACTCATAACTAATAATTGGTGTCTGGCAAAATATTGGGGAAAAGCAAGCGTAATTCTAAATCAACGTGATCCACTTACATTTTTCGATGAAGTTCATACTGACTCAAAAAAAACATTCTCAATTACTGAATTTAACAACATATGTAAAGACTTGGAAAATTATCCTGAATATGCAGATAAAATGAATGAATTGCTTAATACAGAAATAGTAAATATTATTCCTGTTTCTTTAAGGGGTAAGTTTCCTGTTTTCAATAAGGCAGATCAAATGAAAGATTCATATACATTTAAGGAATTATTAAAAATGTCTGCCGATTTGTTTGATAATACTAATAAAGGTGATTTCCAATATAAGCAAGCACGCGGTCAACTTAATCTTTTTACCGATTTTTCTAAAACTATTAATCCGCAAACGGCTACCCCGGAAATTATAGATGATTGGTTAAAAAAAACATATTATAAAAAAACTTTTCGGGAACTTGTCGATGAATACTCAGTTATGCTGCGATTTAAGGGTGAAACCGGTGATGAAAATTATTACAAGATATCCGCAGCCTATATTCTTCTGGATATGTTAGGCGTTGGAAAAGATGAGTTAAAAGGTAAATGTAATTTTGAAAATTTAAAGAATGACGCGTTACATGTCTATTATGGGAGTTTGTCCACTCTTTTTATTACTGAAGATAAAGCCATGAAATTAAAATCATCCATTATCTATCAATATTTTAATATAAAAACACCTGTATTGAATATAGAAGACTGTATTAATAGATTGGAAATCAAGATTGGTGCCAAGAACAAGATCAATGAAAACAGGCCGGGGTATAAGAAAACAAAGGCGGGTTGGATACCGGAGGAATGGGAGGATTGTAGAATTAAAGACATCGCTATAGTTAATCCACATAAAACTAAAACTATAAAGAACGATAATAAAGTTATTTTCTTAGGTATGGCAGATATATCAGAATCAGGAAAAATACTACAAGAACATTTAAAATTATATTCCGCTGTTAAAAGTGGTTTTACTTATTTTGAGAAAGAAGATATTCTAATTGCAAAAATTACACCATGTTTTGAAAATTATAAGGGAGCATTCTTAAATAATATATCTAAGGAAATTGGATTTGGTAGTACTGAATTCCATGTTTTAAGATCAACCAACAAAATAAATAATAAATTACTATTTTATTTTACACGTACATACAGTTTTAGAAAATATGGTGAAGCTAATATGACTGGAACCGCTGGCCAAAAACGGGTACCGGTTGATTTCATTAAATCGTATACAATTCCTATTCCACTAATTTTTGAACAAAATAAAATCGTGTCTATTCTCTCTACATGGGATAAGGCTATTGAAAAAATGGAGGCTTTAATAACTGCGAAGGAAAAGCGAAGAAAAGGGCTTATACAGCAGTTGTTAACAAAGAGATATGAAAAATGGAAACATTTAAAGGTGATAGATATTTTTCAATGTATATCTGATAAAAACAATAGCAATTTTGGATTACTCTCTGTTACCCAAGATAGAGGAGTTATACCTCGAACTATGTTAAATGGTCGTGTTATGTCACCTCAAGGAAGTACATCATCATATAAACTAATAAAAAAAGGTGATTTTGTTATTAGTCTTAGATCTTTCCAGGGCGGAATTGAATATTCTACATATAAAGGAATAATAAGCCCTGCATATACAGTTCTAAGACCTAAAATAAATATTAATAAAAAATTCTATAAATATTTTTTTAAGACATATTTGTTTATAAATAAATATTTAAATATTGCTGTGATTGGAATTCGGGATGGAAAGCAGATTAATATCCCGGATTTTTTTTCAATAAAAATACCTTGCCCAACAATTAAAGAGCAAGAAAAAATTTCAATAATATTAAATTCTGCTGATATAGAAATTGATTTGTGTAAAAAAGAATTAGAAAAATTAGAAGATCAAAAGAAAGGACTTATGCAGGTTTTATTGACTGGGAAAATCAAGGTGAAGGTATGAGGAGGTTATGTGGATGTACATATAAATGAAATTATTGAAATATTGTGGGAAAAATATCCAAATAATGGAAATATTAATCTATTAATTGGTTCCGGATTTAGTAAAAACGCTGATCCTCATTTTCCTGATTGGCCCGAACTTTCAAAAAAAATAATAAAAAAATTATATCCGAAAGCTAAAGAAGGTGATGACGTTTATAATTTTGCAAAAGTACCTTTACATGTATTAAGATTAGCCGAAGAATATGTTGCAAAGTATAACAAAAAGAGATTAATAAAACTTATAAAAGAAGTGATCAATGATAAACACTATAATCCCGGGGAATTGCATAAAAGACTTTTTGAGTTTCCTTGGAATGATATTTTCACAACCAATTTTGATACACTTTTAGATAGAACAGAAAAAGAAAAAAAGATCATAGTAATCAGATCAGAAGATGCTTTATATAAATCTTTACCTCCACGAATTATTAAATTACATGGTTCAATAGATGTTGCTATAAAATCAGAATTTCTAGTAATTACGGAAGAAGATTATAGAAAATATCCACAGGAACATGCTATCTTTCAAAATACTATACGTCAAGCTTTAATCGAAAAACCATTAATTATTTTCGGATTCTCAGGTGGTGATCCAAATTTTTCACACTGGATTGGTTGGATAAGAGATAATCGAAAAAAGTTTTTAAATCAAATTTATTTATTTGATAGGGAAGAAGATGATAAAAAATATAAAGTTCAAAAGACATTTTTAAAGAAATTCAATATTAAATTTATAAATTTAAATAGAATAAGTAGTTATGAAAGTAATGATTCAATAATTAATAGTAAAGATAGTTTTATAGAAAATAATAGGTTTACTTCTAATAATGATAAATTTAAAAAGGTATATAATCAATTATTTGATATGTTTGAAAAAGAACGGCCAAAAGAAATACATAATTATAATGGTATTAAAAAGATTGAAAAAGAATTAAATCGGGATATAGTAATTAAAACATGTAATATTCAAAATACTCCTACAGTCCATAACAAATGGCCATATAGTAAAATGACAAGTCTTAAATCAAAGCCAACTCAACAAGATATTTTAGCTATAAGTGATTATTTTCAAGAAATAAGAAGCACCTATCCCGGCTGGATACTTGCACCAAAGAAAAATAGAGAAAAAATAATTTTAAGAAATATTGAAGATCATATTCCAACGATTATAAAAGATTTCTCAAATGATTTTAATTGCATTAAGTTCATCAACAATTTATTCTGGATTTATCGCTTAAAATTAGAATCTCTTAGTCATTATCAAATTAAAAATATTAGATATTTTATGGATAGTATTCAGGGAGATAAATCACTATTAAATGATATAAAAAATAATCCTGAAATGAAGAAAGAAGTAATTGAACTTCTATTAAATTTAATAACTGACGCGCGTGAAAATAAGGAGATGGAATTAATTAAAAAATATATAAAGCAAATTGAAATACTTCAATTTGAAGATAATCTTCTTAAACAAAGATTTTACGCGAAGAAAGTATTAAATATTCTTTATAGCTTTAATATTCCTGAACTTATAAAACTATTAGGTTTATGGGAAGAAGATAAAAGTATTCCTTTTTATCGTCTTATGAAGGCCTCTATATACTGTGAAATAAATGAAATAGAAAAAGCAAATAATATTCTTGAGGATGTATTGGTTAACTTAAATAAATATAAACCGGGAACTATAGAAAACAAAGCAATAGAAGGAACATGTCTTTATCTTCTGGAAATGATAGAAAATGATATATGGCAAGATAGTGAAAATCAAAAGATTAAAGAATATAAAGAACGTTTAAACAAACTGGAAATAGATAAATGTAATCTTAATGAAGAAATTAAAGAAATGAGTCTCGATGTAAGGGGTGTAGAAAAAAATGTTAATAATATCATTGTGAAAGTAAAACAATTTGATCCGTTTTCTTACAAATATAGTACTTCTTGGAAAGCTATGAGAAATGAAACAGGAGGTGCTAATCAGTTTATAAACATTTTTGATTACTTGCCTGTACCCATGCATTGCAGACATTGGATACCGGTAAATGATATGGTGTTTGAAAATGCTTTCATTAGTTTTAAGCTGAGACAACCCCTTTACGCAGTCCCCTTCCTGTTTCGTTATCATTCCTTAAAGCTGGTTCAAAAACATATTACCAGAACTTTTATCGCATCGCTTGATGAGAACGATTACAAATACCTAATTATGACTTATTTAAAAACATTTCAAGATAACATCACTTATTATATTAAAAATACCGTTGATTTAAATTTTTGGGAGCCTGTGCTCTCAAGTCAAATTGAATTTGTTTCACGACTGATTTTCAGAATGGATTATAAACATATTAAAGTAATTATAAAAACATTAATGATTCTTTTCGCAAAAAATAATATCCCTAAAATTATTAACTTATTAGATTATATTGATGATTTACTAAAAAGAATAGGTTTAAGAAAAGATTTCTTTATTATCGACAATATAAAAGAGATACAGTTTTTGTTTGATTTCTTTATTCCTGATGAGCATTTTTTTGGAAGTCGTCATTATTCATTTCCGGAATCACTTGTTTATATACATGAAAATATTTCATGTGTTATCAATAAGCTAACTATTTCAAGAGATAGAATAGAAAAACTTTTAAAGTATGCTGAATCACCGGATGAATTAATAAAACGATATGCTCTTGTAAGATTAGTAATCTACGATGGATTAAATAAAATAACCAAAACAGAAAGAGATAAAATAAAACAATTGATTTGGTCGGAAATAGATGCTTCTTACGGCCTTCCCGTTAAAACCGGACTTTCATCATGGATTTTTATAAAATATAATCCTGAAGGGAATAACCCTTATAATAAGTTGAAACAATATCTATTGTCTTTTGATTATGATTTCTTTTTACATATTCCTGGGTCTATAGGAGGAAAAAGTACAATAATAAAAAGCTTGGAAGACGCAATCTCGTTAACAGAATGGTTTGGAAATCTAATTGAAATACCGGAATATATTGATTGGAAAGAATCAGAGCTCAAGGGAATACTGAACAAAATAATAAATACAATGGTAGCTGGAAAATATGTACTTGAAAAAGAAATAAATAAATCGCCATTATTAGATACATTCTTTAATGCTTTTAAAAATAATATTGAGCTGTTATTTAATTTTATATGCTTAATTATTTTACCATATATCAAGGATTTAGATGATAATCAAAAACAGTTTTTAATTGATATATTTTACTTTTTTAAATATAAAGGTGTTTTCTTATATCAGTTGTTACCATTTATTTCTAAGGAATCAGAAGAAATATTAACAAAGGCATTGCATTCTCTTAATGAAGAAGAAATTAAATGTGCCGTGCAATCCATTATTTTTTGGAAATTAAGAGTTATAAATGATTTAAATCCTATGAAATTTCCTGAGAAATTGATTATGGAAATCATCTCAATCCTAAGATTTAGGCGGCAACCCGGATTATTTATTATTCTAAAATTTTTTGAATATTTACTTAACCGGATTAATAGTTTAAGCCATGTTTTTTCTCAAGAACAAATATCGGATATTTTACAAAGCCTGGAATGGCTAGAGAGTGAATCAAAATTACCATCTGTTCAGAATATTCTGACAGAAGGATACAGACATCCATTGGGTGAGATAGAAGAGATACCAGATTCTAGAGCAATGCTGTCAGAAATAGTTGTGCTATTATATCAAAAATTTAGCAAAGAATTTGGAAAGGGAATTTCTATACTTGAAAACCTGAAAGAGGTTTTTAAAAAAGATAATTTTCCTGAGGTAAGAAATCCGTGGCTGGATTAGGAAAAATATGAGGTATAATTTATGCCAAAATTTACTGTTTATTTGATGAAGGAAAAATTCAATCATGACCATGGATATACCATATTATTTGGGAGAATAACAAAGAGGAATAGAAAAAATGAATTTACATTGCCCCTTTTTAGTAAAATAATCTTAAAAAAACTTATGTACATTTGATAAAATTGGGTTTTTCAGTATTTATTTCATTTATTGAATATATATGAAAGGAACAACTATGAGTCAAATTATTAATATTTATTGTGATGAGAGTTGTCATTTAGAGAATGATAATATTACACCAATGGCTTTAGGTGCTGTATGGGTCGTAAAGGATAAAGTTAAAGAAATAAATCAAAGACTTAGAGAAATAAAAGCAAGGAATGGATTAGAAAATATTGAGGTAAAATGGACAAAATTATCATCAAATCATTATCAGCTTTATCTTGATCTGATCGATTATTTTTTCGACGATGATGATCTTCATTTTAGAGGAGTTGTTATCCCTGATAAGTCTTTGCTACAACATGAAGGTTTTAATCAATCTCATGACGAATGGTATTATAAAATGTTTTTTGTATCCTTAAAAGTTATATTGTCTCCGATTTATCGTTACCACATTTATCTGGATTACAAGGATACACTTGGAAATAAACGTTTACAAAAATTGCATGATGTTCTTTGTAATAACTATTATGATTTTTCAAGAGAAATAATTGAAAAAACACAGCTTGTAAAGTCTCATCAAATAGAACTTATTCAGTTAACAGATATTTTAACCGGTGCATTAACTTACCATTATCGTAATCTTAATAAGAATAATGGAAAAAATCTCATACTAAAACGAATAATTGAAAGATCAGGATATAGTTTGAATCAAAATACTTTATATAAAGAAGAAAAATATAATCTGCTTATATGGAAACCACAGGAAGGATGGTCAGAATGATAAAATGGCTACCAGCTCTTGTGATTTTTAAAGATTATGATAATGATTGGAATAATTATTTAAATGCAATATATAATTTTTTTAAGGATGATTTTGTAGATCATAATCCCACTTTTAAAGGTATCAAATTAAGGTTAAAACGCCATCCATTAATTGATGGTAAAGAAGCAACATTTTGGCACTTTATTTCAAAAGGTAGAAAAGAAGATGAAAGATGTCCTGACATGAGAAGATGCGAAAGAATACGATGGCCAAAACCCATTATAGAAAATGCTCAAAATATAGAAATTAAGATATGGGAAAATAATCGAAAAGGTGAAAGAAGAATACTCTTATTAGTTGAAAAGGAGAATTATTTAATAGTTTTAAACAAGAGAAAGAAATACATACTGCCTTGGACAGCATATTATATAGAGTATGAACATCAAAAACAGAAACTATTAAAGGAATGGAAGGCTTATAAAAAAACTGGGGTCTCCGGTTAAGGGACCCCGCTACTCCTTCTACACAAGGCAGATGAGCTATAATTATGTTAACATTTTAAAAGAAATATTGCAAGATAATTTGCAAGAATTTTTTCAAGATATTGAAATTACAAGGAGCGCCCCATGCCGGTAAATGAATACCGCGAAGATTTTTCATCCCTTATTCCCGCCCTGCATTTGCTTATTAATATGGGATATGAATATATTTCTCATTCCGAAGCTTTACGTTTAAGAAATTACAAGACCTCAAGGATTATACTTACAAAAATCCTTAGAAATCAATTAAAGAAAATAAACAGTATCGAATTTAAAGGCAAGGATTATCTTTTTTCGGAAATAAACATTGAAAAAGCCGTTCATGCAGTTTCGGAAATCCCCTTCGACAGTTTGCTTACTACAAACGAGCACGTCTACGATTTATTGACTCTTGGAAAAAGTTTTGAGGAAACCATAGACGGTTATAAAAGAAGCTATACTGTGAACTATATAGACTGGGATAATCCTGAAAATAATGTGTTTCATGTCTGTGATGAGTTCATTGTGGAACGCAGGCACAGCCATCAGACAAGACGGCCGGATATCGTTTTGTTTGTAAACGGTATACCGCTTGCGGTAATAGAGTGCAAAAGGCCGGACCTGCGAGACGCCGTAAAACAGGGCATCAGTCAGCACGTACGCAACCAGGGCGTTGATGAAATACCCAATTTATTTATCTATTCCCAGCTTCTTTTATCCGTTTCCCAAAATGACGCTTCTTTTGCCACGGCAGGTACACAGTTAAAATTCTGGAGTATCTGGAAAGAGGATTATGCGGACAACGAGAAGCAAATATTGGAACATCTTGTAAATACGCGTCTTTCCGAGCAGGAAGAAGACAATTTATTATTCGGGCGTGAGCAGTGGCAAATCGATGAAATCAAGAAACTATGGGATGCGGGAATCAGAGTACCGAGTGTGCAGGACAAAACAATCTACAGCATGTTAAGACCGCGGCGTATATTGGAAATTACTAAATTCTTTATAGTATTTGACAACAAGGTGAAGAAAGTATGCCGCTACCAGCAGTATTTTGCCGTTAAAAAAACGCTTAAGCGCGTTACAGCCGTAAAAGGAGATGATCCCAGAAAAGGTGGTGTGATCTGGCACACCACCGGCACGGGCAAATCTATAACCATGGTTTTTCTTGCCAAAGCCATAAGCCTGGAGCCGTCGATTGTTGATCCTAAAATTATCCTTGTAACCGACCGTGTCGACCTGGATGACCAGATTTACCGAACCTTTAAAGCCTGCGGCAAAGAAGTGAAAAGAGCAACCAGCGGAGAGAACCTCTTTTATCTTATAGAGGAAAACAAGGCCACGATTATTACCACAATCATAAATAAATTTGAGGCGGGGTTAAGAAAGAAGAACACAAAGGCTTTAAGCAGGAATATCTTTGTATTGGTCGATGAAAGTCACAGATCGCAGTATGGCGTATCCCATGCCGGCATGAGGCGTGTTTTTCCCAATGCCTGTTATATCGGATTTACCGGAACACCGCTTTTGAAAAAAGAAAAGAGCACGGCCTTCAAATTCGGCGGGTTTATCCACTCCTATCCCATGGATCAGGCTGTTAATGATAAAGTAGTAGCACGATTAATATATGAAGGTAGGATGAGTGAGCTAAGGGGAGACAAAGTACAATTGGATAAATGGTTTGAGCGAATTACACAGGGTCTTACTACTGAACAAAAAACGGATTTAAAAAAGAAATTTCGCCATGAAGAAGAATTAACAAAAGCAACTGAACGTGTTCAGGAGATTACCTATGATATCATCCAGCATTTTACAAACACTTACAAAGGCACCGGACTGAAAGGGCAATTTGCGGTTTCATCGCGTGTCATGGCTTTGAGCTATAAAAAATACTTCGATGAATTCGGCGGCGTTTCAACTGAAGTCATTATGTCCCCGCCTGATACCCGCGAAGGCCATGAGGATGTTGATGAAGCTGAAATCCCTGAGATTCAGCGTTTCTGGAAATCCATGATGGATAAATACGGCAATCCCGAAAAATATCAGGACACGATCATCAAGGCGTTTAAAAATTCGGACGAGCCTGAAATTATCATCGTTATTGATAAATTGTTAACCGGCTTCGACGCACCTCTTAACAGTGTCCTGTATATTGATAAACGCTTGAAACAGCACAGTATCATCCAGGCCATATCACGTGTGAACCGAATTTATGAAGGTAAAGAATATGGTCTGGTTATCGACTACCGCGGTGTATTCGGAGAGCTTAACGAGGCGATTGAGATATATAACGCCCTGGAAAAAGAAGGATTCGACAGAGAAGATATTAAAGGGACTATTACTAATATTTTTGATGAGATAAAAAAACTGCCGCAGTACCACACCAATGTGTGGGAGGTTTTTAAAGAAGTAAAAAACAAAAAAGATGTAGAAGCCATGCAGCTTCATCTTGAACCTGCGGATGTCCGGGAAAAATTCTATGAGCATTTAAAAATATTCGCAAGAACTTTACAACTGGCTTTTGGCAATCCTCAATTTCAGGAAAAAACATCTGAAACAACAAAAAAGAAATATAAGGATGATTTAAAAATGTTCCTTTCGTTAAAGAACACGGTAAAACAACGCTTCGGAGAAACAGTGGATTATTCTTCCTATGAAAGACAAATCCGCAACATGGTAAACAAGTATATCGGAGCATCGGAAGTCCGTGAGGTTGTGGCTCCTGTTGATTTGTTTTCAATCGAAGCTTTTGAAAAAGAACTTGAAGTTATTGAGGGGGATGCAGCCAAAGCGGACACCATTGCTTCACGCATGAAAAAAACAGCAACGGAAAATATGTATACAGATCCTATTCTCTATAAAAAACTATCGGAAGTGATCAGTGAGGCAATAGCCGAGCACAGGGCCAAGAGGCTTTCTGATGCCGAATACCTTGAAAGAATGAGAGAGATATTACATGAGTTTCGTTCAAAAGGGAGTTCGGATATTCCGGACGCGCTTAAAAGTAATGATGAAGCAAAGTCGTATTACAGAATAGCAATTGAAGAACTCACTAAGATTTTACACAAGAATATAAATTCAAAGGAATTCTGTACCGATGTCGCGTTACAATTCATTTCAATAATCGATTCTAAAAAAAAGCGGGATTGGGTTTATGATAAGGATGCCATCAATGCAATGTGGAATGAAATGGAAGATTATTTGTTTAATATTAAAGACCGTTATAAACTTAATATCGAACTCACTATTATTGATAAAATAATCGAAGAAACAATAGAAACTGCGAAAAACCGTGAACTATACTATTAAATTCGGAAAATCAAATATCCCCTTTTCTCTTGAACGACGTAACAGAAAAACACTGGCCATTCACGTGTATCCTGATAAATCAATAGAGGTAATTGCACCCAGGGAGGCATCAATCGAAAAGATTAAAAGAAAAGTCCTGAAACGCGCGCCGTGGATTATATGTAAACAGATTGAATTCAGTAGAATACAACCACCACTTCCAAAACCATTATTTATTTCAGGAGAAACATATAGATATTTGGGACAGCAATACAGATTGAAAATAAAACAGGGGCAAAATGACTTGATTAAAATAAAGGGTAAATTTATTATTTTAGTGTGTACCGCTTCTCTGGCAACAGATAAAATTAAAGATAGAATTTTAAAATGGTACAGGACTCAGGCAAAAATAATCTTTAATCAGAGATTAAAGCACTGTATGAAAAAAGTAAACAAAATAGGAATATCCAAAGAGCCTGAATGGGCTTTAAGAATAATGTCTAAGCAATGGGGAAGCTGTACAAAGAAGGGTAAACTATTGCTTCATCCGGAACTTGTCGCAGCGCCAAAAGAATGTATAAATTATATCATAGCACATGAATTATGCCACCTTATTGAACACAATCACGGTTCTAAGTTTTATGAACTTTTATCAACAGTTATGCCGGATTGGGAAAAACGCAAGAATAAATTAAATGAAACAATTGAAGTGAGATTGATGTAAGCTGTGTTATATTTAAATTTTAGAGTTAGTATGTTTTAATGGAGGCATTTACATGGGCAAAAGCAAAAAAAAACCGAAGAAATACCCTTCAAGGGCAAACGTTTCAGAGCATGGGGGCAAACCTATTATCACTATTAAACCGGATCCGTTAGGGGAACGCATGTTTCGGTATGTCTATTATAACTTAATCGGAGTTGTTGCCCTGGCTACCGGGCTGCCTGTTTTTTTAAGTGCGAAAATACCGCTCACTGCAAAATCTTTCGCCCTGTACTTTGGACCAGCTGTCTTTTTATTTTTGTTCGTAACCTGGCTCAGCTACCGCAGTTTCGGCAAGGCTAATTCAAAAGTAACAACCCTACTTTGTGATGGTAAGAATATGGTAGTCACAAACGGTAAAAAGCAGAACACCTGCCCCCTGGACAAGATCAGGCTGGAACGGCGTATAGACAACAAGTACGGGATGAACGAATTTGACTGCTACCAGATCATGGTATTCATCCGCAGAGTTGGGAAAAAACGCTTGAAGCTTTTCAGAATGATACAGCTGCCGGACAACGACATTGCAAATATTAAAAGTTTTTGCACAAAGAACGGGCTGCATTATAAGGAAGTAAATGTATAGCAGCAAGTAGATGTATCCATCTCGGGCCAGGCATGAATGCCTGCACTCGAAGGGTGGCCCCTACAAAGCTATTATCGATACAATACTCAAAGCCGTCCCAGCGACATCAGCAAATGGTAGGTTATAATCCCCCAACCACAAAATCTGCCTTATGTACGTTATTTTCGTCCGAAAATCTGCTATTAGGTTATTATCGCATATTCCCCCGAAAACTACGGTATAGATATTATATACAATATTTGCATATTAAGATGGTAAAATATAATTATTTTGCTTCCACTATAATATTATATTTACTGTTTTTATTAAATCTAAATATCATATTATAAGATTTTTAATATGGGTGTTTTTGCCCATCCCCTCCAAATGTCTAGTCAAAAATCATATTATATAATATGGACAAACGAATACAAATACTAAATTTATTCTCATATTTAACTTCTTAATTTGTCTCCTACAATATTTAAAACTATTCCCACAAGTTTTTAAAAATAGATCTCGAGCAATGGATGTCATATATAAAAAAAAAATAAGTAACAAGGAAAAGGTCTTTTTATACTATACCAGATTGTTATTTCCTCCTGGCCGTCAGTCCCAGGAATATTATCGTATTCCCGTCAAAGAAGACCGTTTCATTCGTGCCCAGCAGTATTGCCTCCCGGTCACTGATAAACTCCATGGCCAGCCAGATCCCCACGCCCAGCTCAGGGCAGGTGAGCGCGATCCAGCCGTCTTTTTACCTTCTTTGCTTTTTGTGTATTTTTCTTGAAAAAGCAAGCACCGCATCGCTTCCGGCGTACATATTTGTGTGTCGACTATTCTTTCCCCGAACCGGAAACCAGCCGCCCGGAGGCAATACCGGCCTCGAGAACCGAACATTCTCCAGCGCCTGTTCTGCGAACGTTTCCCCGTATTTGCGGCGGTCTATTGCGAGAAATACGCGGCCTCCTGCGGTCGGTACCGCCTGCCCCTGATCGAGCGTGCGGCCGAAGCGTTTCGACTTTGCGGCGACTGGAAGCAGGGCATTGCGCGGGTACGCTGTGCCGATTGCGCATATGATTTCTTCGTCCCATTTTCATGCAAGAGTTTTTTCCTGTGCCCCTCCTGCGGCCAGAAGCGCACTCTGCTTCTGGGCGAGTACCTGAGCGAAGATCTGCTGCTGCAACTGCCCCACCGGCAATTCGTCTTCACCATCCCGAAATGCCTGCGCGTGTATCTCAAGCACGACCGTGCGCTGCACGCGGAGTTGAGCCAGCATATATTCCGTCTGCTTACGGAGTATTTCAGCGAAGCGGTGGGCCGGAAGATCACGGCCGGGATGGTCTCCAGCCTGCAAACATTCGGTGAGTATGCCGGTTGGAATCCTCATTGGCATTTGATTGTGTTGGATGGTGGTTTTGACCGATACGATCGGTTTGTCTATATACCCATAAGGACGAGCGAGAAGCTTGAGAAGCTGTATTGGGATTCTGATACGGATACAGTACTCTGGCATGCGCCAAACAAAGGTCACTTTCGCGGTCAAGATAAGTATTTCCCCTGCTTGGATTTCATAGCCAGGATTACGATGCACATACCGCCAAAAGGCAAACACCTTGTCAGGCGCTACGGAATATACTCATCCGGAAACCGTGGCACCTGGAAGCGGCGGCCTGCTTTGACTTTGCGAGCAGCTGAGGGGTGGTATGGGTGGGAAGAGTGCGCCCCTCCCGGGGAAGCTGAGGCGGGTGAAGAGGTAATGGTGACGGCGAGAACACGCCGCAAGTCGTGGGCGAGGCTCTTGGCCAAGGTGTATGAGATTGACGTATTGCAATGCCCGCAATGCGGCGGGGAGATGTCCGTTATTGCTATTATTCGAGAGCCGACAGCTATTCGTGATATCATTGCCTGTCTGAAAACCAAGGGCAGAGGGCCTCCGTAAACTATGATCATGATATTTAAGACGCCTCATGTTCGCTGCCGTTTAAGGCGGATGGGGGGAAATCTGTGTCCTCAAGAGGCGAATCTGTGATGGGTGGCTTGAAAACGGCTGTTCTGAGTGCTATGTTGTTAGGTAAGAGGCTGCGGCTATTAGAAAAAGCTGTGAAAGCAACTGACGAAGTGCCGCGGGAACCTTGCCATCGTTGCCGGGCGGGAATCGCGGGATGTCGCGGCGTATAACCTTTACTATCAGTTATTTAATCTGTCTTTTAAATTAATAATAATCTACAAGGATTATAATTATTTAACCTTATGGATATTCTTTTTTTACTACGAAAATCACGAAGATCACGAAGAATTATTTTCTGCGTCTCTATAACTCCTTCGTGTTTTTCGCAATTAATCAGATTTATGATTTCTACGTAAAAAGCTTGTCGCGCAAACCTGATTTTGTTATCATAAAAACCATGTCTAAAATAATGTGTATCAAAAAAATATTTAGAATGGAAGTGTTGAATACAAAACCCCTGTTGATTGCAGATGGCGCTCATACACCGGCTTCAGTAAAGCGCGCTCTTTTATGTTTTAAAAATTAACGAAAAAGAGTGGGGTGCTTTTATTTGCAGCAGTAAAGGTAAAAAACATAGCAGAGATGGCAAGGATTTTAGCACCAAACTTTAGAGAGGTAATAATCTCAACTCTGGGATCTTTTCGTAGAAGTGAAACAAAAGCAACATATGCTATTTTTTGTAAATACAACTGGCAGGTATATTTAGAAAAGGAGCCCTATTTGGCTCTTCAAAAAGCACTTGCGCTTTCAGAGAACAAACTCCCCATTTTTGCTACAGGCTCTCTTTATTTTACAACAGAACTACGTAAGAGTGCACACAAACTCTTTGTTTAAAATATATATACTGAGGAAATTGCATAAATCAAAATATATTAAGTTAGTAAAATACTTATTCGTTATTTCATAATAATTAAGCAATTTCCATTTAAGGAGCTTCCTGCAAAAATGTTATTTTTGCAAGAAGCTCTACAATTGGTTATTTTTTTTAGCGGTTAAATTAATTTAAGCTTTTTAAGAATTTCCGCATTCTGGCAAGACGTATTTTGTAATAATTCGACCATGAGCTATAGAGAGATTGCCCCGCCAGTGTCTCCAGTTTTTGTACGACAATATCTTTATTAGGTTTAATATAGTGGGAAATGGGAATGGGATTTACTTTTTTGATATGTGCTTCCGCACCCCGGACTTCAATAGAGACCTTGAGTAGAACGGAATCTCCGGTATTAGCCCACATACTGTAGGGATCTTTCGGATTTACCCTCCAGGTTTGACCGGAAATAAAATTACCCATGGAATAAATTATCAGTTTAGGTGCATTATTATAATTTATTACTTCAAAGGGCTGGAGCACATGAGGATGATGTCCGTATACGATATCAACGCCGCTCTGAATTAACATTTTAAAAAAAGATACTTTGCCGGGATCGGGTAGTTCAGCATATTCTACACCTCCGTGGTAAGAAAGAATAAACAGGTCATATTGAGATGTAATTCGTGAGAGTAAAGCAATCAATTCTTTTACCTGCTTTTCATTATTGTAATCAACTACATAAACAAACGGGTGTTCCTGGGGGATATTGAGAAATTGGGTTAAGGCTAAAAAACCGATTTTTATTCCGTTTTTATAAATTGTTTCCGGTCTTATGCTTTGGGTAATATTTCCACGAAGCCCCGAGTAGAAGAGGTTTCCACCGGCTTCTTCTTTTAGCAGGAGAATAGCCGCCAGGGTTTTTAATACTCCTTGTTCAGATTGATCGGTTGAATGGTTGTTTGCTAAAGAAAATACTTCAATCCCAGCTCTCATGGCTGCTGCTACATAGGGGGGCTGCACATTAAATTGCGGATATGTTGAGTAAGGACGATCAGCTACAATAGGAAATTCCAAATTAGCAAAAGAAAGATCATCTGAAAGGAGGATGTCTTTTACATTTTCATAAATAAGATTGTAATTCTTCATTCGGTAATTTACATTATGGGACATAATGTCACCCAGAAAGGTACATTCAAGCAGAGAAGATGTTTGAGCTTCGAGGTTTAAGATAATAAGGAAAATATATAGAATTATATATATATTTTTTTTCATAATACTACTAACTCTTTGCTTCAGAAAAAGCCACCACTGATTGTGATGGTTAAATAGATAGTAAATAGGTGGTGGCTTTTTCTCCCACCTCACATCCCACCAGCTTTGTTGGCGGGATGTTTGTCTAACATACTATTTATCGAAATCAGAGTAAACGTAGTAAAGAAATAAATTATATATTTTCTAAAAGAAAGTACACAGCGATTCTCATCTTAACAAATGAGAATCGCTGTAAAGTGCAACTTGAAAATTTAGACTTCATATGTTACCATATTATAGTGAACTGTAAGTTGTCATAGGCATAAAATTAATATGAACTTATAAATTTATGCCCATTATTTTATATAATGCATAATAAGAAAGGTTTATAAATGATATACTTAATGATCATCGATCAACCAATAGAAGGCATATGTGCTTTTACGGGAAAAGAAGTACGTTTTGATGGTCCGTGCGCTTTTTTTGATAACCAGGATATGTCTCGCCCTGTTTTAACAGAGCAAGCACTGAAAATGGGATTTACCATGAGCTCCTCTACCCTAAAAAAAATACAAAATCTGCTTGCTGAAGGAAAAAAATACGAAGAAGTACAAGAGTCTGCGCATCATGAAATTGAAATTCTAGAAGAAGATAGTTAAAAGACACTTATTTTTCTTTTTTATCATTAAAAGATGGATAAAAAGCACAGTAAACCCCTTTACAATATCTTTTTTAAAGGTTACCTATTTAAGAGTTTATTATTACGAGAGTGGAGTTTTAGCAAATGGAAGCAGTAGATACAATTATAAAAACGCTTCATCCGTTGGAAATTAAGGTGTTGCTTCATGTGCGAATTGGCAAAAAGCTTAATACAGCCAACCTTATTCAGGAGCTTTCCTTTAATTTGGGTCAATGCAATCAGGTTTTTAGCTGGTTGAGTATGAAGGAACTGTTGGCAGAATTAGAGCGTTTTACAATTATCTCCTATGAAATAACTGAATTGGGTGAGGAATATTATAAGCAAGGCACTCCGGAGGAGAGAATTGTTACTCTGTTGGAAAAACAAAAGGAGCTTACACTCCCCGAGGTGGCCAAGTACTTGAACATCGAGAACAAGGATGTGGGATCGACATTCGGCCTGCTTTCCAAGGAAGGTATGCTTGCCATGAATGAGACCAAAGCAATTTTTATTGCAGATAGTACTAAAAATCAAAGGCTTAAACAATTAAGAACTTTACTTGATCTTTTACATGAAAAGAAATCCGTACAGGATACAGACCTTGAACCCGAATTACAGAAATTAGCAGCTTCATTAAGTAAAAAACGCGGATCAGGATCAAGTATTTGTAAACAGGTAGAGCGGGATGAAGTAATATATATACTGACAACACAGGGAGAAGCAGTTAAAAAAGCCTTACAGGCAAAAGGCGTTACGGGCCAAGAAATCGGTGTGCTCACCACTGAAATATTGAAAAGCGGAGAGTGGAGAAAAAAGGGTTTTCGCAGTTATAATATCAATATACCGCCCGTGAGAGTACTGCTTGGCAGAAAAAATCCTTATGTTGAATTTTTAGATAAATTAAAAGATAAGCTTATTTCATTAGGTTTTGAGGAATATGACGGCTCTCTAGTGGAAACCGAATTTTGGAACTGCGATGCTTTGTTTATGCCTCAGTTTCACTCGGCACGGGATATTCATGATGTGTATTATATAAAGCAGCCGCAATATGCTAAAGCGATCACAGAACCATATTTGACTCAAGTAGCCTCAACACACGAAAACGGCTGGCAGACAGGCAGCAGGGGGTGGGGATATAAATTCGATAAGCAGTTTACAAAAAAGCTCATTTTAAGGAGTCAGGGCACAGTGCTTTCAGCAAAAGCATTAGTTAATGCTAAAATACCGGGTAAGTACTTCGGCGTGGTAAGGTGTTTTCGTTATGACAAGGTTGATGCCACACATTTGGCCGACTTCTATCAAACCGAAGGTATTGTTCTGGGGGAAGATGTGAACTTAAAAACCCTGCTGGGTCTTTTAAAAATGTTTGCGGAACAGGTAGCAGGTGCCAAAGACGTGAAGTATGTCCCCGGCTATTTTCCTTTTACGGAGCCTTCTGTGGAAGTGCATATTAAACACCCGGAACTCGGTTGGTTTGAGTTGGGAGGAGCAGGGATTTTTAGGCCGGAGGTTACTCTTCCCCTGGGTATTAATGTGCCGGTTTTAGCCTGGGGATTAGGCATTGATCGTATGGCTCTTATGTCGTTGGGCTTAAAAGATATTCGAGATTTATTTCAAGCTGATATAGAACAGGTGCGTTTACGAAGAAGGAGTTGAGTTATGCCGAAAATTGAAGTACATGAAAAGCTTTTTTACAAGTTTCTTGGGAAAAAACTGAATCATACTGAGCTCGTTGATGTTTTGGAAGCAGCAAAAGCTGAACTGGATGAGGTTAATAAAGAAGAGGGAATTATAAAGATTGAATTGAATGATACAAACAGGCCGGATTTATGGTCAACCTTAGGGTTGGCTCGCCAATTAAAAGCATATCTAAGTGGTAAAATATCCCAATTTGACTTTTTTTCCACTCCGGAAGTACAGAAAGAGGTAGATGATCGGGTGATTTTCGTGGATATGGAGCTGCAACATATCAGGCCCTTTATTGCTGCTTTTGTTGCCGAGGGTCCTGCAATTGACGAAGCACTACTTATCGATTTGATTCAATCGCAGGAAAAACTATGTGGGAATTACGGCAGTAAACGCAAGACAATAGCTATGGGTATTTATCGATCGGAAAAATTAGAGTATCCGATACATTATATCGCTGCAGATCCTCTCAACACGCGATTTATTCCGCTGGGCTTGGACAAAGAATGTAATCTAAAAGAAATCCTTGCCCTCCACCCCAAGGGAGTGGAGTATGCAAATATAGTTAAAGAATTTGCCAAGTATCCCTTCTTAAAAGATAATAAAGGCGATGTGTTAAGCTTCCCTCCAATAATAAATAGTGAAAAAATTGGAGCCGTAGAAGTAGGCGACACCAAGGTTTTTGTAGAGCTTACCGGTACCGATATATATACTCTTTTTCTTGCTGCTTCTATTGCAGCATGTGATTTCGCCGACGCAGGATTTAAAATAAAGCCTGTAAAAGTCTGCTATCCTTATGAAACCCCATTGGGAAGTGAAGTTATAACACCGTTTTATTTTCAAAAACCTATTATGTTAGATATACAAGAAGCTAATAAATTATTGGGCGAAGAGTTGTCTGCCGCAGAGGCGGCGGATTATATTAAAAAAATGGGCAACAGAGTAGCTGTGGAAAAAGAAAAACTCACGTTATTTCCTCCTGAATACCGTAATGACTTTATGCATTCCGTGGATGTAGTTGAAGAAATTATGATAGGGCGCGGTATAATCAAGTTTACTCCTGTTATGGCAGACGATTTTACCATAGGGCGACTTACGGAAGAAGAGGAGTTTTCCCGCAAGGTGCGTGATATTATGGTCGGATTAGGTTTTCAGGAGATGATTTACAATTATCTGGGATCCAAAAGAGATTTTATTGAGAGAATGAAGATGCAAGAAGATACTATTATTGAAATTGCCAATCCAATGACCGAAAGTTATGAAATTGTACGTAATTCAATTATTCCCAATCTCTTGGCTTCGGAGGCTATATCCGGTAATGCTGTATATCCGCATCTGATTTTTGAAGCGGGCAAGGTAGTATTGAAAGATAAAGATGAAAATTACGGTTCTACAACAAGAAATTATCTGGCTTTTTTCTTTTCGGATAGAGAAGCGGACTTTAATGATATAAGTGCAAAGGCATCCGCACTTTTCTACTATCTTTCCAAACAGTATAGACTAAAGGAATTGGATGATCCGCGTTTTATTAAAGGCAGAAGCGCTGTAATCCTCTACAAGGATCAGTCTGTAGGTATTATGGGTGAGGTCCATCCCGATATACTTGAGAATTGGGGTATCGGGATGCCTTGTACCGTAGCAGAAATAGACCTTGATTTAATAAAAAAATAACTATTTTGGAGGTTTAAAAATGGATATAATCGTTGTAGATGTAAGTCTTCCAAAAAACTGCAATATAATAGTTGGTCAAGCACATTTTATAAAAACCGTAGAAGATCTCGCTGAAATAGTGATTACATCCGTGCCAGGTGTGAAGTATGGCCTGGCTTTTTGTGAGGCTTCGGGTCCCTGTCTGATTAGAACAGAGGGCAACGATGATCAACTGGTAAGCGAAGCAGTTAAATGTGCTGAAAGCATTGGGGCGGGACACTCTTTTTATCTTATTATTAAAAATGCCTTTCCCATCAACGTGCTTAATCAAATTAAGCAGTGCCAAGAAGTAGCACGTATTTTTTGTGCCACGGCCAATCCCTTACAGCTGCTTGTAGCCGAAACCGGCCAGGGCAGAGGAATCATTGGTGTCATAGACGGATTCCATCCGAAAGGTGTGGAAAACCCGGCGGATAAAAAAAACCGCAAAGAGCTCTTGCGCAAGTTTGGCTATAAGCTTTAAAGGAGATACTATGAAAAAGTTATTAGTCTGTGCCTTAACTATTTTAATCTGTATGACAGGTTTTGCTAACGGACCGGAAAATCCTCTGTTGGGCAGATGGGGAATAGTGCCGCAATTTATATTACATCAGGGTAAATGCGAATTAGCTACGGGAGCTGGTGCAATCTGGAAGTCTATTGACGATGAGACAATTGTTGTAGTTAGTGAGGATGAAGAAGAAGGTGATATTGAAATGAGTTATGAATTAAATGCTGAGAAATCTTTCTTTACGATAGATGCAGGGGGCGAAGAGATAGCCATACATTATTCTGTGGTTGATGAGTATACAATTGCTATTGTGGTATATCTTGCGGATATTGAGCAGTATAACGTTGCTGTTCTGGTTGCTATTGGCAAGTAAGTATTTTTCTTCCACCCAGCACCCTTAGTCTGCTCCCTCACATAACACTGTCAAAGCTGGTGTTGTGTGGCTTGCGGAATTACTTCCAGTTTCTTTTTTAAATTATCCTTTAAAAACGATTTTATGGCATCATAAAGCTTGTTTTTTATATCTTGCGTTAGCTGATCCTTGGGGTGACGGCATATAAATCTTAAAAATACCGATATGCGGGTTCTATACTGGCCCCAATTCCATGTTAGGTTTTTTTAAGCTAAATTAAAGCTTAAAAGGAGAAGGAATTGTATGTCAAACAAGAGGAGATTCAGTAAGCAGAAAAAAGCAGAGATAGTATTACGATTAT
>Ga0315549_1000693_pt1 | contig 38791 bp, 33 predicted proteins | sample SalMarSW160200MG_FD_203101 | JGI IMG/M metagenome (GOLD analysis project Ga0315549, IMG submission 203101) | Salt marsh sediment microbial communities from the Plum Island Ecosystem LTER, Massachusetts, United States - Salt Marsh Sediment SW1601-200 ...
TGCGGTAGCGCCCGGACAAAAGGTCTTGATCGTGGATGATCTTTTAGCTACCGGGGGAACCATCCAAGCCACCTGCAAATTGATTGAGAAGTTGGGGGGGGAGGTGGCGGGAATCTTAATAATGATTGAGCTTGGATTCTTGAATGGCAGAGATAAGATAAAAAACTACGATCTTTTTACGCTGATTAGGTATGATTAAGGGAGAAGAATTTTGCGTAGGGACAGGGCTTGTCCCTGTCCAAACCCAAATTTGGAGAGCGATGATTGTTTCACCCTCCCTTTTATTCCCTCCCATCAAGGGATGGAGAGTTCCCTCTCCCCTCGGGGGAGAGGGATAGGGTGAGGGGGAGTTGAGGAGAAGATAAATAATTACATGTCGGGCAACCTGCGCCCGGACGGGCTCAGACGGGCCCCTGTTCGGGGGCGTCCGTCTGGACGGTAGGCCGACGTACCAGATATCGTTCTTTCGCTGGGAACGGACACCTCGTCCGTTCACGATGAATCCGTTACCAAGGACACCGCCACGGACGAGGCATCCACGACGAACAAAAAAATTAATTCAGCGAGCGAAAGAAATAAAAAATGTAGCGGAAGATCAGTTGACTTCCTATGGATCCAAATGAACAAATGAGCTTCAGCCTTCCAAAATGGAGGTCTCCCTTCGACAAGCTCAGGGCAAGGAAAGACCCCTGTTATGATCACGTTGGTAATGAATACTCTGTCTGTTAGCAAAATTATTATTATGGGCGATTCATGCGTGACAGACGAAGAGAGCAATCAGGAATGATTCCCCCTCACCTTAATTCTCTCCCCAGAGGGGAGAGGAAACAAGGTCCCCTCTCCCCTTTGAGGGTGTGTCAGAATTTAGGTTTTTGTAGCCGCAGACTTTAGTCTGCGAAATTGAGATATTGAAAACCAACAACTTACGCAATCTAAAGATTGCGGCTACAACTTTGCCGTGCCTGTCGGGTCCCCCGACCCGACAGGATCTTCCCGCCAAGTCAGGGGACCTGGCGGGCACGTGAACAACCCAAATTGGAGGGATTGGTCAAAGTTTTTTCGCTAATCCACTAGTTAAGCGAAAGCAACTACATACACACTCGTCAAAGGATACAATATGAGTAAATGTCTTATTTGCAACACAGATTTGGTGGCAGCCAATGAGTCGGATGAGCACATCATTCAAAATGCACTTGGCGGTACACTAAGATCTAAAAAGTTAATATGTAAGGATTGCAATAGTAATTTTGGCGCAGATTGTGACGCACAGCTTGCTGAAGACTTAAAAGTCTTTGCTAACCTTCTGAACATTAAGCGGGACCGTGGTCAGGTCCAATCATTGCAGACCACAACTCCATCTCGTGCTTATACAATTCATCCGGGCGGTAAACCTGTTATTGTCAAGCCTTCGATCAATATAGAAGAAAAGAATGGCCTTACCCAACTAAGAATTGAAGCTCGTGATAGGAAACAAGCGAGAGAAATTTTGGAGGGGCTTAAGCGTAAATACCCCGACATTAATGTCGAGAAGATTCTGAATCAAATTGAATACAAGCGAGAATATGTCAAAGATTTTATAAAACTCGACTTCTCTTTTGGTGGGCAGGATTCTTTCCGTTCATTACTCAAGATGGTCTTCTTCCTCCTCAAGCACAAGCGGCCGGATATTGTCTTTGATACATTACGTATTGTTGCGTTCCTAAAGAATGAAACGAACTACAGAGAAATATACTTTTACTATCCAGACGCTGATGTCGTAGTAAAACCCGACAAATTCATTTATCACTCGGTTTTAATCAAAAGCTATCCCGAGCAAAGACTGCTTCTTGGGTTTGTCGAACTATACAATGCTGTGTCATTCGTTATGGTGCTTTCTGATAATTTTGCGGATACATTTCAAGAGTCTTATGTATTCGATGTCATCAACAGAATCGAAGTTACAAACCCCATATTGAATTTTCCTAATATCGACAGAGCATTTTTAGACAATCTCTTTGACAATAAACCTCCGGTTTCCGACAAAGTCACAGCCAAATTTGAAGCATTTCTAAAATTGGCTCTTGAGCGACAGGAAGAAGCACATCGTTCAGAACTGATCGAGCGAGCGATGCAAAATTCCTTAAAAAAACACCCAGAGGGCGTGCCAATCACGCAAAAGATGCTCGATGAATTCATTGAAGCTCTTATGGTCGAATTGACGCCTTGGTTGATTAGAAATCTTAAGGAGTAGTTGCCTTCGCTTAACAAACAGTATTACGATGCTCGCTCATTACGTAATAGATTATAGTGATCGCTTGTTTGGGCGGAGGTTGAATCCCCGCCCCTCATTTGCGGACCAGGGATTCAACCCTTGTCCGAACATGAGGTCTCCCTTCGCCAAGCTCAGGACAAAGAAAGATCTACGATACACTAAACTTATAGAGATCGGAAAGCCTCCGATACACAATAGAGGGGAAGAGTAAATGAAGCCGATTACAATAGATGGTGATAATCTCACCTTAGAAGATGTGGAGGCAGTTGCTCTCCGCGGAGCCAAAGTCAGAATCCATCCCAAAGCGGTGAACAAAATCAAAAAGTGCAGGAAATACGTGGAGAAGATCGTTGAATCGGAACAGATTGTTTATGGTATCAACACCGGATTTGGAAAGCTTTGCAGAAAAAGGATAAGTAAAAAGGATATTGAGAAGCTCCAGGAAAATCTGGTTTTAAGCCATGCCCTTTCCGTGGGTCCGGTTTTCTCCGAAGAAGAGGTCAGGGCGATCATGCTTTTGCGGGCAAATGTGCTGGCAAAAGGATTTTCTGGAGTTAGATTGGAATTGATTCAAACTTTAGTGGAGATGATCAACAAGGGTTTGCATCCCATGATTCCGGAGAAGGGTTCGGTGGGGGCATCCGGCGATTTAGCTCCTTTAGCCTTCATGGCTTTGCCCCTGATGGGAAAAGGGTGGGTGTTTTATAAGGACAGATTAATGGATGGAAAAAAAGCTTTTAAAAAAGCAGGGATATCGCCGCTCAAGCTCTCTTCCAAGGAGGGGCTTGCCCTGATCAATGGCACATGCGTGATGACCGCCATTGGGGTTTTGTCGTTAGTAAAGGCCGAAAGGCTGGTAGAATTTGCCGATATGGCTGGAGCTATGAGTCTGGAGGCGGCGTTGTGCACTCCGGCGGCATTCGACCCAAACGTTCAGAAGGTTAGAAAACACAAAGGGCAAAGACAATCAGCTGAGAATCTGGTGAACTTAACCAGAGGGAGTCAGATAAGAGAGTTTCATAAGGCCTGTCCCAAGGTGCAGGACCCTTACAGCTTTCGTTGCATGCCTCAGGTGCATGGAGCGGTTCGAGACACCCTCTCTTATGTTAGATCAGTACTTGAAATCGAGATAAACTCCGCCACGGATAATCCTCTGGTCTTTCCGGATGAGAATAAGGTGATCTCCGCGGGAAATTTTCACGGCGAGCCGGTGGCTTTGGCTTTAGACTTTCTGAGTATAGCAGTATCTGAGCTTGCCAGCATATCCGAGCGAAGGATCGCTGGTTTGATAAATCCAGCCATATCAGATCTCCCCGCTTTTCTTGTAAAAGAGCCAGGCTTAAACTCCGGATTTATGATGGCGCAGATCGTAGCGGCTTCGCTGGTCTCGGAGAATAAGTGTTTGACCCACCCCGCCTCAGTTGACTCCATACCCACTTCGATAGATCAGGAGGATCACGTCAGCATGGGAACCATAGCCGCCCGCAAAGCCAGGGAGGTGATTAACAATTCAGAGGATGTTTTAGCCATTGAGTTTTTAGCCGCATCTCAGGGAGTTGATTTCAGATCCCCCTTAAAACCGGGAATCGGCACGGGTAAAATCTTTCAAAAGATAAGAAAACGCATACCATCGGTAACCAAAGACAGGCTTTTGGTTTTGGATCTGGTTAAGATGAAGGAATTGATGAGAAAGGGATTTGAGAGTTGAGAGTTACTAAGAGGAGCAGGAAACAGTTTACATCTTATTATTCGTATGAATGTGCGTATGCACTCATACGAGCTTCGCATTGATTTTTTCTCCCACACCTGTTTTGGGTTTGACTTGAAATGCGTATGCATTCATACGAATCCCCCTTTAGTAAAGGGGGATTTTTCAAGTTTCAAATGCGTATGCTCGTCCCGCCGTTGGCGGGACGCACATTCATACGAATCCCCCCATCCCCCCTTTTCTAAAGGGGGGATGTAAACAATTATATGCTCCCCTTAGTAAGAGTTGTGAGAGGGGGACAAGACAATCAACTAACTAACAAAACGACTCTGTGCACCTCTGTTTCTTGAGGATGATGGAAAGGTCGCCAAAATTGGCGAAACATTTTCGCAGATGCTTGCGGAGATCACCTGAACTCATCCACTTACCATCGGATACCCCCTATAATTCAAGGTGGCACAACGTATTATTAATGGTCATCCGAGGAATAAAACGGGCACGTTTTTTGTATTCTTATTGGATGGCAAAGATTGAATCTTGGGACAAAGCAAAGCATCCAAAGGAAGTGATCTCTGAAAGTTGAAGTGTGAGGCTATAGCTTGACCTCCGTTATGGAATCAGAGGGTAAATATTTGAACAAACAGGTTTGAAAATGCTGTGGAGAAAAAGCAAATACATGTATTGTATTCAATAGTTTCTCATGGGTCAACTTCTTGGCTGATCACAAGAATTTTCTTGACAAAATGCGATTTTTACTTACTTTGAAAGTAGAGAACATGGGAAAAGAAAGGAAGATTTAATCGCCCCATGGCCCAGAGACTAAAGCCATATAATAGTCGGGTTCCCACTATGTTTGAGATGGCATTTAGTTTGGGGGTGGTTTTGATCGTTTTTTTGTTGGGTTTGTTGATCCTGATCGGGGCATTCGGAATCAGCCCCAGCTTCAGAGTCACTCTGGGATTAATTCTTTTAGGTTATGGGTTGATTCGATTCTGGATGCTTAAGTCTCGATATGAAGCTCTTAAAAGAAAAGAGGAAAGTTTGAACAGAATGACCAAAGAGGATGAGAAAAATTTGCGTAACTTTTAAAAAAATCTTGACTTTGTCTTAAAAATTGTTAATATCCAAAATTGTTTGTCTCAAAGTCGGGAAAGGATAGGATGAAAAAAGCTTCAAAAAGTTATCTGATGATAATGATTATTTCCCTTTTGGCTTTCCCAACAACGTCGTGCCGTGCGGATCTGAAAACCGGGATCAAAGCATACAAGAGTGGAGATTACGATCAAGCCATCCAGCTTATAAATGACTACCTCAAGGAAAAAACCCGGGATGAGAAGGGATATTATTATTTAGGGAATTGCTATTTCAAAAAAGGTGAATGGGACACGGCTATCGAGCAATATCAAAAAGCTTTGGAGCTTAAGTCCAAATACTGGGAAGCTTATTATCAATTGGGGCTCGCATATTTTCAAAAGGGGATGTACGATGAAGCCGAGAAAACCTTCCAGGATGGATTGAAGAAGAAGGAGAAGGGAGAATTCTATAACGGATTAGGCTTGGTGCAGATGGCAAAGGGGATGCTCAAGGAGGCGGACTTCTCCTTCCGTAAAGCCATCGCCTATGATGATAAAAATCCCGAATATCACAAGAATTTGGGAGATGCGAACTTCGAAAAAGGAGTATTGGTAATTGCCATGCAGGAGTATCAGACTGCACTGGAGTTGGACTCCACCATGGTGGAGGTTTACTTCAATTTGGCTCAGGCTTATCTCAAGCAGGTAAGATTCAATGATGCCATGGATGCTTTCAAGACTGTGATTCGGGTGGACCCTGAAAACAAAGAGGCTTATCTCGCCTTAGGCGATATTTATATGCTGGACGGCAAGCACTACCCGGAGGCGAGGATAATTTATGAAGAATATTTGAACTTCGACCAGCAAAACAGCGAGGTATATCTAAACTTAGGGATCTCATATTATTATCTTTCAAAGAAGTTACCTTCTTTGGTGGTGAATGGAGACACTCTCACCCGTGCAGGAATGGCTCAAAAGGCGAGCCAGTATCTGGAGAGATCATCAACCTTGAATCCTGAGGTTGCAGACCTGTACCTTTACTTGGGTAAAGCCTATCAGGATCTGACAGAATACCCTGAAGCGCTGAAGGCTTTTGAGAATTACGATAAGATTTTAACCCAGCAAGATTACGAATGGACGAAAGAAGATGCGGACTTCTGGGTGAGGAAAGGGCAGGTGCAGGCGCAGATCGGGGATTCGTCCTCGCTGGAGGATGCCATCGTATCTCTGATGAAAGCCATCGAACTTGATTCTACCAAAACCACTGCATACTCTTACCTGGGATCAGCTTTATTTGACCAGAAAAAGTATGAGGAAGCCATTCCTTTCTTCCAAAAGAGGATCGAAAGCGATCCAGACAATGCCAGTGCCCATTATAACTTAGTTTTAAGTTATCTTAAGCTGGAAAAATATCGAGAGGCGGTGGAACCTTTGGAGAAGGTGGTGGAGTTGAAGCCGGATAATGCGGCGGCTCACGATTATCTCGCCCGGGTCTATATAAACCTTAATAAATTTGAGATGGCTAAGGAGCATTTTCTCAAAGAAATTCAATTGGAGCCTTCCAAGTGTGAGTTACAGGAAAATGTGGGATATTGCTATATGCGATTAGGGAAACCGGCTGCCGCAGTTCCTTATTTTACAAGGGCAGCCTCCTGTTTTCCTAAAAAAATCGATTATCTTTTAAATCTGGCAAAAGCTTTAGAGTTGTCCAAAAATATAGACGAAGCTTATAAGTATTATCTTAAGATCCTGGAAATCGATCCCAAAAATAAGGATGCTATCGATGGGAGAGATCGAATAGAAATGCAGAGATATTGAGGAAACAAACGAAAAGTCTCTAAGGAGGAAAATAGAGGAGTTAAACGGGAATGGAAGATCAAAATAAAAACAAAAAAACTGAGGAAAGAATTTCGGAGGAGACGCGTCTCCGATACATCGGGTTCGATGTTTACCCCAGGAAGCCGAAAAAGTTCTGGAAAAGCGAGGAGGAAAAAAGAGAATATTTAGAGGAGGTTGAAAAGAAGAGTCCCGAATCAGTTCTTGGGGAAAGGGATCATAGCCTGGTGAGGGCGGCGGTCTTTTCCAGGGTGGATCGGATGGTTTTGACCATCTCTTCGTTTCTTCTGACGGTAAGCCTGTTTTTGCCCTGGTTCTCCTTAAGAGGAGAGGGATTTCACTCGCAAGTTATTGGCTTGGGTTACTTCCTAAAGCTGGGAACACTATTGGGCTACGCTCCTTTGAGTGGGGCGCTCTTCAGTGTTTTTGTGGTTTTGGTGTCGCTGACCATACTCTTTTCATTCGTTGCAGGATTGATCAGTTTGTTAGCGATCTACAAGAAACATAGCGATGTGGAGAGCTATTTGACCAATCTGAAAAAAAGATTGAAGTTGAATTTGATTCCTTTGGTCTTATGGGTGGCTTTAATCATAATCTCAACCATGGGCATGCCCACCCCCTTTGCAGATGCACTGAAGGTGGATGGATTCGGTGACAGCTTCAACGTGATCAATTTTTTTGCTCTCTCCAGCTTCGGGGTATGGTTGAGTCTGCCCTGTGTGATAATTAATTGCACAAAAATCAGTGATCTTTAAAGAAGGTTAGTTTCAAGCAAGGAGGTCTGGATGTTTTGAACAAAGATAAAAGTAAGTGTTGGCAAAAAGAGAAAAGATTTTTCCATAAACGGTAAAATCCTTTCAGCCAGGTTTTTAAACTGCTAACTGCTAACTGTAAACTGTAAAAGGAGAGTTTAAATGAAACAGTCGGTTTTCATAGTGTTGGTTTTGATAGTCTCGTTGGCTATCGGAATTTTCATCTGGTCTCAGCTCCTCCCGGATTTTCTGCGTGAAGGCGGACCTTTGGTATCGCTTCTCATCGCCCTGTTGATAATGTGTATAGCTTTCATCTTAGAGAGGCTTTTTACCCTGAATAAGGCAAAAGGAAAAGCCTCGGTTCAGTCCTTCTTTAAGAGCGTGATCTCCATGCTTCAGCAGGATGACTTCGATGGTGCTTTGGCGACGTGTGATAAACAGAGAGGGACGATGGCAAATGTCTTGAGATCTGGCATCGACAGATACAAGCAACTTTTGGACAGCGGCGAGACAACGGAGAAGCGGTTGTCGGAGACCCAGCGGGCCATCGAGGAGGCCAATGCGCTGGAGGTTCCGCTTCTGGAGAGAAACTTGATCGCTCTCTCCACCATCGCCTCCATCGCCACCATGGTAGGTCTTTTGGGCACCACCATCGGGATGATCCGCGCCTTTGCCGCCACCGGTCATCGAGTCGGCGGGATCATCGATGCTCAGCAGTTAGCTGTTGGGATCTCCGAGGCTCTGGTTAACACCGCCGGCGGTCTGACCAGCGCCATCGTGGGGATCGTGGCATATAACTTCTTTGTGAATAAGGTGGACGCATTCAACTACACCATGGATGAGGCTTCCTATGAGGTAATTCAGCTTCTGAAAAGCAGAGAGACGGAGGGGAAAAATGAACAAAAAGGAGCTTGAGATATGCTTAAGCGAATAAAGAGAAGAGTGGACATCAGGATCGATATGACGCCCATGGTGGATATCGCCTTTCTACTGCTCATTTTCTACATGGTTACTACCTCATTTAAGCCGCCGGAGAAGTTGCACGTTTCCCTACCCGCTTCCCATTCGGAGATAAAGCTTCCGGAAACGGACATGATTTATGTTACCGTCACTAGGGAAGACAGCGTAATGGTGGAGTATATCACCAAACAGAAGGTGGAAAGAGAGGGAAAGGAGGTCAGCGAACCGATAAGACATTATGAGGAGGCCACTCCGATCAACCTCCCATTCGTGATTACCCAGATCAGAGCCAGCGTGGCGGGAGCTTATAAATGGTTCGTGGTGATCAAGGCGGATAAGGACGTAAGCTATGGGACCATGAACAGCATCATGAATGCACTCCAGGAGATAAAGATCAGCAAGTTCAGTCTGGTTACGGAAATGGAGATGGAAAAAGAGCAGGAGATATAACAAAGTCAGGGAGTGAAAAAAATGGCCGGTGTTGATGTAGGCGGCGGAGCAGCGCCGAGAAAAAAGAAAGGAATGGGGCTTAGAAGGCCCAAAAGACGGATTGCCATACGAATTGATATGACCCCCATGGTGGATATCGCTTTTTTGCTTTTGATCTTCTATATGGTCACCACGGTCTTCAGCCAGCCACAGGCTATGGAGGTAAATCTACCTCCGACTGACAATCCAGTCCCTGTGGCAGAGTCCCGGCTTTTGACTTTGCGAATAGATGCGGATGAGAACCTGTGGTGGAATATGGCCCGGGAGACCCCACAACCTATATTGTTTGATTCTTTAAGAGGACTTTTGGTGGAATGGAACTCAAAACAGCCCAAGCTGGTAACCCTGGTGAAGATTGATAAAGATGCCAGATATTTTAAAATGGTAGACGTGATAGATGAGATTCAGATAGTGGAAAAGCAGATAAAGGAGGTCAGGCCGAATTTCAGCTATCGCTTCAGCCTATCGCCTTTTTCAGAGTTTGATAGAAGACAGATGACAGAAGTGAGAGGAGGTGCCAGCCCATGAAATCGCAAAATACAGTAACCTTACCTAAAACTTCAAGTGCCTTTGTCAGCTATGGGGCTATTGAGTTGAAGAGATGCTATCAGAAGCATCTTGGCCTGGCGGTGATCATAGCCGGAGCTTTGCACATTGCCGTAATCGGCGGTTTTCTGCTCTATTCCAACATAACCTCTAAGCTTCCGGAAGCCGTGGGCGTGGTCAGGATCAAAACCATCGCGGAGTTAGCCGCTCCTCCTTCGGTCAGTCAGACCCAGACACCACAGGTAGCAGTGGCCGCCCCCGGTATAGCAGCCCCAAAAATAGGAATTCCCGAGGCGGTCCCGGATGAGGAGGCTCCGGAAGAGGTTACCATCGCCACCCAGGAGGAGTTGGGAAAGATCGCAGACTTAAGCACTCAAAGCATCATAGGAGGAGGAGGAGGAGATTCCATCGCCATCGAAATCCCCCTGGAGGAATATCTCCCCGCTCCGGGAGAGTTCGTGCCGTATGATGAGCCTCCGGTCCAGCTAAATGAGGTTACATACGAGTATCCTCCCCTGGCAAGACAGGCAGGAATCGAGGGAACCGTCCTGATCGAAGCTCTGGTGGATAAGAAAGGCAATGTCAGAGATGCCCGCGTTGTTAAACCATCGGGCTCCAATGCCGGGTTTGAAGAGATTGCCATAGAAGGCGCATTTAAAATCAAATGGAAGCCGGCGATCAGCAACGATCAACCAGTGAATGTGAGGGTGGTTTATCCGGTCCGCTTTACTTTGAAGACTTTAAAGTAAGGGCTGATCGAGAAAAGAGAAGGAATTGGGTAACCCTGAAAAGGGAAAGTAAGTTTGCACCTGAGCCAGGACAAATCAGAGCATGATCGGCGCATTTTCATAGAGACAGCAGGAAAGATATACTTGCACCTTGAATCACCACAAGCAACTCTTGTTTTTAAATGCTGTAGCTGAGTGAGTTAACTAAAACGTTTTGTTTAGGTGATCAAAAATAAATGTGAAGTAGAGCCTGCGGAAAAGGTGGAATTTTCTCAAAGAAAACAAAGGGAATACTGAAAATCATAAATAATGGTTTAGCTTACCTTATAAGAGACAAAAGGCAGTTTGATTTAAACTGCCTTTATTTTTATGGAAATTACCAAAAGGGAAAAAGAGATTGACCGAAGAAACGTCTGGTGCTCCGGCTGGATGTTATCATCCAGCCGGACGGGAGGACGGATGATAACATCCGTCCAAGAGCAGCCAATAACGCATTTTGTTCAGACTCAAATTAAAAGACTTACGAAGACTCCATTGATGAGGCGATAGAATCAGCTTTTTGTGTTTTTTGTTTCTTAACGATGGTTTCTCTTAATGAGAGTGGGAATCTTAACACTGGATGAAGCGGGCACAACATGATTGAAACTTCCCCCTGTTTCTTCTTCTCACATGGAGATGGTATCGAAGGTTGAACAGACACGTCTCAATGGATTCAGTGAACAAAGAAGCTAAAAGCATCCTTATTCCTCCTCGCCTTCAGCAAGAGTTTCCTTCTGAAGGAAAGAAAATGTTTACAACATTTCTCAAAAGGGAGAGGTTAAAATGGACTTAGGGTTTATCTCAGCCCTTCTAGGGTTAGTGGGACTTACCTTTGCCTTGGGTCTGTTCCTTTCTGTTAAGAGACAGCCGGCGGGCACTCAGTTGATGCAGGATATCTCTGAGGTGATTCATCGGGGAGCCATGATATTTCTGAGGAAGGAGTATTCCATCCTGGTTATCTTCATTCTCATTGTTTTTGTGCTTCTGGCGTGGAAGATCGGCATCTGGACCGGGGTGGCTTTTCTTTCCGGAGCGACCTGCTCGATGCTGGCTGGCTTTCTGGGAATGAACGCCGCCACCCGGGCTAACGTTCGCACCACCGAAGCGGCCAGAGGGTCCGGACAGACCAAGGCTTTGAATATCGCCTTCTCCGGAGGTGCGGTGATGGGAATGTCAGTGGCTAGCCTGGGCCTTTTGGGCTTAGGGATATTTTACCATTTTTTCCATAAGATAGACCCGGCGGTTTTGGTGGGATTCGCCATGGGTGCATCCTCCATTGCTCTGTTTGCCAGGGTAGGGGGAGGTATTTACACCAAGTCAGCAGATGTGGGAGCGGATCTGGTGGGAAAGGTGGAGAAGTCCATTCCCGAAGATGATCCCAGAAATCCAGCCGTGATAGCGGATAACGTGGGAGATAATGTGGGCGATGTAGCAGGCATGGGGGCGGACTTGTTCGAGTCATACGTGGGCTCAGTGGTAGCCTCTATCGCCATCGCCGCCACCGGAGCCCAATACGTTTCTATGAGACTACAGTACATGTCTCTTCCCCTTCTAATCGTCTTCGTGGGATTGATCGCATCCGTGCTGGGGGTGCTTTCTGTCAAGATATTTAAGAAATTCAATCCGGCTGCGGTCTTGAGGGCAGTCACCTATGTAGCCGCTTTAGTGCTTCTGATTGCCGCTTACATCATTATCCAAAGACTGGGTCTGCCCATCGGCGTATTCTGGGCTATCCTGGCTGGAAATCTTGCCGGCATATTGATGGGGCTTTTAACGGAGTTTTACACCTCCTCTTCTCCTATCAAAAGGATTGCCAAAGCCTCGGAGACTGGAGCCGCCACCAACATCATCACCGGTCTTGCGGTGGGAATGGAAAGCGTGGTGGGACCCATTTTGGTAATCTGCATGGCCATCTTTGCGGGATATAAGTTAGCCGGACTTTACGGAATCGGAATTGCCGCAGTGGGGATGCTTTCCACCATAGGGGTGACCATGTCTGTGGATGCTTATGGTCCTATTGCAGATAACGCTGGAGGAATCTCTGAGATGTCCGGCTTGGGACAAAAGGTGAGAAAGATAACCGACAGGCTGGACTCTTTGGGCAACACCACCGCCGCCATAGGCAAGGGATTCGCCATCGGATCAGCCGCCTTAACCGCTTTAGCTTTATTCTCCGCTTACACTCAGGCGGTGGAATTGAAATTGATCAATCTTCTCAAACCGGAGGTGGTGATAGGATTCTTCTTGGGCGGCGTTTTGCCCTTCCTGATAGCCTCCATCACCATGACCGCGGTGGGAAGAGCCGCATTCAAGATGGTGGCTGAGGTGAGAAGACAATTTGCCGAAATCCCCGGATTGATGGAGGGAAAGGCGAAACCGGACTCAGAAAGATGTGTGGCTATATCAGCCCAGGCGGCTCTTAAAGAGATGATACTCCCCGGAATGATCGCTGTTTTAGCCCCCATAGTAGTCGGCTTCGTTTTAGGAAAAGAAGCTTTGGGCGGACTTTTAGCCGGCGCCACCTTAACCGGTGTGCTTTTGGCTCTTATGATGGCAAACGGCGGAGGAGCCTGGGACAATGCCAAAAAGTTCATCGAAGCCGGTAATTTAGGCGGGAAAGGATCTTTAGCCCATAAAGCGGCTGTTGTGGGTGATACTGTAGGTGATCCTTTCAAAGATACCTCCGGTCCTTCCATGAACATCCTGATAAAACTCATGGCCATGGTTTCGCTGGTGCTGGCGCCGTTGTTTGTTTAGTGGTAGGGGCGATTCATGAATCGCCCCTACAAGTCTGCTTTTGTGAAACTTTTTTCTTAGAATTCCGTCTAAATTGATGAGACGTTGATTTTAAAAAGGAGAGGTACAAAAATGGAACAAGTTATTCCTTCCGTTCAACCCGAAGAGAAACCCATGGGGGGAGCTTCAAAGGTTATAAATATTTTCTTTGAACCTCGAAAGGTATTTGAAAGTCTGAAAATCAAACCAACCTGGCTGATACCCTTTCTGATCGTGGCTTTGTTGGGAATTGGATTTTTCTACTATACGTATCCTTTCATTATGCATCAACAGGTGGAAAAGATCCAGGAGAACGAGAAGTTTTCAGAGGAGCAGAAAGAGAAGATCATCGAGAAGATGACAGAGAAAGATCATCCACCTTTATGGCAGTTATCGTTTGCACCGGTTGGCGGTCTGGTTGTCCTTGTGGTGGTTGCCGCTATTTTGTTCTTCGTCTTCAACGTTCTTTTAGGTGGAGATTCCACTTATCGCGAAGTCTTTTCGGTGTATACTTATTCTTCACTGATAGCAATACCGGCGATGATAGTGCAGTTTCCTCTGATCATGATCAAAGAAGACATCAATGTCCAGACCAGTCTGGCTTTGCTTCTGTCGGCAAACGCCAAGGATACCTTCCTATACAGTGTCTTATCCGGCTTCGACATTTTCAGCTTCTGGCAAGTTATACTGGTTTCCATGGGAATGGGGGTGATGTATAAGTATACAACAAAAAAGGCCTTCACCACCGTCTTTGTTCTCTGGATCATCTACATTTTGGTGAAATCCGTGTTCAGCACCGTATTTGGCGGGGCATTGGGTATCTAACACAGGGAGGAGAAAAATGAAGAGAACTATTGGGTCAAGTTTCTGTTTACTACTCCTTTTAACTAATCTTTGCTGGGGTCAAATCGAAGCAGGTTCACCCAGGGTTTACACACTGGATGAGTGCATCCAGTTGGCAATAAAGCACAATGCCACGCTGATTGCCGCCAAGAATACCTACAATGTGGCTAAGAGTGATGTCTGGACTGGCTGGGGCAGACTTCTTCCCAGCGTGGATTCCAGATTGGGATATTCTCGCAGGCTCACCGGACCAACCGATCGTATAACCTACGATGAGTCTACAGGAGAATTAATCTTTGGGATTTCGGGCATAGAGACCTTTAAGTACTATTCAGCCAGCATCAGCGCCAGCCAGGGTTGGTCTTTAGGAGGATACGATTTTTACAGCATCAGGGAGAAAAACGCTTCCAAAAACTCAGCCAAAAGCTCCTATCAGCTCACCCGGCAGGAATTAATCTTATCCGTGAAACGCGCATATTTCGATGTTTTGGCAGCCAAGATGCTTTTAGAGATTCAAAAGGAAGCGCTGAAACGAGCAGCCGAACAGCTCAAAATCGCTGAGACCAGGTACGAGTTGGGTGCAGCATCTTTCTCCGATGTGCTCAAGGCCAAGGTTCAGTACGGGGATGTGGAGTTGACGCTGATCAGTGCGGATAATACCGTGAAGCTTGCCAAAGCCACGCTGAATAGCTGGATGGGGCAAAACGTTGATTCTCCCATCGACGTGGAGGAAAACTTGTCTATACCAGAGTTTCATTACTCCTATGAAAATGCTCTGAGGGAATCGCTGGGAAAAAATCCAAATGTGAAGAAAGCGCACTTTGATCTTAGGTCGGCTGAGGCTCAATTGGGCATGGCTCGCAGTGGACTTTTTCCTAATTTCAACCTTTATGGTTCATATTCCTGGAGCAATGTGGATCTGGATGAGCTAAAATATAGCCGCCAACGTGATTATGAATGGTTTCTTTCGGCGTCTATCAGCTTCAATATTTTTGAGAACTTTCAGAGAAAGTATAATCTCTCTTACGCCAAGGCTAATTTGAATACCACTGGGGAAAACCTTCGCCAGACCAAAAGAGATGTGGCTTTAGAACTCAAGCGAGCTTTTTTGAACGTTCAGGAGGCTAACGAGAAGATCGATTTGACCAAAAAGAAAGTGAAATCTGCCCAGGAGGATTTAGATTTAATGCAGGAAAAATATAACCTGGGAGCGGCAAACATCCTGGAGCTTCTGGATGCCGAGGTGAGCTTTAAACAGGCAGAGGCAGATCAGGTGCAGGCTTTATATGATTATAATCTGGCAGTGGCGCAGTTTGAAAAAGCCATTGGCAAATGAAAAAAACCTTGCGAAAAATTAAGTTGCAATTGAGAAATGTTATAAGTTAAATCGTAATATTTTAAAAGCCTCTGTTTCATAGCGAAATCCGAATGATGCATGTAATTTCGTGATTTTGGTTTCCTACAAAACAGGTAAATCAATGGAGGAAATATGAAGAAAAAGAAGAAAATCCTGATCGTATTGGGCGTAATACTGGTGGTGGCAATCGTCATCGTAGCCAACGTTTTGAAAAGCGGAGAGAAGACCTATCAGGTGCAGGCGGAGAAGGTCGAAAAAAGCGATCTTACCTCCTTAGTTACCGCCAATGGCAGGATCGTTCCCCGAACGGATGTGAAGATTTCAGCTTACGTGCCGGCAAAGATCACAAAGCTTCCGGTGGAGGAGGGTGATGTGGTGAAAGAGGGTCAGCTTTTGGTACAACTGGATGAAACCGAATACAAAGCGGCGGCGAACCAGGCTAAAGCCCAGCTTGCCTCGGCTAAGGCCAGTCTGGAACAAGCCCAACTGGTTTTTAACCGGCAGAAGGAACTTTTTGAAAAGAAGCTTTCCTCTGAAGAACAATATGATATGGCAAAAACTGAGCTTGATTTGGCCAAAGCCAGACACCAGCAAGCAGTGGCCAGTTTAGATCAAGCTAAGTATAATCTTAGTAAAACTACCATAACCTCTCCCATGGATGGAATAGTTACCTCTCTGAATGCAGAGGTGGGCGAGATAGTGATGATCGGGACCATGAACAATCCCGGCACAGTGATCATGACCATCTCGGATATGAGCGAGATAGAGACGGAGGTGGAGGTGGATGAGACTGATATAGCCCAGGTAAAGATAGGACAGGAAGCGGAAATTGAGATCGATGCTTATCCCGATACAACCTTCAGGGGCAAAGTGACTGAGATCGGTCATACCGCTCGCATCAGTGGTTTGGGATCTCAGGATCAGGTTACCAATTTTCTGGTGAAGGTTATGCTTCAAGATGAGGTGCCCACTATCAGACCGGGAATGTCTGCTTCGGTGGACATCACTACCCATTCCCGTATCAACGTCCTGAACGTTCCCATTCAAGCAGTGGTGATGCGGGAGGAGAAGAGCGACACCTTGACCTCGGAGAAAAAGGAAGAGGAGGGAGCGCTGGCTTCGGTGGATAGCCTTTCCAAGAAAGCAAATAAAAAATACAAAAAGAAGAAAAAGGAGATAGAGGGAGTATTTGTGGTCAAAGAGGGGAGAGCGAAATTTGTGAAGGTTAGTACCGGAATAGCAGATCAGCAGAACATAGAAATCGTATCCGGGATAAACGACGATGACATGGTAGTCACTGGAAGTTATAAGATATTAAGGACTCTGAAAGACGGGGATAAAGTGAAGGTGACAGAGAAAAAGGGGAAAGAAAAAGAGGGCAAGTGATAACAAGACCGAGGAACTCGTCCAGAACCTGACTTGAGTCAGGTTCTGGATCGGAAGCCTTTAGCTCTCAGCCGATTTAGGAGAAAATTAAAGTGTTAATCAGAACAGAAGATCTGTGGAAGATATACCAGATGGGGGCAGAGAAGGTGAACGCCTTACGGAGCGTCTCCTTGGAGGTAGAGTCCGGTGAATATGTTGCTATCATGGGTCCCTCCGGCTCTGGAAAGTCCACTCTGATGAACCTGATCGGTTGCCTGGATACTCCCACCAGAGGCAACTACTATCTGAACGATAGGCTGGTGAGCCAGATGAACGATGATGAACTGGCGCGCATCAGAAATAGGGAAATCGGATTCGTGTTTCAGACCTTCAATCTTTTGTCCCGTGCCACCGCGGCACATAATGTGGAGCTGCCCTTGGTATATAATGGAACTGAGTCGGAGACCAGGAAGAAAAAGGCTCGGGAGGCTTTGCAAATGGTGGATCTGGAAGACCGGGCGACACATAAACCCAACGAGCTTTCCGGAGGGGAAAGACAGAGGGTAGCTATTGCCCGAGCTTTAGTAAACAATCCTTCCTTGATTCTGGCTGATGAGCCTACCGGAAATTTAGATACCAACACCGGAAAAGAGATAATGAAAATACTTGAAAAGCTTCACCGTCAGGGAAACACCATTATCATTGTCACCCATGAGCACGACATCGCTACCTACGCAGACCGAATACTCTACATCCGGGACGGAGGCATCGAAAAAGAGGAGAGGATAAAGCACTAATAGGGTCAAGGGTCATGGGGCAAGAGTCAAGAAACAAGGGTCAGGGAAATAAGGGTCAAAGGTTAAGAAACAAGGGTCAAGAGGCTAGGGTCGGGAGACTTAAAACTGCAAACTGAAAACTGAAAACTGGGAACTTGCTTCGGCATGCAATTTTTAGAAGGTATAATCATTGCTTTAAGATCTCTGGTAGCTAACAAGCTCCGATCGATTCTAACACTTATAGGCGTGATCATCGGGGTAATGACCGTAATTGCGGTGGTCTCCATAATCTCCGGAATGAATCGATATGTGGAGGCGGAGATCTCCAGCTTGGGCTCTACCACATTCCTGATCAGAAAATTCGGTATAACTACCTCCAATGAGGAGTGGTTAAAGCAGATAAAGAGAAAAAAGTTCACCCTGGAAGATATGAAAGCCATAGAAGAGAATTGTCCTGACTGTTGGAAGGTGGGAGCGGAGGCTTTCAGTTGGAGGAAGGTCAAATACAAAAATAAGCATCTGTCTAATATGACCATCATGGGAGCCACCGCTAATATCACCGAGATCGCCGATCAGGAGGTCTACGACGGAAGAAGCTTTTCCGAGTTCGAGGTAGAGCATAACCGGCGAGTCTGTTTCGTTGGCTGGGAGATAAAGGAAAATCTTTTCCCTAACGAAGATCCTATGGGGAAAGACATCAAGATCGGCAACCACTATTTCCGCATCGTCGGCGTGGCAAAAAAGAAGGGTGCCTTTCTGGGAAACAATCAGGATGATTTCGTTTTGATCCCCATAACCACCTTTGAGAAGCTTTTTGCCCGACATTTCATGCTCATGATATTTGTGAAGGCAAGGGACTTCTTATCCATGCAGGATGCCATGGATCAATGTCGGGTAATCTTAAGGGCGCGCAGAAAGGTCGACTACGATAAACCGGATGATTTCGCCATCCTCACTTCCGAAAGTGTCATGGATTTCTTCCGCCAGTTTACCCGGCTGGCTTTGATGGTGATGGGGGGAATTGCCTCCATCTCTCTGGTGGTGGGAGGGATTGTGATAATGAACATAATGCTGGTGACGGTGACGGAAAGGACCAGGGAGATAGGGATTCGCAAAGCCATGGGAGCCAGAAGAAGAAATATACTGTGGCAATTTCTGGTGGAGGCGGTGACCCTATCCCTGGTGGGAGGAATGGTTGGTATAATAGTGGGGGCACTAATCGCAAAGGCGATTTCTGCATTTAGCCCTCTGCCCGCCTCGGTAGAGCTATGGTCGGTGGTGGTGGCTTTGTTGGTATCCTCATCGGTGGGAATATTTTTTGGAATATTCCCAGCCATGAAAGCCGCCCGGCTGAATCCGATTGAAGCTTTGAGATACGAATAATGCATGACGAATGACGAAAAACGATGGATCGAGTTAAAATATAGTGAATTTTACAATGAAAAAAATGGAATATTTAGTATTGTGAGCTAAGGTCGGTGTGTCCGAACATGGTTCGTCTATACCACCAAATTGGAAGCATACTTGTGCACACGTATCCGAACTTGGTTCGGATATGAACGAGTTATGTGCAATGTGCAATCTAAGGAGGAATAAAAATGAGAATTAAGAAACTAATATTAGAAAACTTTCGCATATTCAAGGAAAGAACGATTATAGATTTCGACAATCTAACAGCATTCATTGGGAAAAATGATATTGGTAAGTCTACAATTATAGAAGTCCTTGATATATTTTTCAATGATAAAGATGCACGTGTAAAAATTGACAAAGATGATCTAAGTAAAGGTGCGGCTTCTTCTAATATATTAATCGGTGTTGTGTTTGAAGATTTACCCAAAGAATTAATAATAGATGTTACAGTTGAAACGAGTTTAAAAGAAGAATATTTGCTTAATAAAGACGGAAACTTAGAAATTCATAAAATATACTCAAATGATAAACTCAAAGGAACTTACATGTTGGCAAATCATCCAACTAATCATAGCTTGAAGGATCTACTATCACTTAAAATATCGGAGTTAAAGACAAGGGCTCAAGATTTGGGTATAGACTTATCAGAAGAAGATAAAAGAGTAGCTTCAAAAATTAGAAAAGCGATAAGAGAAAACATTAATGGGGAAATAGAATTAGAAGAAATTGACATTCCTATAGATAAAGAAGGTGCTAAACAGATATGGGAGCAACTTAAAAACTATATGCCACTATATGCACTCTTTCAATCTGACAGACAGAATGTTGATCAAGATAGTGAAGTCCAAGATCCAATGAAAATTGCAATTAAAAAAATTCTGCGGGGAGAAGAACTTCAAAATAGATTAAAAGGGATACAAGATGAAGTGGAAACAACAATTACTGAAATAGCCAACCAAACGATTGAAAAGTTAAATGAAATGAACCCCGAAATAGCACAAGAACTAAAGCCTAAAATACCAGAACCAAAATGGGAAAGTGTATTTAAAGGAATTACAATAAGTGGTGATGAAGAAATACCTCTTAACAAAAGAGGCAGCGGAGTTCGCAGGTTGATATTATTAAGCTTTTTTAGAGCAGAAGCTGAAAAGAAAAAAGAGGATAGAAGTGTTCCAAATATCATTTATGCTTTTGAAGAACCTGAGACATCTCAACATCCGGAGCATCAAAGGAAGTTAATAGATGCATTTCTTGAACTGTCATCTAGAGATGATACTCAAATAATTTTAACTACTCATAGCCCAGGAATGGCGAGCTTATTGCCTGTAGAAAGTTTGAGATTTTTGTATAAAAGGGACGGCCAAATTCTTATAGAGAAAGGAACTAACGAAATTTTTGAGAAAATATCAGAGAGTTTAGGTGTTTTACCTTCAATTGATAAAGAGAAAATTGATAAATTAAAACTGATAGTTTGTGTGGAAGGACCTACAGATATTGAATTTTTCAAAAGACTTTTTAAAAAAGTAGATGAAAATATAATTATTGACTTAGAAAACGACCAAAGAGTTATCTTGATACCTTTAGGAGGATCAACACTCAAACATTGGGTAGATAATCATTATTTAAGGAAACTTGATCTGCCTGAAGTTCATATCTATGATGGTGATAAAGGAAAATATAAACAAACTGCTCAAGAAGTGAATAACAGAGATGATGGTAGCAGAGGATTTACTACGAAAAAAAGAGAGATTGAGAATTATGTCTCTCCGAATATTATTGAACAAATCTTTAGTGAATTAAATGATAATACATTAATAGACAGAACTCAGAATAATTGGTTAGATGAGTGGAATCAATTGGATATTATCCCATCAATTAAGACAAACGGTGTATCACTCAGAGAAATAAAAATAAAAGAAAAAATATGCACCGAGGGAATAGAGAGGATGACAAAGGAACTCTTCCAAGAGCTAAATGCTTATGAGGAGATTGAAGGATGGTTCAGTACGGTAAAGAATATATTAGATTAAATCTGCACACTGCACATAACAGCGGACATACGGCTACGCTTCGCTCCGCCCAAATTGGCTTAAGCCAACTTCTTTCATCCGCAAACCGTTATCTGAAATTTTGACAGCCAATTTTAATAGAATGAGGTAATTGAATAATGAAAAGAGAAGTTTTTGAAAGAGAGTTAGATAAGATCATCAACATAAGCAGGGAATTTGGGGCGGAAAAAGTATTATTATTCGGTTCCTGTCTTGAGAAAGTTGAATCGGCACAAGATATTGATATAGCAGTAAAGGGGGTTAAACCAGAAAAGTTTTTCGAGATGTATGGTAAGATTTTGGGAGTGATAGATAGCGAAATAGACCTGATTCCCTTGGAGGATACAAGAGAACATTTCTCTAAACGTATCTTAGAAAAAGGAAAAGTGATATATGCAAAAGAAGTATGAGCAATTAAAAGCAGATGTGTTAGATGAGATAGAAGGAATAGAACAAGTTTTAAAAGATTTGTCATCTCTTTTAAGCAATTTAGATTCGGATAAAATAGACAATGTCCAAAAAGCAGCAATAGGAACATTCTTAATGAATTTTTATGTAGGGGTGGAGAATATTATTAAGCGGATAAGCAAAGAATATTATCAAACCATGCCTAAAGGGAATAGTTGGCATAAAGAGCTTCTCGATTTATCTTGCACCCCACCACTTGGAAAAAAACCTATTCTTGATAAAAATATCGTAGACAGACTAAACCCTTATAGAGGATTTAGACATTTATTTGTTAGCGGATATGGATTCACGCTACGCATGGAGTTGATGAGTTCGTTAATAAATAATATTGAGCCCCTTTGGACCGATATAAAGAAAGCTGTTGAGAAATTTTGGGATAAATTGTAGGCGGTTAAAACTTCAAATAACAGAGCAATGGCTTCGTTTCATCGCGCCTAATCCCGATATAAAGTGGGCTTTGTAAATGCTCAGCCGTGAGGCGTACTTATCACGAATTTCCCAATTAAGGATCATAATGAATGTTTTCGAAATAAAAGAGAGCATGTTAATGGCAATGGCGGCGATCAAAGCTCATAAGATGCGGGCTTTTCTGACCGTTTTAGGGGTTTTGGTCGGGGTTACCACGGTCATCGCCATGGTCTCCATAATAACCGGCCTGAACAAAAGCATGGCTGAGCAGATCGAATCCTTGGGTTCGAATGTCATCTATGTTACCAAGTTTGAAATTGGCATTCGGTTTGAGCGTCCGTCAGAGGAGGAAAGAAACCGACCCTCCATAACCTTTGAGGACGCCATGGCAGTCCAAGAGCTTTGCCCTTCTGTAGATGCGGTTTCACCCGAGAACAGGGGTCCGGGACCCAAGACGGTTAAATATAAAGACAACAAGGTCAGCCAGTTTGACTTAATCGGGGTCATGCCGGAGTACGAGGTGGTGAATAACAATTATATAGAGGAAGGGAGGTTTTTTACTGACAGTGACGTAAACTACCGGGCTATGGTGGCAGTTCTGGGAGTGGATGTGGCAGAGGCGCTTTTCCCCCATCTGGATCCGATCGGCAAAGAAATCAGCATCGGTGGACGAAACTTCTCCCCCAAGAGATTCACCGTTATCGGGGTGATGGAAAAAAGGCCATCGATTCTGGGAGGGAGTCAAAACAATTTTGTCCTTTTGCCTCATGATACCTACAAGAAATTATACCCTGAAGAAAAAGAGCTTCTCCTGGCGGCAAAGCCGAAAAGCCCGGAGCTTATGGATCAGGCCATGGATGAAATCACCCAGGTGATGCGGATCCGAAGGGGCCTGCCGGCGGACAAGCCCAACAATTTCGCCCTTGCCACCCAGGACGATCTTATGGATATGTATCGGAGCATTACAAGTGCAATCTACTTGGTAATGGTGGTGATCTCATCCATCGGACTTTTGGTGGGTGGGGTGGGGGTGATGAACATAATGCTGGTATCGGTTACCGAAAGAACCAGGGAGATCGGTATTCGCAAAGCCATAGGGGCAAGGAAAAAAGACATTTTGTGGCAATTTCTTATCGAAGCTATGACCTTGAGCGGAAGCGGCGGTATCTTGGGAATAATCATCGGTCTGCTTTTAGGGAAACTGGTGGGGGCGGTTACACCTCTGGCCGCAGGGGTCTCTTTATTCTGGATAATTTTAGGCTTCTCCTTTTCAGTCTCTGTGGGACTGGTCTTCGGAATATATCCCGCCTATCGCGCCGCCAGACTGGATCCCATCGTCTCTTTAAGATATGAATAGAAGAGGGAGAGATGTAGAAGAGATGCAAAGCAGAGGCTTTAGGCCCCATGAGCTACTTGCCGAATATCAATATGTATTAAAGGTTCAAAGAAAGAGCGCACACCACTTTTCTATTACGTCTTTGAAGTGGAGTTGATCTTCTAATTCACTGTTGGGTCCATTAAGATAAACCACAGTAAGGGTGCTATCCAGAAGAACCTTGAAGGGGGTCTGGGGTATCCCGATGTGCTGTTTTATATAAACGCTATCCACATATATAATAGGAAAAGTCAAACTTTCCGCTTGGGCAAATTTTTTCATCTCCAAAGAGTCATTGGAAGGAACCATCCCTAACACCTTTATACCCTTAAGATAAAAATTTTCTTTTAGCTCCTCCCAGATGGAGGCTTCCTGAAGACAGGTCACGCAATCATGGGTGGAGAAGAATATGAGCAAAACCAATTTGGGATGGTATGTTTCTCCAGTCTCAGGGTTTTTAAAGGTGAAACAGAAAGGTTGTGCTCCAGCGATAGACAATGGTGAAAATGAAGAGGAGAATTGAATCCTTTGGGAAAACTGGTTAAAATCTTTTCTCAGTACCCGATCTTTATGCAATAAAAGCAGGTTGAAAACCACTAAGGCTAAAATGATCACACCTGTGATAAAGGGAGCCAGCTTTATTTTTGGCAATTTCATTGCTTTTCAATTTTCGATATTGCGGAGAGGTTCAGTGAGAATTTGCCTATTTTTATATATTCCTGGCCCCCTTTTTCCTCATCATCACCAGGCAGAAAGAAATAAAGGAAGCCCTCATCATCTTTCCATAAAGGTCTGTTGTGGGTTTGGACGTCCGGGATCAGAATATTACCATTTTGATCGTAAATCTCCAGCACCCAGCCGGAGGGAAAGTGTGTGCTAAAAGCTAACAAAATTAAATTCGGCTCAAGCACCAAAAGATCATGAATAGGGGTCCACGAACTATACCAGGTTTGCTTAGCCTTTTGCGACTTAGGAGAGAGAAGTTTAGTAGGGGGCATGTAAAGAGAAGATTTTCCAGGAAACTTTTGGAGTAACTTACCATCTGGGGAATACTTAGATACCTGATAAACCATTTGATGAGCACACCATACATTCCCCTCCATGTCTAAATCAAAACAAGCCGCTTGGTAGGGGGTAGGAGTCAACTCAAAAAGCCTCTTTTCAAAGGGGAAGAAAGATATAATGTATCTGCCCTTAGAATCATACTTATGAATACAGAAATCTCTTGATTTAGGACATAGATTTTCTTTTTCCTGGTAGCAGGGACCGCCAAGGTAGACATTCTCCTCTCTATCAATCTTAATGTTAGCCCCCGCTCCTGCGCATTTATCAGAAATAAAATACTCCAGGAACCCGCCGGTGCTCTCGATTACAGCCACATTTCCACTGACTGCTTCCAGAATGTAAGCCCGGTAGTTATGATCAAACGCGATGTCTGTAAAGAGTATGTACGCGAACCCCCCTATTGGGCCGATGTCTTCTTTTCGAATTACCTTCAACACCTCTCCTGTGGAGCTGTAAATCCTCACTTCGGTTTTATCCGGGCGACCACTCGTCACTATCCAAATTCTTCCGTCCCTCCCGATTTTCAACGCATTAATGCCTGGAGGTTCATTTTGGTGCCTCTGAAGCTGAATGGTGCCCTCCAATTTGAAAATCTCATCAAAGGTTTTTGATCCCCCAAAAGCGGGACACCATCCAAGAAATATGATCAGCACAATTAAAACGATCTTTCCATGGTTTATAATTCTACTCATTGCTTTCTCCTTTTCCAAAGCCCGACCAAGAGTGAGCCTGGTCGGGCTTTGAACTTGATTGCTTTGGTAAACTTCAGATTAGAAGGGCCAGGGAACGTAGAAGGCAATACATCTGATTCCATCGCCACTGCAATATTCGAATTCTTCACCCGGGTCATTAAAGTCCCCATCGCCATTCAAGTCAGTGTAGGCCGTATAGATCGTGTGGAATCCGATAAACCAAAGCCTCAGAGCGTTGGCTTGGTTGACTTCCACTTTTCCCGTTACCAAGGCATTGAGATTGAGGGCAAACAGTGTCAAAATGAACACCATGGCCCCAATCAACGCCATCCTCTTTTTCCAAAACTTCTGTATCAACATCTTATTACCCTCCTAAAAATAGACTTCTTAAAGTTGGATGTCAATATTTTTTGCTACAATTATCTACTGCCAAGTAAAACCAGTTGGATAATCAAACATTTTTCATTTCATCCCTTAAAGTTCCTTCCGTTTAGCTTTTTTGGCTCCGCCCTCACTCTGACGGAAGTAAGGGCAGAGCTTTTTGGGGGACGTTGGAAGGAGGAAAGAAATGCGTTCATTACCAAAATTAGAGGCTTTATATTCCTTTCTTCTCTTTTTCCGCCCCACCCCCCGCCAAAGGCGGGGGACAGGACTTTCTCCCTTTCAGAAGAAGGAGGTAAAACCAAATACCGTAAATTGCTCAACCGCTACAAAATCTTCTGCAAAAACTATGCCGACCCCAAAAGACCAAAGCCCTTTTATCCTTAAGTCTGAGTTTGATTAAAAGATAGAAAGAAGGGAGTTGAAAATCTTAGAGGGAAAAATAAAGCGGAAAACAAAAAAACCTTTTCAAAAATGAAAAGGCTCAATAAAATAAATTGATCTAACCTACTACTCTCTATATTATTACTTCGCTTTTCAAAAATGAAAACCTAATTTTCAAAAATGAAATTCTCCTCCAGATTATACATCTTAATCTTTCTATACAGAGTAATCTTTGAGATGCCTAAAAACTTTGCAGCTTGCTCTCTATCATTATTAAACTTCTTCAATGCCCCCAAAATTTCTGCCTTTTCTAACTCAGCTTTCTTGTCGGAAAGGGAATTTACAAGTTTTGCCTCGCTTTTTCTCTTATCTAACTTGCTCAATTCCTCAAGCAATTTTTGTGAATCAAATGGATTCAAAATAGAAACCAGCCGTTTGAGCTCATTTTGTAATTGACGAACATTGCCCGGCCAGTTGCATGATAAACAGTCTTGAAGGTAAGCAGATTTATCTAAATTTTCCCAACAGCTTTCTTTGACTCTAAGCTCAGCTAAAAAATGCTTGATCAAAAGAGGAATATCTTGTTTTCTTTCTCGTAAAGGCGGCAATTTCAACTCTATCGCCTTTAGCCGATGATAAAGATCCTCTCTGAAATTACCCTTGCTTACTCCTCACTCAAATCCTTGTTAGTTGCCGCTATTACCCTGAGATCTGGCTTTCTACTGCTTCGGGGGAAACCAGCAGCATTCAGGGCAATAACCACCACGGTAAAAGTAGGCTATTAGATAAGTTAAATCCCCCAGATTGATCTGGCAATCATTATTTGCATCACCTCGTTCAATCGGATCTTCAGGGGGAAGTCCCCCCTTGTACAAATAACTTATAAGGTAAAGCACATCTCCCAAATCTATTATCAAATCATCATTTGCATCCCCGCAAAGGCAGGTGTATTCCTGGTCATGTAGTTCGGGCTGTCCAACTGCAAAGCTCTGACCTCCACGAACATCTGTAACCCCAACTGATATGTAATCATCAAAAAGCGTTTCTTCGCCCTCCCCGCCGTTGGCGGGACTTTCAGCCTTACCCTTGGCAGGTGCCACATAGGTAACAAAATTTTGGGCAGTGGTTATGGTGTTTTGCCCGTTTTCGGCAAAATGCCCATGCATGCAGAACCACTGATAATACATGGAGTCACCATCCGGATCATGAGCCAGAATTTCGATGGTCACCTGTTCTCCATATTGAATGCAGTCACTGCACTCTTCTTCAGGATACTTGCACTGCAGAGAAGAGTCGATGACCGGATTGTTGTTTCCGGATTCACTGATGATGAAATCATAATTAGAGACATCCCAGGCGGAATTATCGGCTATGTCCTCAGCCACTACTTTGACTCGGCAATGGGTGGAATAAGGAGCGGTCACAGTCCAGGAGAAACTGTTGCCCCATTTCGCCTCCCGACTGCCAAGATATTCGGGATACCCATCGTTCCCCCCATTTCTATCCAGATAGATATAGACTGTGGTAGTTGAATCAGCACCAATAGAAACATTCCAGACAATATCCCTTTGCTCCCCCACATGCCAGATCTCGTAACCATCGGGAGAGACAACCTGGGCTGAATACCCACCGGTGAAGTAAGCGACATATCTGTGGTAGTCCTCCTCGAAAAAAGGGACCACGAACTCCCAATGAGGCTCATAATGAGTCTCTACTTCCCAACCAAGCTCATTCAAATGCGCCCAATGGTGAAAAGTACGTTCGTGTCCTCCGAGCCATTGAGGTGTAATGGCATCCAGACAATAACCTTCGCCAAACATCCCTCCTAACCAGCAAGCCGTGTACGGGGAGTACACCGTGTCCGGCTCGAAACACACCTCTACGTACCAGTCGAATTTCCAGACGACCAGAGCGCCTGAATTGCCACCTGAATAGCTGTTTCTCACTATGGCAATACCTGAGTTTATCAGGTAGCTAACGCCAGCGCGCCAAATTGCGTCTGCTTCTTTGGCGCACTCGTCCTCAAAGTCAAAGTAGAACTTCCTTTCAACCGCGGCGCACGTGAGAAAAGAGGCTTCCGAGAGCGTGGAAGCCATCTTGGTTAGCCTCAAAACAGCCCAACATGTAAGTTTTACTCCTCGCTTTGGATAATGAAATTTGTCCCGCAGTTTGAGGTAGACCTTAGTCGCCAAAAGATCGGTAGTGTCGCGTTCCTCAAGGCCGTCTATGCTATCCAAATTACACCAAAACGTCTCGGTGCCATTTGTGATAGTGTCCGGTTCTGGAATGGTATCTGCCGCATTATGATGTATGCTGATAAATGCGTCTACGCCAAAACCATCATTTGCGTTATTTGCTGTGTCTGCTCGTTGTGCCCAAGTGCGATAAACATCCTCATAACGCGTCATAAGCGGATTCCAATTAGTTAAGCCAAAATACTGCCAGGCTGTGTGTCCGACTCCAAAATTAACATCCTTCTCCTTTACATGATAGATTCTTCCTGAACAGCCGTCATCAGATCCACCATGCCCAGGATCAATGCAAACGCGATCCCAAGAAAAAGATTGAGAACTGATCAGTAAAAGAAAGGCAACCACTATCCACAAAATTGAATTTGCTTTCTTCATTTTCATCCCCCATTTCTTTACTAGAGATAGAAGGCTATATTTGCTATAAAGTTTATTTCAATTTTACGACAAAAATCTTTCCACTGGTTTCATTTCGATAGGCGATTTTTGTGCCATCCGGGCTCCAAGAAGCGTCTCTCTCTATCTCATCGGGAGTAGCCGCAATTGGCACTTTACCTGTTCCGTCCACATTGACCATATATATGTCGTTGTCATAGACGGAGTGACCGTCCTCAATGGTTAAACCATATAGTACCTTTTTACTATCTGGCGACCACATTGCACCGACTATTTCACCGACCTCAAACAAACCCGGTGAAATCTCCCGTGCGTCAACATCCAAATCTGTTAGCACTTTGCCGTTTAGATTTAGTATCACAATACCGCCACTGTATCTCTCAGCCCAAGCAAGGATTTTCGTATTGTCCGGCGATAATTTAAGGAAGCCGTATTTTTTATCAATTGGTATTCTCTTCTTTATGGTTCCATCTATGCTTTCCAAACCTTCACCCGCAAGTTGCATCTGTTTTATAGCGGCTTCTGGTTTCAAGCTTCCTTCCTTTATTATTCTGAAAGTTCTCGTTTCCCCTCCTGGCTTTTCATGAATCTCATAATACCCAACAGTTCCATCCCTGAGGACAAGCGGGGTGCTGGGGTAAGTTAGATAGTCACTCTTGGGCACGACTATTATCGAATCCCGCCTTATTGTCTGAATCTGCCCGTTCACGTGAATCGTTTTTATCGCGAACTTGTGTCCTCTACCTTTTCCTCCTGGAGTCCAGGGTGTCTTCTCGGAAATCACAAAAGCTGAGTCGCTCATCCAATCGAAAGTCCAGGGTCGCAGTTGAACAATCTTTTGAATTTCTCCCTTTCCCTCTGCATTAGCCACACAGAGCCAGCCACCTGCCAAAAAGGCAAGCCTGGTTCCATCGGGAGACCATTTAGGCGTCCCGCCTGTGCCAATCTCAATGATCTCAAATTCTGCCTGCTCCTCCGGCTTTTGGCTATTGGTGGTTATAGAAAAAACGACCATCAGAGCGAACAAGCATAACAGCCCAACAATCAAACTTTTGCTTCTCATCTTACCTCCTCCCCGCCGTTGGCGGGATTTTCAACCTTGGTTTGGTTTGAAATTTTTAGAATTTTTCATTCTTACAATAACATCAAATCACCTCCTTGTCAATAACTAAAATTGAGTTCTGTTTTGACATCTTTTTTCTTTTCCTTCCTTTCTTATCAAGCTCCGCCCCTTTTGAGATGTGCCTTTGTAGCTGAAGGGGCGGAGCTTTTTTGGGGACGGTTACCTGAAAGGAGTAAAACAGGAGGAAAGAAATGCATGTATTGCCAAGAAGTTCTGTATTCATCTTTTTTCTTTTTCAGCCCCATCCCCCGCCAAAGGCGGGGGACAGGGCTTTTTTCCTTCTTGAACCTTTACAAGAAAGGAGTAGAACCAATTACTCTTAAAAGCATAGCAATTACTTTTAAAAGCACACAAATACTTATCAAAAACCGTGCCAGAGCAGAAAAAGAGGATAAATTTTCCGGGATGCTGAGCTTAACTGGTTGTTGAATAAGAAATTAAGATTTGATATTTGTGCAGGAGATGAAGAGGAAAGAAGAGGTTGAAAATAAAAAATGCGTATCTATTGACGCATCAAGGATTGGTGATTATGAGCTAACCAAATAGAGTATAAGATATTATCCTGTGCGTAAATTATACGCAGGAATAAAAGGTTTATACGCATGAGGATGAGTAAGATCCAGCCACAAAAAAACCACTTAGAGCTTCTTTTCAAGTGGTGAAGATTAATCCCTAATCAAACATCTGTAGGTTTCTTAATATTATATCTCTTTATCTTTTGTCTCAATGATGCTTCTGGAATCCCTAAAACTCTGGCAGCCTCCCTCTGAATCCAACCACTTTGTTCTAAGGCTTTCATTATCTTTTTCTTCTCAAACTCAGCTAATTCATCATACAAAGAGGGTTTTTCTTTCTTATCAGACAATTCGCTTATTCTCTCCTTTAATAAGTTTAGATTGATGCCATCATTCATTAGAGCCAAAGTGGCAAGCTTTTCAATCTCGTTTTTCAACTCCCTGACGTTTCCTGGCCAGTCATATCCTAAGATTGTTTCGATGAATTGTACATCATTCACAACCTTTAGTTCCTCTTCACCAAATCCATTTTCTTGGAGAAAGTATTCTATTAAGAGACGGATATCCTCTTTTCTCTCCCTTAAAGGCAGAAGTTTGAAGCTTAAGGCATTGAGCCGAAAATACAAATCTTGTCTGAAAAGACCTTGTGAGACTCTTTCCGCCAGATCACGAGAGGTGGAGGCGATGATTCTTACGTCGATCTTTTTAGGCTTGGTCTCACCTATTCGGGCGATCTCCTTCTCCTCAATAACCCTTAATAATTTCACCTGAGTGGACAAAGGTATCTCTGCTATCTCATCTAAATACAGAGTTCCACCCGCCGCCTCCTGATCCTCTTTCTGCTGGTGATCCTAACGGAGACTGCACCATCGACTTAGGGGATGTGCTCTACCTAACTAACTATCTTTGTCGTATGGGCCCCCCCTTGTTGAGAGGTTGCGTGGAAGAATAAAAGATAATGACGAATAACGGATGAGAAAGAACGTCCGCTGACCATCGTCCGCAGTCCGCCGCAAATTCAAAAGAAGAAAGACGTCCGCTGACCATCGCCCTTCGACGCTCCCTTCGACTTCGCTCAGGGACGGTGAGAAGATTCGAACCGTCAGGACAAGTCCGCAGTCCGCCGCAAAAACATATGTGGTTTGAGTCAATCAATTCATCCATCCTTTTGTCAGTTCACTAAAGTGAACTGCAAGTGATTCTCTATATTTAATATATTCCTGAAAATCAAGAGCTGTAATCCCCTAACATTTGAAATATATTGTAAGAAGCCTGGGGCTTTTGACCTACGAACCGGACTTGCGGGACATGCGGGACTTGCGAGACGTGCGGATGGCTGTTTTTCATTTTTTCAGTTGTCCGGTGGTACTGGTGCTTCTGGTGCATCTGGTGCATCTGGTGTTTATTTTATTTTTTTTCACTTTTTCCTCCAAGCTGGTTGAGTTCAAGGTTTTAGGTTCAAATTTCAAGGCTCAAAGTTCAAGGTTCAAAAGCTAAATAAAGGCAAAGGCGTTTAGAGTATAGAGTTTAGAGTTCAGAGTTTAAAATTCAAAATTCAAGATTCAAAATCATAACACAAAATTCAAAGTTGTGCATCCTATAAATTCGGTAAGGGGGCATGTATAATACATTGTCTCTCATAAATACCGGCGCTATCCTTTTCACCACCGAAGTTGTGGTGAATTTGCTTTGGGTAGGAAGAGAGACTGCGGGTTAGGTATTAAAATGGGGTTTTATCTTGGTGACAGGTTCCAGGGGCACCCGACCTACCAACTACTAAACTAACTTGTTAAACCTATGCATAATTATCTTTTCCATATTGTCAATATCATTTGTCTTATCGAGTTCAACTTTATAAAATTCCGCAATTTTCCTTATAATAGAATTTCTCATTTTTTTTAAAACTTTATTAGTTTTAATAGTGTATGAGACATACAGTTCTTTGTTTTGTTCAACAGCTTCCATGCAAACAAGTGGAGACAAATTTCCATATAACCACGGGTTTTCAGGATTAAAAAGGCTTTTCAATGAATATAGATAAGCATATTTATAAAAGTTTTCTAATGTTACGACAATTCCATTCGGGTGTTTTTTTGTAATGAAGGAAGCGTTCTTTTTTAAAGAATTAAAATCTCTAAATGTATAATAATATAACCCAATAGGAGAGTCTTTTATATCATTTTTTCTTGGAGGATATTTGTTAATATAACAATCGGTTGTCTTATATTCAGATAAAATAAATTTCTTGTCATTATTTAATATATCAAATTGAAAGTGTCTTATATATTCAAATGTCATTCCCAAAGGATTCTTTTCATAAAGAGCTACCAATATTGGAAATTTTACTGTTCCTGTTCCATGAAACAATGCACTGGAAAATATCTCACCCTTTATTAGCTTGTAGTTATCCTTAAAATCTCGTAATCGCTTAAAATTGGTTTCTTTTATCAAGTATGATAACGGATGTAACACACAAACAACATTAGCATTAAGTTTATGATATGACTTTAAGAATGAAACACCTAAATCTCTATCATACAAATCTTCATCACATATATTTTGCCCTTTTTCGCCATTCTTAAATTCCGATGTTGTATCATTATATGGCGGATTACCTGTCATGATTAAAAAAGCAGAAGAAGAAATAGAATACTTATCTCTGCTGACATCCTTTAACGTATTTGTATGAAATATCTTATGTTGATCAAAATGTTGTTTAAGAAAGTTACAGGCGTCTAAATCGCAATCGGCTATCCGATAATCATAGCGCTTGATACCGAATAAGAATGCCCCACACCCCCCCCCACTATCAAATATTATGACCTTCCTTTTCTTGTTATCTAAATAAGGCTGAATAAAAGTATGAACCTTATGGACGAGTTCTTCAGGAGTATAGTAACTACCTAATTGGATTCTTTCTTTTTTCGGCAAATGTTCTGCTAAATGGACTTGCATAACTATCACCTATCAATAATTTACATCTTCCAATAATCGGATTATATCATTCTTGTGATTTACCGATGAGTGAGCCAAAGCCTTTGCGACCTCAACTATGGATTGTATGGACGGGCTCCAACGACATTTCGCCCCTGATCCCAACGGATTATTAGTTAAAATATTGCCTTCGTTATTCCTCAATATTATATTAGAATGATTAAACCCAATCAGTACAAACATGTGTGCAGCTAAAGTATAATCTCCCATTTTAAATGTTATTTTTACTTTTAAATTTGTATCAACATTTTTTTCAAATGAATAAAATATTTCCTCATACTTATATACTGAAAAACCACCGATATTCTGATTAATATTTTGTTTTTGTGCTGCTCTACTATAATAATCAGAATCTCTTAACGAAATATTTATCTCGCGTAATTGATGTATTAAATTCTGAATATCGTCTCTCGTAAATTTTTGAGTTATTATTTGAATCAATTCATCGTTTGTAATCATCCATTCAATATAAGAATTATCAAAGTTGACTACTTCTGAAGCGGGTTTATTTATGTGATTGCCACTTTCGTCACAAATTCTTATCTTACTCCGAGGAGATGTTAATTTTAATTCAATTACACTATTGTTTATATTTATTGTTGACATATTAAGATAAAAAATAGTTTAAAGAAGCGTTTCAAGAGTTTTGATGACATCAGTATTGTGCCGTTTAGACGCCGTCGTAAATACTTTCATCATCTATTTTTTCTTTTCTTAAATCTGAATTTACCATCATTTGTAGCGGGTATGATTAATAAAATATTATTTTGTTTAACAATATATTCCACTTTTATCTCCTTACTTTAAACTAATCATAAAAATCCAAATCTTGTCAAATAATTTCTCAATTCAATGTCCGTTCCATCCCTTCACTCTTTCAATAGCAACTTTGTAATATTTCTCTTCTATTTCAAAACCAATAAATCTCCTATTAAGTTGAATACAAGCGACAGCAGTGCTACCACTACCTATAAAAGGATCCAAAATTAAGTCGCTGTCTCTTGTAAACATTTTTAAAATTTCTTTTATAAAATGTTTGGGCTTCGGTGTTGGATGATCTATATATCCTTCATCAGGTTCAACCATTTTTCCTGGAGTATCAATAAATATATCTCTGTTCCATCTAATTATTTTAGGATTTCCTTTTTTAAAAATATAGCATGACATGTATTTTGTAAATCCAATGGGGGATTTGACACTCCCCTCAGGACAATATAAAACAATTTGCCAAAAATAATTGAAGGGATTATTTTTAAATAACTGTGGAAGAAATTTTGTGCTAAAAAATGTAACAAAGAAGCTATTATTCTTCAAAACCCGATTACATTCCGGTAGTATACTATAAAAAAGACTCAAATCCGCATCATTCTGGATACCATTTTTATTAAGTCCGTAAGGAGGATCGGTTATTATGGCATCTATGGAATTATCTGAAATTAATCTTATCATTTCCAAACAATCTCCCCAGATTATTTTATTGATGAAATCTTCAGGATAATTAAGATTGCCATTTATAGAGAACATCTTCAAAATCCTCTTTTGCCCGCAATGAATAGCTGTAGATAATTAATATAATTGAGTTTTATCTTCTGTGCATATGGTTTCCAGATGAGCCCACTTTCGGGCTTTGCTTCCAGTTCATATATCAGGAGCCTAAGAATCCAGGCATATTCCTAATCGCATGCATCATTTACTCATTAACAGTTAATTCCCATAGAATCATTGAGCACAACTCGATTTTTCGAGAAATCGATTCTCTTTATACAACAAATTATAATTATCTACACAATTTTGTCAAGAATTATGTTGGTCAAGGCTTTCTATAAAGGTCTAACAAGTCCTAGCATATATTATAACCCCCTCTCCCTGTATCCCTCCTATGGGTTTCGCTTCGCTAAATCTCCCACAAGGTATGAACCGTATGGTACATACCAAGGGGAGAGGGGACTTTATCCGTTCCTTCCTTCGATGCCCAGTCGGGCTTTTCAGAGCTCCTGACCTTCTCAAATGCGAGCTTAAGTCAAACGATTTATATATATTTTATCTGCAAATACTTTTTGTGATTCTATCTATTCCAGTTGCTTTCAAGCAACTGATAAAACTGAATTTACCCCCTGAATATTCAAGAAAAAAATTGACAAGAGCTATTCTGATAGTATATTATCTGCATGTTACAAATTTCACAAGCTTTAACATGCAGAAAGGCGTATAAATTTAATGGTTTTTGAATTACACTAAAAAGAAATTTTGAACTTCGGAGGAGAAATGGCTATCGTTGATTCCAAGACCGGTAAAGTGAGGAAAAATTATAACGTAGATGAGTTGGTTGAGGCGGCGAACCTGATGCGTGGATATAACATGATCGCCCTGTGTGCGGCTGGGTCCGGACACTCCGGTGGAACCATGTCCATCATGGATATCACTGCAGCTTTATATCTGCACGTAGCCAAGCATGATCCAAAAGATCCTTTCTGGGACGGAAGAGATCGAATCATCTGGTCCAGCGGGCATAAAGCTCCTTCTCTCTATTTGGGTCTGGGGATGGCAGGCTATTTCGATGTGGAAGAGGTGGTCAAGCTGAGAAAACTTTATAGCCCCTTTCAGGGACATCCCCACTGGCTGAAACTTGCCGGAGTAGAAGCTTCAACCGGATCTTTAGGGCAAGGCTTGAGCATCGCCAATGGAATTGCTCTGGCGGCGAAACTTCAGAATAAGAATTACCATGTCTTCTGTCTTACCGGAGATGGGGAACATCAGGAAGGGCAAATCTGGGAGGCGATTATGGAGGCGGGTAATTTCAAGCTGGACAATCTCACCAACATACTGGATAAAAACCGCCTGCAGATTGATGGCTGGGTGAAGGATGTGATGGACATCGATCCCATCGTGGATAAATACAAAGCCTTCAAATGGAATGTGATCGAAATAGATGGACACAGCATGAAGGAGATCTTGGAAGCATTTGAGAAGGCTAAAGCCTACAAAGGCAAGCCCACGGTAATTATTGCTCATACCATAAAGGGTAAAGGTGTTGACTTCATGGAGGATGTGGCAGGTTGGCACGGAAAAGCACCCATTTGCGGTCAGATGGAGCAAGCCTTGGAACAACTGGGAGTTGACAAAAAGCTCGACCATCATAAGTTGGACAAAAAGGCAGATGATTATCAGGCTGAAGCTACCAGGAAATTGGAAGCAAAGATGCCCAAGTTCAAAAGGGATTATTTTTGGAACAAGCAGGATAACATGAAGGTGGAGATGGATCCCACCCGTGTGGGCTTTGGGCGTGCTCTTTCCAAGCGAGGGGATGATCCCAGAGTGGTCTGTTTGGGAGCGGATATATCCGGCTCCATCGCCATCAGCAAGTTTCACGAGAAGCATCCGGAGAGAAAGGAAAGATTCTTGAGTATGGGCATCGCCGAACAGAGCGGAACCGGGGTGGCAGCCGGTTTGGCCAAAGAGGGGATGATTCCGGTATTTGGCACATACGGAGTATTCGCCGCAGGGAGGAACTTAGATCAACTCCGGACAACAGTATGTTACGGCAATTTCAACGTCTTGATCGCGGGTGCACATGGGGGCGTATCCGTGGGACCGGATGGAGCCACCCACCAAGCGTTGGAGGATCTTTTTCAGATCTGTGGATTGCCCAATATGCACGTGTCGGTTCCTTGTGATTCTGTTGAAACTGAAAAAGCTACCGAAACCCTTTTGTTTGAAATCAAGGGACCCAAATATATCAGATTTGCTCGAGAGGCAACTCCCATCGTTACAGATGAGAATACTCCTTTCAAATTCGGTGAGGCTAATATATACAGATACAGGGGAGAAAAAGAAAACTTCAAAGATGCTTTTGATGTAAAGCTGGCATCTGAATACTCCTCAGAGAATGAGGATCTGTCCATCATCGCCTGCGGTCCGGAGGTTCCAGAGGCCATGCGGGCGGCATGGATGTTAAAGGAGGATTTCGGGATCGAAACCCGAATCGTAAATGTTCATACCCTAAAACCTCTGGATGAAAAGACCCTAATCAAGGCGGCGGCGGAAACCGGAATTATCGTAACTGCAGAGGAACATCAGGTAGGTGGATTCGGCAACTGGATAGCCAACGTGGTCTCTCAAGCATCCCAGCTTTATAAAAAGCCTCTTTTGTTTGGAATGATCGGGGTCAAAGACAGATTCGGCGAATCCGGACAGCCCTGGGAGTTGATAAAAGAATTCGAGGTCTCCGCCGAGCATATCGCTAAGAAGGCAAAACAGCTTTATGATATAAAAGCGAAATGACGGATGGCGAATAAAAAAGAAAATGACGGATGGCTGATGACGAATGACGGATGAAAAACAAGAAATTCGTCATTCCTCATTAATCATTCCTCGTTAATCATTTCTTCTTTTGGAGGATTATCATGAAATTAGCAGATAGAATGTCCAGATTAGGAACCGAAACCGCTTTTGAAGTATTAGCCAAAGCCAAGCAACTGGAGGCAAAGGGGAAAGACATAATTCACGTTGAAATCGGCGAGCCGGATTTCGATACCCCCAAGAATATCACCGAAGCCGGAATACAAGCACTTAAGGACGGATATACGCATTATAATCCGTCTGCCGGACTTCCCGAACTCAGAGAGGTGATCGCCAAGGAGATATCGAGAACCAGAAAAATAAATGTGAATCCGGATCAGGTGGTGGTCACCCCAGGGGGCAAGCCGATCATATTTTTCTCCATTTTAGCTTTAATCAATGAAGAAGATGAGGTGATCTATCCCAATCCGGGTTATCCCATATATGAATCGGTGATAAATTTCATCGGGGCAAAGGCGGTTCCCATCCAGTTGAGAGAGGAGAATGATTTTCGTTTGGATACAGATGAGTTGAAGAAACTGGTGACAGACAAGACTAAAATGATCATTATCAATTCTCCCCATAATCCTACCGGAGGAATTTTAACTAGAGACGATCTCAAAGCAATTGCGGAGATTGCTCTTTCAAAAGATATTTTCGTTTTAGCCGATGAGATTTACAGTCGGATAATCTATGATGGAGAACACCATAGCATTTCCTCCCTTCCAGGAATGCAAGAAAGGACCATAATTCTGGATGGTATGTCCAAAACTTATGCCATGACCGGATGGAGACTGGGCTACGGAGTGATGAGAGAGGACTTAGCTGTTCTGATTGCCAAGTTACAGACCAACTCCAACTCCTGCACTGCCACATTCACTCAGAGGGCGGGCATCGAGGCTCTCACCGGTCCTCAGGACGAGGTGGACAGGATGGTGGCAGAGTTCAAGAGAAGAAGAGACGTTATAGTTGAAGGTTTGAATGCCATCCCCAAGGTAAGCTGTAAGACTCCGAAAGGTGCATTCTACGTATTTCCCAATGTGAAGGAAATCGGGTGGGAAGTCAGGAAGTTGAGCGACTTCCTTATGAATGAAGCTGGGGTAGCAGTCCTTTTTGGGACTTCATTCGGAAAATATGGAGAAGGTTACATCCGCATCTCCTACGCCAACAGCGTGGAGAACATAAAAGAAGGATTGTCCCGGATAGAGAAAGCTTTACAAAAGATAAAATAAACCTAAATAGCAGAATCTCTCCAAGATATAATGTTATTTTGGAGATATTCCAGTAGTTGCCCAATTTATTGGGCATTTGTTGCATCGGAACTTTTTCCTAAGAATCCTGAGATAATCCGGTTTAATGGAAGTTTCGTGTTGGTAAAAAGGTTAGATTTAGTTGATAATATGCCATAGATTGGACCTAAAACTGAAAACGTTTTCAGTCCCGC
>Ga0315549_1000696_pt1 | contig 38755 bp, 25 predicted proteins | sample SalMarSW160200MG_FD_203101 | JGI IMG/M metagenome (GOLD analysis project Ga0315549, IMG submission 203101) | Salt marsh sediment microbial communities from the Plum Island Ecosystem LTER, Massachusetts, United States - Salt Marsh Sediment SW1601-200 ...
TGAAGTCTGGGAGAACATAAATGGTAAGCTTAAAGCCTTTTCGTTCGATTTTGTGCCTATTCTTAAGCCCACTTATTTTTAGTTCGATGGTCAAAGCAGCCGATTGGCCTACCTATCGCCACGATGACTCGCGAACCGGCGGTACTCAAGAGGAACTTTCAGCACCCTTGGTTCCACAGTGGATTTACACTCCGGTCCATCCTCCTCGCCCGGCATGGTCTGCGCCAGCCGAACGCCCAAGGGAGGGTTTCACACTACTGCACCGAGTGAACTTCGATGATGCCTTTCAGGTTGCCGCTGTCGGTAACGTGGTCTATTTCGGTTCTTCCGCAGACAACAAGGTCTATGCCCTCAATGCAGCCACAGGTGAAGAACGTTGGTCCTTCTTTACCGGCGGTCCCGTTCGCCTCGCACCAACGATCTGGAAAAACCGGGTAATGTTCGGTTCTGACGACGGTTTTGTTTACTGCCTGAAGGCAGCCGATGGAGACCTGCTCTGGAAAAAACGTGGAGGACCAAACGATGAAAAACTTCTGGGCAGCGGTAAGATGATTTCGCGCTGGCCCATCCGAACCGGAGTGCTCGTTGATGAAGGTGTTGCCTATTTCGGCGCGGGAATCTTCCCGCACGAGAACGTTTACCTATGGGCCGTCCGAGCAGAGGACGGGACGGTCGTTTGGAAAAACGATAACATCAGCGCCGGCTCCGCAAACCGCAATGACCTCTCCCCGCAGGGATACCTACTGGCCAACAGAACACAACTCTTTGTGCCGTCCGGCAGAGCTTTGCCCGTCGCTTTCGACCGAGCGGACGGCACGATAGTTTTCAACCGTAAATACGGGTGGAGAGATGATGTTTCGGGAGGTGTCATCGGAGGCACTTATGCTCTTTTAGCAGACGAACAAATATATACAGGTACACAGAAACATTTACTGGCCCTGAACCAGAAAACAGGCGCGAGGGGCTTTGCCTGGTTCCCGGGGCGGCGTCTTACTGTAGTGGGAGATATGGCCTACCTGGCAACAGGAACCGAACTCGTAGCTATGGACCGTTCGGCATACGCCAAGACAAGCAAGCTGCGCAACTCCCTGGAGCGAAAGATAATGAGCCTGGAGAGTTCGGTCAGAAGAGCGACGGGCAACGAACGAAAGAAGCTCCAAAAAGACCTGAAAGCCGTAAAAGAAAAACTGGAGAGCCACCAGCAGAAGAATATCAAGCCCACAATTAAGTGGCGTATTCCAAGCCAGTGCGACGCGGAGTTAATCCTGACAAATAACCTTGTGTTTGCAGGCGGCCAGGACCAGGTCAATGCCCTCAACCGAGAGAACGGCGAGGTTGTATGGTTAGCGAAGGTCGAAGGCAAGGCGCGGGGCCTGGCTGTAGCTAACGGGCGCCTCTACATAAGCACCGATGAAGGAAAGATTTATTGCTTTGCTTCAGGCGACACAGCGAAAGAAAAAACTGCCGTATCTACAGTTCCACCCCCGCCAGTCGTCAATCCTTACCCTGAAGACAAACTCACTGCAATTTACGAAACCGCTGCCGAAGCCATCGTTATGGAAACAGCAGTCACAAAAGGATATTGTCTTGTTATCGGCGCAGAACAGGGCCGACTGGCCTACGAGCTTGCAAAACGCACAGAGCTGACGATTGTCGGAGTAGAACCCGATGCAGGAAAAGTCCGGGCGGCAAGGCTGGCCCTTGATGCAGCCGGCCTATACGGTGAACGCGTGACCATCGACCATGGCAACCTTTCGGCGCTGCCTTACTCGAACTACTTTGCCAACCTCATTGTTTTCGATAGTCTGCTCCTAAATGGAAAGATTCCTGACGAGCTTGGAAAACTTGCCCGGCACCTCAAACCTTGTGGCGGTGTCATTTGCTTAGGTATGCCCCCAAATACTACTCTGCGAAGCAGCGCTTCGCTGCGAAGTACGAGTGCACCTGGAAAACACAATGACATATATTCTGAAAAGTTGCAACAATCGCTTGCACGTCTGGAGTTGGGTCAGTGCCGTGTAAGCGAGACAAATGGACTCTGGGCAACATTGAAGCGTGGGCCATTAGCTGGCGCCGGCAAATGGACACATCAGTACGCCGAGCCGGGCAATACGGCCTGCAGCGATGACCAGCTCCTGAGTGGACCCTTAGGATTGCTGTGGTTTGGTGAGCCCGGACCTGCGCCGATGGTCAATCGCCACGACGCTGCCGCTGCGCCGCTTGCGGTAAACGGCAAACTGTTCATACAGGGCGAGAACATTGTAATGGCCTACGATTCCTATAATGGTGCCCTGCTGTGGAAACGTACGCTCCCAGGCGCGATGCGTACGCGGCTGAAGGGAAGAGAATGCAGTAATCTGGCGGCTTCGGAAGACAGCTTCTTTGTTGCGGTGGGTAACAAATGCTTTCGGCTCGATGCCGAAACAGGCGAGACCCACACAGTTTATCAGGTACCTGTCGCTCTCGAAAGTACATCCGGCAGATGGGGATATCTGGCCTATGTTGATGGTATCCTCTACGGCAGTACAGAAACAAAAACGGGTGTCTCAAGTTCGGTTTTCGCCATCGATGCACGAAATGGAAAGCCCCTCTGGACCTATGAAGGCGAAAATATTGCCAACCTGACTATTACCGTCGGAGATGGCTGGTTCTTTTTCATCGACAGCTCTCTGACTCCTGAGCAGCGGCAGGCATTACTGCAGCAGGACAAATCGCATCTGAAGAATCTCAGCGCTGAGGAAGCAAAGAAAGCCGAGGAGAGTACAAAGAGACTCGACGCACGCCTCGCTGTTGCTCTCGACGCCAGAACGGGAGGCAAACTTTGGACAAAGCCAGTCGACGTGACGGACTGCAGTAAAATCGGAATAGGCGGCGGCGAACTGACGGCTATGTATCGCGACGGTATTCTCGTCCTGTGCGGTGCCAACGCCAATGGCCATTACTGGAGGCAGTTTCTTGCGGGGCAATTCTCTCGCCGGCGGCTGGTGGCGCTGTCGGCAATAAACGGCGAAAAGCTTTGGGCTTTAGACGCAAACTATCGTCATCGGCCCGTCATCATCGGGGACACCGTTTTTGCCGAACCATGGGCGTTCGACCTAAAGACCGGTGAGCAAAAGATGCGCAGCCATCCACTAACCGGCAAGCAAACACCGTGGCAGTTCCTAAGGCCGGGCCACCACTGCGGCGCGATTTCGGCATGTCCGCAAATGCTTTTAATGCGTTCGGGTTTCACCAGCTATTATGACCTGCGTGACGACAGCGGCATTCGTCATTTTTCCGGCCATCGCCTCGGATGCTGGATCAATGCAATTGCCGCCGATGGACTTGTCCTTGCGCCCGAAGCCAGCGCCGGTTGCGTATGCCTCTTTCCTATCGTTTGTTCTCTCGCTCTTGAGCCACGCTTAGACCATCAGCGATGGGCTATCTACAGTGCCAGCGGAGACAACATGCCCGTTCAACACCTGGCTGTCAACTTAGGCGCACCGGGCGACAGACGTGACTCAGACGGAGCACTCTGGCTTGGATACCCACGCCCCGGGCTGCCCGGTGACCGTGCGGCGATGGGCTTCTCGCTCGAACTGCAGACAGAATTTCTTGAGGGCGGCGGTTACTTCCGACGCAATAGCGAATCCGAACCTATGGCTGGGACCGAGAAGCCATGGGTATATACTTCCTGCGGACGCGGGCTTAGACGCTGCGTTCTGCCGCTCTTAGGCAAGGACGGAAAACCAGCCGGATATACCGTCCGACTGTACTTTGCGGAATTGGAAAATAAAAAAGCAAACGAGCGGATATTCGACATCAAACTGCAGGAAGAGACGGTCCTTGTCGGCTTCGACGTAGTGAAAGAAGCCGGGGCACATCATAAAGCAATCGTGCGTGAATTCAAAGATGTCCAGGTCAAAGACAATCTGGAAATCGAACTCGTTCCGAAAGGCAAGAATCTTTCGTCGATGAACGAAGTACCGATCCTATGCGGCGTGGAAGTAACACGAACAAATTAAAATACGGAGAATGAGGGAGAATATAATGGACCAGTACTTCTCTAAAATCAGGATGAAACTATTCGATTGGTCGCTGCATATTGGTCTGCTTTTTGTAATTACTGTATGTGGTAATGCAAAGGCTGAAATGCCCAAAGCTTCTCAAATCAATGAAGGCAACACTTTGCGCCTGGTATCCATTAAACCGACCGTGTTCTTTATTAAAGATAAAGACGCCCTGCTGCAAGTATCGGAAGTCGTCATTGAAAACACGTCTGAACCTGTGGAAGCCAGCCTGGATGCCAGGCTCGATGGTAAGCAAAAGAGCACGGCTCTCGGCAAAGTGGAAAAAGGTAAAACAACCGTGCGGGCTTATATTGCCGACGTCATTAAAGCGACGGAAGCTGAGTTTATTCTCAAAGCAAACGAAAAGGTACAGGAACGTCGTAAGCTAACGTGGCAGCCAAAACGACACTGGCGGGTATTCATAGTTCCTATCACACATCACGACCTCGGCTATACGGACACAATAGAGAACGTTCTAAACAGATATGACGGTTTCTATGATGATGTTCTTCGCTTCTGCGAGGAGACGAACGATTGGCCGGAAGAATCGAAGTACAGGTATACGCTTGAGGGGACCTGGTCGATGCAGCATTTCATCGAGAACAGGCCGAAAGAGGCCATTGATAAGCTGGCAAAGTACATCAAGAAAAATAGAATTGAGATTGGCGCGTTCTTCGGCAATGAGATAAGTGCGCTGTGCAGCCACGAGCAGCTTGTCCGTTTGATGTATCCATCGTTTCGATTGAAGCGAAAATATGGTGCGCAAATTCTCACAGGCTCGATTACGGATGTTCCCGGTCTGAGCTGGGGCCTGCCGACGGTGCTGGCCGGTGCAGGTGTGAAATATTTCTTTGCCGGCCTGCCGACTTACTTCGAGTGGGGAAGAAATGATATACATACATTCTGGAATGAATCGGCCATTTTGCGGCACGGCCGGCCCGATGCTTTCCGCTGGCAGGGACCGGATGGAAAAACAGTACTTGTATATTACCAAGGCAGTTATGGATTCTTTAAGGCAGTAACGGGCCCTCACACTTATAAGTATGTAATGGACAATCTGCCCGGTATGCTCGAAGCAATGGAGAAGCAAGGTACGCCGTTCGATGTTGCCCGGTATATACACAATGGTGTCGATAATTATCCTCCGGATGTCGAAATAAGCCATATTGTTAGGGAATGGAATAGTCAATGGGCTTACCCTAAACTTATTGTAGCTACAAACTCGATGTTCTTTGAGACACTCGAAAAACAATGTGGTGACGTTCGCACATTCCGGGGTGAGCTGCCTCATACGGATTATGTCGTCGGCGCTATCTCCACTGCAAAGGAAACAACCATAAACCGCCTCACGCACGACAGATTACACTCGGCGGAAAAGTATGCCACCGTTGCCTCTTTAGCCAGCGACTACACATACCCAGCCGAGAAAATCCGCCAGGCCTATGATAATGTTTTACTTTATGACGAGCATACGTGGGGCAAAGATTATCCGGCAGGGAAATTGCAGGACTGGGCCTGGAACGAGAAAAGTCACTATGCGTACAAGGCTGCCGGGCTGACAGAACCCATTTTGACCGGAAGTCTCGATAGAATTGCAAATAAGATTGAACTCAAAGAGCAGGGACGACACATAGTAGTCTTCAATTCGCTTTCCTTTCAAAGAACCGATGTGGTAAGAGTGAACCGTTTTGATGTCAAAGAGCCTTTTGAACTTATTGATGTTGAAACAGGACAGAAAGTGCCCTATCAGATTGTTGAGCTGAAAAGTCCGCAGGCCCCTGTTCCATACGCAGCCTACCATTATGCCAGAGGGCAATTTGAGAGCAAGGAGCTTTTTGAGCTGGTTTTCATCGCCTCGGATGTTCCTTCCTTCGGCTATAAAACATATCGGCTTTCACCAATAGAAAAAGCTGCTACCCCTGCAAGCAGCGTCGTGGTTGATGAAAGCGGTTTGGAAAATCAGTTTTTCAAGGTCAAACTCGATCCGCAAACCGGAGCTGTAGAAAGTATCTACGACAAGGAACTATCGCGAGAGCTTGTCGATAAAGGTGCTCCACACAAACTTAATCAGTTCGTGGCACGGTGGGTACAAACGGGCAAGCAGGAAGGTCCGAAGAAAGCGGTGATTCGAAAGGGACAAGGCGGCCCTGTTTACGGCAGTCTTATAGTGTCCAGCCAGGGCGCAGGCTGCCCGCAGCTTACCCAGGAGATTATCCTTTATGAGAAGATTAAGCGAATCGATTTCGCCAATCGGATTTTGAAGGATTCCACGCCACTTTTAGAGATTTATTTTGCCTTTCCATTCAAAACGACAAAAAATCCCGATTTTAGGTTTGAAGGTTCCAACTCAGTCATCAAGCCTTTACGTGACCAATTCCCCGGCTCCAACTCGAACTACTATGCGGTTCAACATTGGGCGGATGTATCAGATGGAAAAGCGGGTGTAACATTGTCCTGCATCGACTCGCACCTGTTAGAATTTGGCGGGCTGTGGCCCTGTTATGTTTCGCAGGCCCATCATGGCGTAACGCCACCCGATTTCGGGCGTGAGTTTGTTAAACAAAGTGAACTTACGAAGGGCTATATGTACTCATTTGTTTTGGACAGTAACTTCCGCACAAACTTTCAGCCCGTCCAGCAAGCTGATATGCTGTTCCGCTATTCCATAACGACACATGAAAAAGGATGGAAAGAAGGTCACTGCCGTGATTTCGGCTGGGCAATATGTAATCCACTCTTTCCCGTACAATTAAATGGCAAGAGGGAAGGGTCGCTTGATAGCAAAATGAGCTTCTGTCAGGTCGATAAGACAAATGTATTTCTGCTGATTCTAAAGCAGGCTGAGGATGGAGATGGAATAATCGTTCGTCTTATCGAAACTCAGGGCAAGGATGTTACAGCCACGTTGACAATCCCTCATCTGACCATCAAACAGGCATACCGAACAAACTTGGTGGAGGAAAACAAAGAAAAAGCAACATTCACGGAACATACAATCACAACACTCATTAAGGCTTTTGAAATAACTACCATTCGCTTTCAAACATAGCCTTTGACAATTATCTGCGTTTTGCATAAAATTGGACCTGTATAATTCTGTTTGGCTGCGCGAACCGCATTGCCTGTAATTTTTGAAAGGGAGAAAAATGAAAAAAATTACAATATATTTATCGATTGTAATTGCCTGCACGATTTTGTTTCAGCTAACTGTCTGCCCGGCACAGACCGATTCCATACTTGACAAAATCGGCGTAACACGTGGGATATGCGTAGTGCCTAGCGATACGAAGTGCGAGCTTGCGTTAAAACTCGCGCGCCAAAGCGAATTGCTGATATATGTACAACTTCCAAAAGATAAAGACGTGGAAGCGGCCCGCAAAGCTGCTGATGCCGCTGGCTTCTATGGAACACGTATCTTTGTCGAGAAAGGTGATTTGACAAGGCTGAATCTGGCCGACAATATCGCCGATGCTGTTGTCGCTGTAAGTGATGCAACCGGAATTTCCAGGACCGAGGTGTTACGCGTACTTCGACCTGAGGGAAAAGCTCTAATAGGACGAAAAGTTCTTACAAAACCGTTTTCCGAGGGAATAGATGACTGGAGCCACCCGTATCACGGCCCCGACAACAACCCGCAATCAAATGACCAAATTATCCTCGCGCCTTACCTGACACAGTTTCTTGCTGAGCCTCGCTACGCACCGATGCCTCAAGTGGCCGTCGCCTCAGCCGGCCGCGCGTTCAAGGCGTTTGGGCACTTAGCGTTCAAAAAGCGAGAAGAGCCTTTCCTCAATAAGCTCGTAGCCTTTAACGGTTACAACGGCACATTACTCTGGGAGCGCGACCTGAATGAAGGCGTCATGATACACCGTAATACAATGATAGCAACGCCCACCACACTTTACCTCGGCGATGATAAATCCTGCAAACTTATCGACACGGCAACCGGGCGATTAAAAGGCGAGATAATCCCCCCAGTTAATCTCGCCGGTGGAACATTCTGGAAGTGGATGGCATTGGAAGATGGTGTACTCTATGCGCTTATGGGCGAGCAGGAACAAAGAGACCCGACAAAGCGGTGGGAGCGGGACAAACACGGCTGGCCATGGAATCCAATATCGAAAGGATTTAACCAACCTGAGCATCCATGGGGTTTTGGTCGAAATGTGCTGGCCATCGACCCACAAACGAAAAAGGTGCTGTGGTCTTATCGGGAGGATGAACCGGTCGACAGCCGGGCTATGTGTATGAAGAACGGACGAATCTATATCTTTCGATTTGGTTCGTATCTTACTTGTCTGAATGCGAGAACCGGCAAGCCATTCTGGCGAAAAACACCGGACAATGCTCCCAAATTGTTCGATTCACTCGGGACATATTTGAATCGGCAGGATTGGCGCACTAATTGGCGAACAACGGCTTATCTTAAGTGCAGTGACAAAGCTGTGTATTTTTCCGGGCCGCAGATTGGTAAGCTGCTCGCTGTCTCGGCCGAAGACGGCAGTATCCTCTGGGAGAATGCCTACAGTAACTTTCAGTTGGTCCTGCGGGATGACGGGCTTTATGGTATTAGCGGACAAATTGACAAGCACCCAAGCAAGAAGTTTGACCCTCTTACAGGCAGGGTATTGGCGGAGATTAATAAAAGTCGCCGTGCCTGTACTCGGCCGACCGGTTCTGCCGACGCCATCTTTTTCCGTGCTCAAGGAGGTTCGGTGCGTTTAGATATTACCAGCAAGCGTCCACAGTGGATTTCACCCATGCGACCGCCCTGTCACGATGGCGTAACCATCGCCAACGGTCTGTTGTATTTCTGGCCCTCGGTGTGCGACTGCCAGCTAACGCTCTATGGTATCACTTGCCTGGGACCGGCAGGGAACTTCAACTTCAGCCCACGTGCAACCGAAGCCCAACGTTTGGAAAAGCACGCAGGTGATTTGAGTAAGGTGGCGAGACTTAGTGAATCATCCGCCGATTGGCCCACTTTTCGCGCGGACAACACCGGCAGTGTAACGACAGAAGCTACCGTCCCCGACAGAAGCAAGCTACTCTGGCGGTTTACACCTGATACAACGATACCTGCGGCGGCTCCTCATCCAACGGCCCCTGTTGCAGTCGGCGGCCTGGTATTTGTCAGCGGTCCTGACGGTATCGTACGGGCACTGGATGCAGCAACCGGTAAGCAGCGGTGGCAGGCCTATACAGGTGGAGCGGTCCGTATTCCGCCGACTATCTGGGAAGGACGTGCTTTGGTAGGCTCCGGTGACGGGTGGGTTTATACATTCGAGGCACAGACCGGTCGACTGCTCTGGCGGTTCCGTGCCGCCCCAGCCGAACGCAAAATACCTGTTTACGGCTCTCTAATGTCCACCTGGCCGGCTGCAAGCGGCGTGATTGTCGAAAACGGCATTGCATACGTGGCCGCCGGTATCGTGAACTATGACGGCACTTATGTTTATGCACTCGATGCCGCTACAGGCGAAATCAAATGGCAAAATAATACGTCGGGCCACCTTGACAGGCAGGCCCGCACCGGAGTAAGCGTGCAGGGCCATCAGCTACTCCACGACGGTAAGCTCTACTTAGCGAGCGGCACGTCCCTGTCACCGGCTGTCTATGACATCACTGATGGGAAGTGCCTTAACGACCCAAGCCCCCTGGCCAACTGCGCATCACAAAGTCCTCGCGGCTGGGAACTTTCTCTGGTCGGTGACCAGGTCGCGGCCTGCGGAAAGCCCTTCTATGCACACCCGAAGTATGACGTTTTCGATGATACTGCCTTTAATAAGGTTTTTCTCACATCCAGCGGCGGCCGAGACATAGTTTGGGTCTGCCATCAGAACAACAAAAGGATTATGTGCTTTACCGACCTTGACAAAAATGTATTAAGCAAAAGTATGGACCAGCCCGGAAATCGTTTTAATGTTGATTGGAGAAGGCTGGGCATCAAGGATAAACCGTTGTGGAGCACGGATTGCAACAAAAGCGTCGCTGTTGCGGTGTGTAAAAATGCAGTAGTAATTGCCAACGAAACAGAAATTGTCGCGTTGAGACTCAAAGACGGCGGTATTCTCTGGTCGCAGCCGGTGCCATCATCCCCTGTTCCCTGGGGCTTGGCCGTGGACCGCGACGGTCGAATAATAGTAACTCTTAAAGACGGAAAGGTTATGTGCTTTGGTAAGATAGACCAAGTTGCAGCACTGTAGTCAGGAGGAGCAAAAGGCGATTATGGTTCCCTGGGACAATATACAGCTATCACGGCGATTTTGTATCATCGCTTTGACATTGCTTTTTATCGGGGGATGCTGCTTCAGCAGTAAACCCTCGGTGTCACCATCGGACGAGAAATATACCAGGCAAAATGGTCTTGGTATGATAAAAGCCAGTCGTGGGGTGCTGGAACCAGTTTATGCCCCTTTGGCTGAGCAAATTGTGGCAGATTTTAACCTGGACAAAAAAACCGGTGTTGGGATTGACTTGGGAAGCGGACCCGGCACACTCATTATCGAATTATGCAAACGTACAAAACTTCATTGGATTAATGCCGATATCAATCCGCATTTCTTTGCGTACTTTTTTAGGAGTGCAGAAGAACACGGTTTTGGACACCGAGTAAGTGCAGTGTTCACAGACGCTCACTCTCTTGCCTTTCGTGATAATTATGCAGACATAATTATCTCCAGGGGTTCTTTTCATTTTTGGAAAGACAAGGTTAAAGCATTCGGTGAAATCTATCGCGTACTCAAACCTGGGGCTGCGGCTTACATAGGACGCGGATTTCCAGAAAACCTGCCGGTTGGAATAGCAAAAAAGATACGGGCGCAACAAGGTAAAAAGATGAATTACGACGTTGAGGAAACGGCGAATGAACTGCGTCAGATTATGATTGACCTGGGCATCAAAAACTATTATATTCATAAGCCGAAACCTGCCGGCAGTGAAGGAGTCAACTATGGGATTTGGGTTGAGTTTCATAAGTCGGAGGATAAAGATAAAGAAAACCAACAGGAGAATATATCAAATGCGAGAGAGTGACAAGCCGAGAATTGGTTTTACTCTGATAGAGTTATTGGTAGTCATCGCTATTATCAGCTTATTGATGGCGATATTGATGCCTGCGCTGCACATGGCCAGATTTCGAGCTTACGAGACAACTTGTGCCAGCAACCTTCGGCAGGTAAACCTTGCCTTGATAATGTATGCGCAGGATGACGATCAAGGCTGCTACCCGCTGGAGCCGACCGAGCACAATCCGCATCCGGGTTTACTGGACAAGCTCCGTGCATATCATAATAACCTGCTTATGAATGCTTTCTACTGCCCCCAGGCTGAATACATGGAAGCGTTTGCCCAGAGTCCGGACGGCTATATACCCTCAGGGGGAGTTGATTCAATAATTGACACACCCGAGAACCGCCAAATTGGAAATATTACCTACGTGTACTGGAGCTTCATGGCAAATAAGGCAGAAGCAAGCGGGGAAACCTGGCGCGACCCGAAGTTTTTCTACCCTCGCCAGCTACTGATAGACGATATCCAATGGTTGGCCGAACCCTATGACGAAATGCACCCACTTCCTCAGACGCCACTTGGCGAGCGCTGGGTGGTGAGTGATTTCTGGCGAAAGAAGGCGCCTTTCCCACATGGGCGCAAAGCTGGAAGTCAAGAAGGCGGCGTTAATGTGACTTTCCTGGACGGTCACGTCGACCGGGTGTGGAAGAGGCCCAGGGACAACTGGCGCTGAACCTCGGAGAATAGAGGGAAGACAATCTGACATCTGATTTCTGACTTCTCTTTTGAGAGCAAAGAACACAAAATGCGGATAAAAGATGGGTTAAAAGCTGGTTTTTTGCGTGTGTTCCTAAGAAAATGGCTTTGCGTTATTAGGGCAATCCTGTATACTACCTTGTCTTGCCCGGAAGTACATATAGTATCCTGAAATGCAAGCCCTCGCTTATCTAAGAAACTCAAGACAAGGAGAAATCATGGGAAATAAACATACCTTTATGCCAAAGATTATCTTTCTTATATTCATGCTCGGCGTAGTGAGTTTGATGGTGGTTGGCTGCGGCAAGAGGAAGACAGATGAAGAACAGGAGCTTGTGGTTCTGTGCGGCAGCTCATTTCCCAATCCTATGGATGAGCTTTGCTCGCAATTCACGGAGCAGACGGGAATAAAATTCGCCACGACGATAGCAGGCAGTGAGAATCATCTGCCGCTCATAAAGACCGCCCATAAGGGTGATATTTTTGTCACGCATGACCCATATCTGGACTATATACGTGATGCCAACTGCCTGTTGGATTATGTGCACGTTGGATATGTTTGCCCTGTGCTGGCGGTTCAAAAGGGCAATCCCAAAGGTCTCCGTAGTATTCAGGACCTTACACGCCCCGGGCTGAAAATAGCTCTCAGCAATCCGGAATATTCCACCTGCGGCGAAATGGTTTTTGCCCTTCTGGAGAAGAAAGGCATAAAAGAAGCAGTTATGAAAAACGTGGAAAACCGGCTGACCAAGGGACACAGCGACTTGGGTACTTTCCTGAAAACAAAAACCGTTGATGCGGTCATTATGTGGAACGGTGTGGCCTACACTTTTCGTGACAGTGTGGAGGTTGTTCCGACACCCTACGAATACGATGAGGAGATTCGTGTCCATATCATGGGTTTGAACTATTCCAGGAAACCCGATTTGCTAAGGAAATTCCTTGAATTTGCCAAAAAAAGAGGTAAAGCTGTCTTCGCCAGGCATGGTTATATTAAATAGCCGGAAAGGGAATAATATGAAGCGGCTAATCTTGGCAGCAACTCTTATAGCAGCCATTCTATTCACGGGCTGCGGCCGGAGAGAATCGACGGAAGAACAGGCTGAAGAAAAAGAGCTGCTGTTATACTGCGGGGCCGGCATCCGCCCGCCTGTTGCAGAGCTGACCGAGGTTTTTAGACATGAGCACGGTGTGAAAGTCGTCACCAACTATGCCGGCAGTGAAACGCTGCTGTCCACAATAAGGCTTATCCGCTCCGGTGACCTCTACATGCCCGGCGATAAACATTATGTCCAGCAGGCGGCCAAAGAAGGTATGATTCTTTCGAGCAAGAAAGTTTGCTACTTTGTACCAACTATTCTGGTTCAAAAGGGTAATCCCAAAGAAATCCAAAGTCTCGAAGACTTGCTCAAGCCCGGTGTGAAATTGGGACTGGGTGACGTCAAAGCCTGCGCGATTGGACGAAAGACCAGGCAGATATTTGCCAAGAATAATATCCCCTGGAACGAGGTCGAAAAGAACCTCAAATTCCAGTCACAGACGGTCAACGAGCTGGGAATGCAAATCCAGGCCAATTCGCTGGATGCGGTTATTGTCTGGGACGCCATTGCTCATTACTACAACAGATATGGCCAGGAAGTACCGATACCTGCCAAGCGAAACGTGATATCCACTGTGGATATAGGGATACTGACATTCACCAAGAACCGCACATTGGCTGAGAAATTTGTGGAATTCACCACTTCTGACCGGGGACAGGCAATCTTCAAAAAACATCTTTACACTGTGGATGCACCCGAATAAAATACTTGTTTTTATTACTGAAGTAAGGACACCATGGCCTTCCTGGAGAAATTTTACAGCGTATTGCTTCCGGCTCATCTGTTCGTCTTTTTGTCAGCAGGCATTGGCGCGCTAATAGTATATTTCATTCTGAGACGCTACAATTCAGTCGATGCAGGCCTCAAACCTGCTTACCAGGACACTTGGTATATCAGTGACTATGATTGTAATAGCCTGCATGACATACATGCTATATTATGAATTCGATAAATAGGGTGTTTTTTAGGTCAATAGGTTTGCAATGAGAGTACGTCTGAACGGCCCTGTAAGTAGCAAGCGAAGCCATATCTTTTCTGCGATATGCTTTTTTTTTCTTGCTGTTTTCATCGTCTCAATCCTGCTGCTGATAATCGCCGATATTTTCTACATTGACAAAGAAGCTGTGGTGACGGTCCTGACTTCCAGCTTCATCCGAGATGCCCTTTGGCTGAGTATTTGGACCAGCTTTACCGCGACATCCATATCGCTTCTTTTTGCTGTTCCGATGGGCTATGCACTGAGTCGGTTTCAATTTCCCGGACGCAGTTTGGCTGATAGCATTGTGGATTTACCGATTGTTTTTCCTCCGCTGGTTGCGGGTCTTACTCTGCTCGTTTTTTTCTCACAAACCGCTCTTGGGCGATGGATACAGGAAGACCTTGGCCTTGAATTTGTTTTCCAAGCCAAAGGAATTGTACTTTGCCAGTTCGTTGTCACGGCCAGCTTTGCAATCCGATTTGCAAAGACCGCATTTGACGAAGTCGACCGCCGACTCGAAAACGTAGCTTTAACTCTTGGCTGTACCCGTTGGAGCAGCTTTTGGCGAATTTCCCTGCCGCTGGCCGGGAATGGGATTATCGCTGGTGGTATTCTAACCTGGGCCAGGGCTTTTGGCATTTTCGGACCGTTGATGATATTTGTCGGTTCATTTCGCGGCAGGACCGAAGTTTTAAGCACTACAGTCTATCTGGAGCAGTCTATTGGTAATCTGGAGGTGGCTTTAGCAGTGGCCCTACTGATGATTTTCATTGCCTTCATCGCGCTTTTAATTATTCGACTGGTCGTGAGTTCCTCAATGGTAAAATTATGATTAGTACGGACAAACTGTTATTTAGAATCGGCGAATTCCAGTTAGACCAGGTTAGTGTTGAGGTCTCGAAGGGGGAGTATTTCTCGCTTCTGGGCCCGCCCGGCTCGGGTAAGACCCTTTTTCTGGAATGCCTGTGTGGTCTCGTACGGATTACGTCGGGACAGATCTACATCGATGGGAAAAACGTAACCAATCTTGAGCCCCGGGCACGCGGCATCGGATACGTCCCGCAGGATTATGCGCTCTTTCCAAATCTGTCCGTGGAGCGAAATATCGGCTTCGGCCTCCGTGTCAACGGTTGCAGCAGGGAAGCAATAAACAATAAAGTTTCACAGGCTGCGGAAATGCTCGGCATCGGACACTTGCTTGGACGCAGTGTTTATGGTCTCAGCGGCGGAGAGAAACAGAGGGCAGCATTAGCAAGAGCATTAGTGATGGAACCCAAGGTGCTGCTGCTTGATGAGCCGGTCAGTGCTCTGGATGAAGCCACCCGTCAAGAGGTCTGTGTTCAGTTGCACAGTATCCAACGCAAGCTTGGTTTGACCACTATCCACGTCAGCCATAATCTGGAGGAAACGTTTTCGGTGGCAGACAGGGCTGCAATATTATACCAGGGCAGCTTACAGCAGGTCGGTGCGATGAATGAATTGCTGCGTTGGCCACAAAACGAATTCGTCGCCCGTTTTATGCGATGCAGGAATATATTCAGCGGCCAGGTTTCGTCTCAGGAGCCTGAATCGTCGAATACGCGAGTGCGAGTGGATAGCGTTGATTTGCTGGTGCCGGGAAAACACCGAGGGCGAATAAAGTTTATAATAAGGCCGGAAAACATTCTTCTCAGTCCTAATCCAATAAGCGTCTCTGTTGATAATAAATTGCAGGTTAAGCTGATTCGTTCACGTGACTTTGGCAACTATATTCAGGTGGAACTAAAAGGCCCGCTTGGTTTAGTAGCACATCTGTCGCACGCCGCTTTTGCCGAACTGAAAGCCAAACCGCAAACCGACCTGACTGCAGTTCTGCATGCTGAGAATATCCACGTTTTACCGGAATAGCATACTTTGTCTTTCATTTCCGACTAAAATATTGTATGATATGCCGCTGGAAAATAGCTTGTTAAAGTGTAACTCAATATCCTTTGGCCCTTTTGGGCCGCGGTCGCAACGGCGCCCAGCCAGGGGAGAGTCTACAGTGATTAAATTATTCAGATTGGCCATGACGAAGTTTTACCATAACGGACCAATTTTCAGTGCAACGGTCTTAGCTTTCCTGCTGGTCTTTGCACAAAGTCAGTTAGCAAGTGCCTGCAGATATAACGTACGCGAGGTTGGCTTTGTCGACCTGCAGATTGAGCCGTATTACCTTTTCGGCTATGTCAACGACGAAACCAGCGATGATGTCGTGTCCAAGTTCAAACAAGTAGCAGGTATTGGCCTTGAGAAAAGCAACATCGAGTTTGAAATAATCAATACCGACCAGCAAAAAGACCATCCGGCAATGAAGCACCTTGATTTGCAGCAGGCAAAATCGCTGCATAGTGCAGTACTTGTCTCGCCTGATGGACAATCATATCCAGTGCCCCTTGCAGAACGTGACCGGTCCTTTGAAGAGACACTTCGGTCGGCCATTGATGAGATACTGTCATCGCCTAAACGTGAGGAAATCCTACGGAAGACTATCGAAAATTACGCCGTTTTTCTGCTGATTGAAGGAGCAGATGACCAAGAGAACCAAAAAGTAAAAGAGGCTGCCTCTAAAGTGATTGAGTTAATAAGTTCGCAAATGGATATGATGCCGAAGCCTATTGCTCATCCGCCCGCTCTTGTTGTGATGGACTCGAAATCTCATGGGTCGGAAAAAGTGTTATTTTGGAGCCTGGGGCTGGATGGTGAAGAGGTAAATGAGCCGCGAGCAGCTGTCATCTACGGCAGAGGGCGCTGGATTGGGCCAATGTTCAGGGGAAAAGAAATAACCGAAGACAATCTGGCCAACGTTCTCTTCATGATTGGCCAGGACTGTGAATGTGGACTTGACCACAGATGGCTGCAGGGTACGATGCTGCTGGCCAGATGGACTGATGAAATGCAGGCCCGGGTCGCGGAGAATTTGGGATTTGACCCTGAAAGCCCGATGGTTAAGATGGAGATGAGCATGATAGTGAGAAGGGGCTCTTATTCATATCCGGGTGTCCCCCTTGGTACTTTCGGTTACCAGGAATTCGCGATTGAACCCAATGATGCTATGGAAGAGAGGCAGAATCCGCCCAACGACATCGAATATACCACAATGCCTGACCCCAGCCCGGATGACCCAATTTCGGAACCTAATCCTTCAGTTGAACAGCACTCGCCGTTCCGCAACACGATACTTCTTCTTGTCGGATTTTGTGTTTTGGTTTTGACCTCCGGCATTGTAATTCTTGTCAGGGCAAAAAACAGGTGAAAAGATTCATATTAGTGTACTTCATTGTAATATTCGTCCCCTGCGGACTGATTTCGGCAGAGGATTGGCCGACATTTGGAGCAGACATTCATAGGAGCTGCGTTACCAGCGAACAACTGGAACTTCCTTTGACGGGAAGTTGGGTGTTTAAAACAACACGTCCGCCGGAGCCTGCCTGGCCGGCACCGGCAAAGCAGGATTTCTTCCACCGCCATTACAATCTGAGACCAACAGTGACTTACGACCAGGCATTTGAGGTGATTGGCGCAGGTAACAAAATATACTTCGGCTCGTCGGCCGATGATAAAGTATACGCTCTCAATGCGATAACAGGACAGGTGCGATGGACATTCTTCACAGAAGGCCCTGTACGATTAGCTCCAATTATTGTCGACGGCAGAGTATATGTCGGCTGCGATGACGGTTATGTCTATTGCCTTTCCGGAAATGACGGCTCACTGATATGGAAATATCGAGTAGTCGAGCAAAATCGTATGGTACCAGGTAATGGGCGGATGATATCGATGTGGCCAGTACGAACAGGATTGGTGGAAGACGAAGGAAAAGTATATTTCGCAGCAGGACTATTTCCAACCCAGGGGACATATTTATGCGCGATTAACGCTAAAAACGGAGCAGTGCTGTGGAAGCAGAAAGTGGATATTTCGCCACAGGGCTATATGCTTGCTTCAGATGAACGGCTGTATGTCCCGACTGGCCGAACAGAGCCGATGATATTCTCACGTGCGGACGGCAAATCCCAGGGAAATTTCCCCAGCGCAGGAGGCGCATACGCCCTACTGACAGAGGATGTGATGGTAACCGGACCAGGCCGGGGCCCAAAAGAACTGAATACAAATGATGTAAAAACGAAAGAAAAAATTGCAACCTTCGCCGGCTTACGGATACTGGTAAACGGGCCAATCGCATATATGCAATCAGAGGAGAAATTATCGGCATTCAATCGAAAAAGGTATCTCGAACTATCGAGACGAATAAACAACCTCAAGCAGCAGCACGAACAAGTTAAGAAACAACTCGGCAAGCTGAATAAAGATACATTAGAGGCACAACAACTCCAGAATAATTTAAGTAAAATCGAGGCAGAACTTGCAGAGTATTCACAGAAATTAAAAGACTGTTACCTCTGGACGGTGGAGTGCAAATACCCTTATTCCTTGATTATGGCGGGCGATGTTCTTTTCGCAGGGGGTGAGAATGAAGTGGCGGCATTTAGCACCGAGGACGGCAAAGAAATCTGGAGCGCTCCTGTCACAGGTATTGCACACGGATTGAGCGTAATGAATGGCGGCTTGTATGCCAGTACAAATAGAGGTCATGTCCATTGTTTTAGAAACGGCGTAAAAGGTAAGAGTAAAGTAATAACAGCGGAAATAAACACAAATCCGTATCAACGGGACGAACTTACGGAGTTGTATACCGAGGCGGCCAAACATATTGTCAAGCAAACGGATATTAGAAAAGGCTATTGCCTGGTTCTGGACAGCGGCGAAGGCCGGCTTGCATACGAACTGGCCCGACTCACCGATTTACAAATCATCGGCGTGGAGAAGGACCCAAGAAAAGTTGCTACTGCTCGAAATGCCCTCGATGAAGCAGGACTCTATGGCCAGGTTGTTATTCATCAATGCTCTTTAGAAAAACTACCCTATACCAAATTTTTTGCCAACCTGATAGTCTCGGACGAGGCACTGAGCAGCGGCAAAATGCCTTCTTCAGTGGAGTGCGTTTTTGAACTCGTCAGGCCTTATGGTGGAGTCATTGCTTTAGGGCTGCCGGCAAACAGGAGAAACAAGAACAGCCTGAAAAAATGGGTTCCAAAATCTACTGCCGACTGGAAGATAAACGAAAGTAAAAATATTATCTGGGCAGTCGCGAATCGCGAAAAACTGGAAGGCGCAGGAGAATGGACACACCTATATGCAGAGCCGGGTAATACAGCCTGCAGCAAAGATGAATGGATAAAAGGCGAGATGGCCATACAGTGGTTCGGCCGACCCGGGCCGAGGGAGATGATTGACCGTCACCATCGCAACGTGCCGCCGCTTTTCAAGGACGGGCGACTCTTCGTTCCGGGCGACTGCATTGTCTTTGCGATGGACGCTTACAATGGTACAATTCTATGGGAGACTGAAATTCCAAATTCACGACGGCTCGGTGTATTCCTTGACTCTGGGAGTATGGCCGTAGACAAGCAATTTTTGTACGTGGCAGCCGAGGACAAATGTCTCGGTTTCGATGTTCAGACCGGCCAACACCACCTCACATACAAAATGCCACAACTTATTAAAGACGAGCCGCGCGAGTGGGGATACATCGCCTATAGCGGCGATGTTCTGTTTGGAAGCGGATGCAGGAAAGATGCTTCTTATACCGAGACGAGTTATGATGCCGACACTGCGCTCTGGCAAAGAAATATGAAACTGGTTACAAGCGATTACGCGTTCGCTATGAATAAAAATAATGGCAGGCGGCTCTGGAAGTATAAGGACGGTCTAATTGTAAACACAACGATTACCATCGCAGACGGACGGATGTACTTTGTCGAGACTCACAGCCCAAAGGCCCTGGAAGACAAGGTTGGACGTATGCCGGTTACGACCTTGTTCGACGGGGGCGAGAAGTATCTTGTTGCACTGGATATGAAAACCGGACGGACCGTGTATAAAAAGAAAATTGATGTCAGTAATTTCGAGGAGCCCGTATATCTGAACTATGCCAAAGAAATGCTCTTGTTAAGTGGTTCGAAGTTAGTTGGAGATTCTATTCGTTATTTCTACAATGCGTTCGACGCCCGCTCGGGCCAAACCTGCTGGGATGCAGCTCACGACAGCGGCCTTGCGAAAGACGGCAGCCACGGCGAATACAACCGTCATCCGACAATCATTGATGATATTATATACGCTTGGCCCTACGCGTACAATCTAAAGACCGGGGAAAAGATTGATGGATGGAAATTTGACCGACGCGGGCACGGCTGCGGCGGCGTATCGGCTTCAGCACAGTGTATGTTCTGGCGAGGCGGCAATCCCTGGATGTACGACCTGGGACCGAACGGCGGACCATCTCGGCTTAATACCGTTACCCGCTCCGGCTGCTGGATAAATATCATTCCAGCCGGCGGGCTGGTGCTTATTCCAGAGTCCAGTTCAGGTTGTACCTGTGGCTTTGCCCTGCAGACTTCTATGGCCTATATTCCGGTTGAAACCCTGAAGTCAAAATCAAGAACCGAATGAATTGTTAGAAATAACATAAAGCTGGGTGTAAGAATATATGACAATACCAGGCCTTATCTTCAAAGAAATACGTCATCGAAAGATAAACTTCGCACTTGGTTTGCTGGCCGTGATGATGGCGGTCGCGCTATTTATATCATTTTTCACTGCGGCTAAAGCGTCCAATCGTGAAACGGCCCGTCTCATGCTCTCTCTGGGCTTTAATCTCCATATCATACCTAAAGACACGAATATGAATGAGTTTCTGCTAACGTCTCTGCCTGATAAGACTATGCCTGAACAATATCTTGAGAAGCTCGCTTCCCAGAATCAAGTTTCCTACAATCACCTGCTGGCTACCCTGCAGAAGAAAATAAATTGGCAGGGTATTGATGTTATCTTGACCGGGCTGGCTCCCGAGGTTTGCCCACCGGGAATTAAAAAACCACCTATGAAAGACCCAATTGAACGCGGCAACTTATGTGTTGGATACAGAGTGGGAAAAGCCCTTGGAATAAATGAAAGTGATGTCGTGGAAATAAAAGGCAAAACATTCAAGGTGGTAGAATGTTTGTCTGAATCCGGGGGAGTTGAAGACATTAGAATTCAGTGCCATCTGCGCGATGCACAGGATATTTTGAACCTGCCCGGACAAATCAGTGAGATTCGAGCCGTAGATTGTCTCTGTTTCGCACCGACCGATGACCCTGCGTCTATCCTGCGAGAAGAAATTGGCTCCCTGCTGCCCGAGGCACAGGTATTCCACACCAGAGCCATCGCCTCGGCCCGGACAAAAACAAGGCAAATGGTAAAAAAACTATTTGCCGTTATTGTCCCTTTTGTTGTCATCGCCTGCGGCGTATGGATTGGTGTACTGGCAATTATGAACGTCCGGGACAGACAGCAGGAAATCGGGATTATGCGTGCACTCGGATACGGCTCGGGGAAAATCACTATGCTATTTTTGGGCAAGGCATTAACAATCGGACTTGTCGGAGCACTTGTCGGTTTCCTTATAGGGACAGGCTTGGCTTTGAAATTCGGGCCGAAAATATTCGAGTTAACAGCTAAAGCAATGATAAAACCAGAACTGCCTTTGCTGCTCTATTGTCTTGTTTTTGCACCTGTATTTGCCGCTGTTTCCAGTTTTATTCCGGCTATGATTGCCGTGACCTACGACCCGGCAGTTACGCTAAGGGAAGAATAGATATGATTTGCCTTAAGAATGTTGTGAAAACGTATCGAACTCGCAGGGGTGATGTTGAAGCCCTCAATGATATCAATCTTAGAATTGAAAAAGGCGAATTTGTAGTTTTTTGCGGGCCCAGCGGCTGCGGAAAAACAACTTTACTGATGACCATCGCGGCGATGCTGCACCCAACCAGTGGGATAGTCTCCGTGGAAGACAACAGCCTCTATGCTATGAGCGTACAGGCCAGGGCAAAATTCAGGGCTGAGAATATTGGTTTTGTTTTTCAAATGTTCCACTTAGTGCCCTATTTGAATGTTATGGAAAACGTCCTTCTTGCCGGTGGAGCGGTTAGCAAAAGCAACAACAAAGCCAAGGCCCTTGAATTGATAGAAAAATTTGGCCTGGCTGGGAGACACTATCACAAACCTGCCGAGCTCAGTGCCGGTGAGAAGCAGCGTACAGCCATAGCCCGAGCATTGTTCAATCGCCCAAAGATTATCCTTGCTGATGAGCCTACCGGCAATCTGGATACTGATAATGCATCTTCAGTACTCGGCTACCTATCGGAATTTCATAAAGAAGGCGGCACGGTAATCCTGGCTACTCATGGAGTCGAGGCCAGGCGATTTGCCGACCGAATAATTAATCTGCGCAATGGCAGTCTCGTTAATCCCGATAAACCGTGAATTCTATTCGTGACGATAGACTTCCCAGCCCATGTAGTTATCTAAGGCCTCAGCAATTGCATCAGCACTTTCTACCCGGCTGACAGCAACGTGGTGCTCGAAACCCATTTTGCAGATGTATTCCATAAGAAGCTGAAGGTTTGCAATTTTCATCACGCCGTAACCGCCAAACGTATCAAGTTTATCATTTGTGAATTCACCTTCACCCACATAAGCGCAGATAATACCGGCAGTATCGTCGGTAGTGGTTCTGCAGAAGGTCGCTTTGCCGGCGGCTATCCTGCCGTCTACCGTGCCATAAGCGTTTTCCTTACCCATAGCCCCCGCGATAATCTCCTGGAAGTGCATCTTTAATGTCTTGAACATTGACTTGGGTAGATTGCTGCAGTGAAAGACAACACATTTGTCGGGGTCGGAGCCGTAATTGTTGTTCCAGTCCAGAATAGCACTCGGCGTACCACCAGCCAATTGGAGAATATACATTCCTAACAAACCCGTAATGTCAACCTCACAGGCACTGGGCAGCAGGGACTCGCTCATCATGCTCATAAGTGTACAGGGCACTATTCCAAAAAATTCCTCCAAACTCGTCCAGCACTGAACGGCTGTGCCATTAAGCTCCGTATCCCTGACCCATCGGTCTATCACAAGGCCGAACTTGGCCATCTTTAACAAACTGTCGGCGGGAATGGATTTGGTCGAAATATATTTCTTGATGGCTTCCAACTTTCGCTTGACACCCCTATCGTTGTCGGAAAGCTGTGCTACTCTTCCAAGGATTTCAGATAAATCGATAGTCTCAACGGATATACCTGAAAGTTCGAGGATTTTTTCACTATAGCGGACTGTATTAAAGGCTGCAGGTCGTGCACCAATAGCGCCAAATCTGGGATTCTTAAGGCCATTAACGACTCTGCAGATGGAGGCAAAATCATCAAGGTCCTTTTTAAATGCAGCCGATTCAACTTTCACCGTATGCGACATGGTCAGCGTGTAGGGGATAGCTGCCTGCCTGAGATTGTTGCAAACACTAATCTTGCCGCAAAAAGAGTCACGCCTGTTTGATGCGCTCATTTGGCCCTGCGTATCCGGCTCGGCGTGAATCAGGATGGGCACATTAAGGCCGGAGCGTTTTATTGTTTCAGCAACCGCTCTTTCGTCACCGAAGTTGGGCAAGGTTACAATTATGCCGTCAATCTTGGCGGCGTTCTTTGCAAAAAGCGCAGCGCATTTCCTGGCATCGTTAAAAGTCTCAACAGCTCCGTATTTTGTCTCCTGCATTGGCAAGGCAACTGAATTGAAGCCATTCTTTTTTAGTACTTCAAGTATGCTTTTTCGTCCCTGTTTAGCTAAGATATCCGGGAAAAATCCCCGGTTTCCGACGATGACTCCAAAAGTGTTTTTTTTCATTTTCGTCTCTCCTTTTTTAGACGACGCGAAAAGTGTCATTCTATTTTTGGTTTCTGTTGACCGTAATAAGCGTTTTTGCCGTGTTTGCGTAAATAGTGTTTATCCAGCAAAGCCTTGCTAATCGGGCCCTGATTAGGATTTATCGTGATAGTACCCAGAGCCATCTTTGCCACCTCTTCCAGAACAACCATTGCTTCGACAGCTTCAGCAGGGTTCCTGCCCCATGAGAACGGGCCGTGGTTGGCCACTAACACCGCAGGCACTTTTAGAGGGTCCAATTCCGAAAATCGCCTTACAATAACTCTGCCCGTATTCAGCTCGTAATCACTTTGTATCTCATCTTTTGTCATTACTTCGGTGACAGGTACTGAACCGTAGAAATAGTCGGCATGGGTGGTACCAAAGCAAGGGATTTCCTTACAGCTCTGTGCCCACATCGTTGCAACGGGCGAATGGGTGTGACATAATCCGCTAATAGCCTCGAAATTTCTGTAAAGCTCAAGATGTGTCGGTGTATCGGACGAAGGATTGAGGTCTCCTTCGAGAACGTTTCCTTCTAAATCGAGTAATACAATTTTGTCGGGGGTAAGCTCATCGTATGCGAGGCCGCTGGGCTTGATAGCTACAATACCGGCTGAGCGGTCAATTCCACTGACATTGCCCCAACTGCAAATAACGAGCTGTTGTTTATGCAATTCAACATTGGCATCACAGACGGCTTTTCTCAGTTCTTCGTGCATAATATCGCCTTTAAGGCTTTACGCTGTCCTTGATGTTCAAGAGGTCTTTCATAACATTGGCCAATTTGCCTGACCAGTCCTGCAGGCCGAAGGCATCGTGTAACTGCCTGTAAAGAGTATATAGCCGCTGGTAAACCTTGTGGTTTTCGGGAATCGGCTTATACGCGACATCCTTTATACCACACATAGCGGCCTGAGCTTCAGCAAAATCGTCATAGCCGCCGGATTCTTTTCCTGCTACAACAGCGCCGGCGATACATGCACCCAGTGCACAACTCTGGGCTGAGCGGGATATCTTCATTTCTCTGCCGGTTACATCAGCGTAAATCTGCATAAGCAAAGCGTTCTTTTCAGCAATTCCGCCGCAATTTATCACCTCCGAAACCTTGACATTATAATCCTCAAAGCGGTTGATAATAGTAAGAGCTCCAAAGGCGGTTGCTTCAATCAATGCGCGGTATATCTCTTCCGGCTTTGTGTGCAGAGTCTGGCCTATCAGCAGACCGGTCAGTCTTTGGTCAACAAGTATTGTTCGGTTACCATTGTTCCAGTCAAGAGCTAATAAGCCGGACTGGCCCGGCTTCAAGTTTGCCGCCTTTTCGGTAAGGGCCTCATGAGTACCTGCCGATTCGCCGCCCGGCTGAATGTAATTGACAAACCAGTTGAAGATATCCCCAACCGCAGATTGGCCTGCCTCCAAGCCAAAGAAATCCGGCAAAATTGACCCATCAACGATGCCACAGATGCCGGGAACATCGGGCAGCTTCACACTATTAGCAGCAACCACCATATCACATGTGCTGGTACCAATTATCTTTACAAGAGTTCCCTCTCTTATTCCGGAACCTACTGCACCGACATGAGCATCGAATGCACCCATAGCAACAGGAATTCCCTGCGGCAGGCCAAGTTTATCCGACCATTCTTCGGTTAAATTACCCGCTGCTTGGTCAATTGCTAAAGTCTTGTCACTCAACGTATCACGAAGCCGGCCAAGCCTGGGGTCAAGCTTGGAAAGAAAATCCCGAGCAGGGTACCCGCCCCAATTGTCGTTAAACATGGCTTTATGGCCCGCAGCACAACGACAGCGTTTGAGTTTATTCGGTTCCGTAGTCCCGGTAAGAAGCGCAGTCATATAATCAGCATGTTCGACCCAGGTATATGCCGCATCGAAAACATCAGGGTCGGTCCGCAAACAATGAAGCACTTTGCTAAAAAACCATTCGGATGAATATATGCCGCCGCACTTGGCAAGATACTCGGGATGCTCTTTTTGAAGCCGTTGGGTAATCTCAGCGGCTTCAGCGTGGGCGGTGTGGTCTTTCCAGAGCCAGGCACAGGCGTTGGGATTATCTTTGAATGTATCCAACATACTCAAAGGTGTGCCGTTCTCATCGACGGGAATCGGTGTTGAACCGGTTGTATCAATACCAATACCTATAATATCGCTGACATCAAAATCTTTATCAGCCTTTTTGGCTTTAGTAACAGCTTCTTTAACGACAGCTTCGGCGCCTTTGAGGTAGTCGGCGGGGTTCTGTCTTGCCAGATTGTGGTCAGCCGAATCAAGAATGATACCGGCTTCCCCTGTTTCGTATTCATAAACTGCTGTGGCCGGCTCGTCACCGTTAGCAACGTCAACTATCAAAGCCCTGACGGAATTAGTCCCGTAATCCAATCCAATCGTATAAGCCATCGTTTAAGACCCCATATAATACTACTCTCATCACTAACTCGAATTCCTGTTCTAATAAAAACATTATCCCCTGAAGTACAGATATGCAGCGAGAATCACGGCCAATACTACCGCAGAAGCAGCTACTTCACGCCAATCCCAACTGCTTCGTGACAGGCGCCGATGCTCCTCGTTAAGCGTGCCGTATGTCAGGCCGCTAATCCGCTCGTAGGACGGCTCAGACGTCCACAAACTAACTGCTACCATAACAATAACACTAACAATAGTAATAAAAAGGCTGAAGTACTGGAAGTATATGTTACCCACTATCCAGAGAAATGTCCCCTCCTGGTACGCAAAGCCGTCAATCAGCTTGAGAGGAGTATCGACAGCCATACGAAAAACACCCAGCAAAAAGCCGACAATCAAAGCAGCCAGGCATCCCTTACTGTTCATTCGTTTGCTAAATATGCCCAGGAAGAAGACCACAAAGATAGGCGGTGCCAGGTATCCCTGCACGGCCTGCAGATAGTGGTACAGGCCCCGAGCCCCCTGAATCACAGGCACCCAAAACAGACCAATAATCACCATAACAGTCGTAGCGATACGGCCCATCCAGACCAGTTTGTGTTGGGATGCACCCGGCCTGAATTTCGAATATAAGTCCATAGTGAACAAGGATGAGGAAGCATTGAAAACACTCGAAAGCGAGCTCATCAGGGCGGCCAACAGCCCGGCTACAACAAGGCCTCGAACACCCACGGGAAGAACGTGCTTAACCAATAAGGGAAAAGCCGCCTGGCATTTTTCATTATCAAGCGCCCCGGCCGTATATACAGCTTCCCTGAGTTCCGTCATCCTGCCGCTCTTGGCCAATGCAAAGCAAATCATACCGGGAATAATAAATATGAAAACTGGCAACAGCTTCAGAAAGGACGCCCATATACTGCCTCGCCGCGCCTCACGCTCGCTCGGCGCTCCCAGGGCACGCTGAACGATATACTGGTCAGTGCACCAATACCACAGTCCGATGATTGGAGCGCAGAAAAGCATCCCAAGCCAGGGGTAATTGCCGTTGAAATACCACGCGATTTTTGTCTCGCTTATTACCGGCTTCCACGTGCCCTCCATCCCCGTGGGAATCAACGGCTTCCACAAATTAAACATATCCGACCCGGCAATCTCCCGCAATTGTCCCCAGCCGCCCAGCGCTTTGAGACCGAATATAGTCACCAGCGCCGAGCCGAACACAAGCACAACGGTTTGAACCGTGTCTGTATAAACAACTGCCCTCAACCCGCCCAGAACAGTATAAATTCCGGTCAGGATGATAACAAGGAACGAGCCAATCCAGAAACTGTCCATCACAACAAACCCTAAGTCGAGCTGCAACTCCGGAAGAAGGGTTCGAAAAACGACTCCACCGGCGAAGACACCGACTGCTATCTTCGTGAGCACGTACCCAACCAACGAAATGATAGAGAGCACCCACCGGGCGGATGGAGAAAAACGACGCTCGAGAAATTCCGGCATCGTGAACACCTTGCTTCTCGCGTAGAATGGAACAAACACCCACGCCAGAACCAGCAGGCACCAGGCATGTAACTCATAATGAGCCATTGCCACTCCGTCGGTACAGCCGGACCCTGCAAGACCGACTAAGTGTTCGGAACCGATGTTCGATGCAAAGATTGAGGCGCCGACGACCCACCATCCAAGATTTCTGCCGGCAAGAAAATAGTCGTCGGCAGTGTCCTTACGCCTAAGAATTACCCACCAGGCAACCGCCAGAAGAAGACCAAAATACCCACCGATCGCAATCCAGTCTAATGTTTCCAGACCCATTTGTCACCTTTCTTAATTTAACCTATAAAAACAAAAACACCAAACATACGACAAATATAAAAGAAACGGACGAATTTAGCTCTCAATATGGAGACAAACGTAACTCCAGTTTCGACGATTTTAACGGCATATCACCTCTATTCAAGTATGATTTACTGAAATTTATGTGTTTTTCGATGCTAAAATCCAGGCCGGTGGGACCTTTAAGGATTTTTTGTAGGGAAAAGTGCTTTGAAGCTAAAAGGATACATCAATTGTCGGAATCATTCGACCTTCCATAACTTCCTGAGCAGTTGGTACATATTCGGGTCGTGCTGCTGCAATTCTGAACGGACAAAAGGATAAAAATCATTGGTCCCAAAAAAAGCCTCGGTGGACTCGGCAAAATATTCCTGGTCGTTGTTCAATGCGTATGCACGTCTCGGCCGACCGTTGATATGCAGAACCGATTCGTATTGCTTGCTCTTTACAGCATCCTTATAGACCTGATTAAGTTCTGCATTGTCATAACCCAGAACACAATGATGGTAAGAATGGGCCAGTTCGTGCATAACCATCCAGGGCTGGTCATGCGTCCACTTGAGAAAATTTTCCGCGTTGGCTATCTCAACGCTGCGTGCCTTCTCAGGATTGAAGTCATTCTCAGTTAACCACCGACTGCTTGGATGGTAACACATACACGGATGGCGTGGGGCCTTGTATTCGGTCCAAATCGGTATGCGGCGCAGCTCCTTCAAAGGCTCTTCAGGCACAACGCGTGTTATCTGGAAAAGTTGGTGCTTCAGTAGTTTCAATACGTTGTCGGCAAGCTGAGCGTGTTCGGATAATAGCTCATTGTTTACGAGCACCTTCCAGCCTTCGATTTCTCGTGCCGTATAGTCGGACGTCGGTGTATATTTCGGCAAAGCAGCTTTAACCTCGAGGATACGTATTTCCCAGGGTCCCAGGGTTTCAGTTCGCTTGAGAATTCCTCGCCGGGTCCTTTCTTCGACACGATTTCCTTCAGGCTGGATTTGTGTGATTGTATACCTACCAGAAGCGGAGCCGGCACCATACTTGGCCGGATCAATCCTGAACTCTATAGTATTGTTTTTCTCAAGATAGTTAGCCAAAAAGATACCAAGTGTCCCGTCTTCGGCCTTCCAGATAGAGCCTTGTATACTGGGAAGTGTTGCAGTCCGAGGATTGTTTCCGTGGTCAGGCCAAGTCTCTGTGATGGTGTTCACATCGTTTGTCGGTTCAATAAGCTCAACCAATTCTCCGAAAGTAAGAAATTTTTTTGCAGCAACACGACACTTTCCAACCTTCTTTAGGTAAGCAGCCTTTTTGGCGTGTTCCGGTTTAAACAACTGAAAGTCCATCCATCCGTTCTGTATCCCCCAGAGGAATGCACGCCCCTGTGCCATAATCCAGCCGCGGTCGCCGTGCTCGAACCAGGCGGGGCTTCCAAAATAAATACTGTAACCCGAATAGACCGCCGTTATCATAGGAATGGAAAGTTCATCCGGCTTTATCCACGTAAGGAAAGCATCAATGCCGTCCATAAAAGGTTCTGCGGCGCATTCGGTGGTTATAATTATGTCCCTGCCGTTACTGTGAGCAACCTTTTGCACTTTTTTGAGCATCTTTCGATAACCATCTACCCACCACCCGCCGCCGCCGAGGGGATGGCCATGCGATTTGTCAAAACAAAGGACAGGACTTGCTGCTGCTATCTGGTCGATATAAACCGCATTTACACCGACCTCTTTTGCCAATCGCTCAACAATCTGCGTAACTTTATCCTGCCAAAACTCCGTATAGCAGCACATCGGCGCCTGCTTCACATTATTTCCATACGTTTCGACATAGTGCTTTCCCATCCGGTCTTTGGCGCAATAAGGTAAATATTCATCAAAGTCATCGTTAGAGACATCAATAATCCTGCCGTTGATGTAGGGCATGATTACAAGACCCTTTGACACAAGGTCTCGTACCTGCTCTGGAATACCGGGCTTTGTCGGGAAATAGTTTGGATAGTGAGTATCAAACGGAATCTGATGCCAGTTGTACCAGTGTGCGGCGATAGGGACTTCAAAATACTTCTGTGCATCAATCAGTGGTTTGTTCTTTTCTTCCGTGGTTCCTTTTTCCGGGCCGATATAATTACCCACCAGCATCCATAAACCGATGTCCTTAAGCGCCTGCGGCATACTTTCACGTTGCGAAACTTTCCCTTCGGATGTCCACGGAGCGGTAACGGCAAATCTACGGTAAGTCTTGGCACCCTGCATCCAGCCTCCACGATACACCCCCAGCATTACAGGGAATGGATCTTTATGGTCGGAGCCGGCTACTGCCATGTTCTCAACGTTTGTTCTTATATAGAAATCTTTGCCGGGCTCTATGGTAAAACTTTTGTCCCACGCCCTTGGGTCGTGCGCAGCCATATAGACCGCGATTGTTCCCTTCATAGCGCACATAAACTGCATCGGCATTGACCCGCCATGAGGATATTTGTACGACATTCTGTTACTACATTTTTTAAATAGCTTGCCAAAGTTACGTCTGGGTACGGCAATGTCGTATTCTCCCGATTTCAAATATCCACTGCATTTCGGGAAGTCAACTTCATAGAGACCCCATACATTGGAGTCGTTGTCGACCGATATCCGCCACTCGGCTATGCCGGAATTTCGCGGCAGGTCAACTGTTACCTGTACGCTAACAACCTGTTTGTCTTTATCCAGGTCTATGTCAGGCCATTCAAAAGTCGCCCGCCTGGGTCCATCAGGGATTTCTTTAATCTCATAAGAACCACAAGGCACCTGCGTACTCGACAGACTTCGTCTCTGATTACCCTCGTAAAAGACAAGCTCCCAAAGTGTATGCTTTCCTTCAATCGCTTGAATATGATTGACCTCCGACGCCAGGTCCACCATAGCAGCAAGTCCCATGTGTTCGGGTTCAAATTCGAAACGAACAATATCATTGGCTAAAACGGTCTTTGCCGCTGACTTCGGGGATTGAGCAAAAAGAGTATCATCCGTTGATACTGAAAGAATGCTCAGCAAACAAATTGCAACTATTAGATTTTTTCGTTTTGTAAGAATAATTTCCTGCTCCTTTCAGTTTTATCTGATAGAAACTATGTACCCATAACCTCTCAATCACACTATACTACTAAATTTATCCGGCCAATGCAAAGTAAATCATTACAACCAAAGCTGTATTTTACTGCTGGCTCTGTGTATAATAAATCCTAATAGCTAAATTTAAACGATAGCGCCAAATAAATGGGGAAAATGGCATGAACTCGAAACAGCGTATATTAGCAGCAATGAATCATAAAGAGCCGGACCGTGTTCCCGTAATGTGTCAGCTTGCTCTCGGACACTATTTCTTAAACTGCAACTACAAGCCTTCGGAAATCTGGTTCGATTCTGTTACCTTTGCCAAAGCCCTCGTTGATTTACAGCAGCGATACGAATTTGACGGTATCCTGGTGAACCTGCCTGGCAGGCCGGCTGACTGGAAAAACAAACTCAAATCATCAAAGACGATTGATAATAAAGAATACCTGTATTGGAAATCAGGACTCGAAACGATTGTCCCGCCGGATGATAATCCGCAGACATATCAGTCGGGACAAGTGCCTCTTAAGCGGGCTGACTATACAACAGTCGACGTCAATGACCCGGCTACATACAGGCTTACCGGCTACGTCTGGAACACCTGGCATATACCGGAGCTTTGGGACATTGACCCGCAAGCCGACCTAACCGAGCCGGCTGCTTATCCGGCGTGGTTCACAAGCACGCTGGAGAAAACCCGACAGCTTGCGCCGGATGTCTCGATACATGTGGAAGTTTTTTCGCCTTTCTCTCATTTAATGGAGCTGTTCGGTTATGAACAGGCCCTTATGGCCTTGCTCGATGAGCCTCAAAAGTGTCACGAAGTACTTGCTGCTTTCACACAACAAGTGCTGACACAAGTCAAATTGTACTCTGCCTGTGGTCCTGATGCTATTCTTGTAAGCTCAGCTTTCGCCGGCGCAGGCTTTATAAGTCGGCAAATGTATAAAGAATTTGTAGTACCCTACGAAGACCGGGTTTTCCAATCGATAAACGGACACGGGTCAAAATCGTATGTTCATACCTGCGGGGCGATTGGCGACCGCCTGGACCTGATGAGCGAAACCAGCGTTGATGGAATCGATACTTTAGACCCGCCGCCGCTTGGCACAGTAGAGTTTTCTGAAGCGAAATCAAAGTACGGAGAGCGGTTCTTTTTCAAAGGGAATCTGGATGCCGTCAACGAGATGCTTAACGCAGATGATAAAGTGTTTGAACAGGCTGTGAAGGAAAGAATCGAAATCGGAAAACCCGGCAGCGGGTATATACTTTCTTCAGCCTGTAGCGTAGCACCTCATGTCAAACCTGGGAGGCTCAAAAAACTTACATTTCTCGCACGGAAATTTGGTACGTATAGCTAAAAAGGTCGCAGCCGGTGCGAATAGAGGCATTAGAAGATTCGGTAATGAGCCTTTCCGGTCGAACGCCGCAGCAATTATATCTATTTTGCAATAGAGGGCGCTATTCCTGCATTTGAGAATCTCAACAGTCTTATAAATATTTTCTTAAATACGACCAGAGGTAATAAACCGGGATGCCTACAAGAATGCTGCCGACGCTGTATATCGAAGGTTTTCGCCACTGAATGAATGCAAACACAGTCATAAATAGGGTTACGCCGATAAAGATTGCCGGAACAACTGGGTAACCTATTACGCGAAAAGGTCTTTCCATATCCGGACGGCGCCATCGAAGAACGTATACCGCAGCGATGAAAAGCATCGCGAATATCGACAATCCTACCGAGGCATATTTATATAAGTTCTGAAAGTCCGTCACGAACAGAATAACGATCGCGCACACGCTCTGTGCGATCATTGCATAAATGGGGACCTGTCCCTTCTCACTGATACACCCAGCTATAGACGGGAACAACCTGTCCTTTGCCATCGCGTAGTAGACACGCGGGCCGGTGATAATAAAAGCGCTCACTGTAGCCAGAAATGCCAATCCGACCGCAACCGAGAAAACGCTGGAAGCCCGTGCCCCAAACAGCTTTTCGACCGCCAGTTGGGGAACCTGCTCTGCATTGGCAAATTCCACGTCACCGAGAGGTACGGCATAAGCGAAAACAAGGTTGAGGGCCAGGTACAAAATGATGACAAGTCCAGTGCCCAGCAACAGGGATCGCGGGAGAATTCTGCCCGGATTCCTTACCTCACCGGCCAGATAGCTGGCAGCGTTCCACCCGCTGTAGGCAAACATGACGTAAAACAACTGTGTAGCCGCGGTACCAAGGTCAACTTCCCGTATCGCCTGTCCCTCGGCAAAGTTTGCCAATCGCCCCTTACCAAACAGAAAGGCCATCACTACAAGGGCCACAAACAGACCGAGTTTGAGAATCGTGGTAAGATTCTGTGTCAAGACAGACTGACGGTGACCAACAAGATTGGGTAAAGTAATCGCAACGATAATGAAAGCGGCCGTGACCTGCACAAGGTGACCCGCTTCCTTCCCACCTAATCCGAAAGGCGTCAGAATATATAGAGCTGCAATATAGCTGGCAACAGCCAGCGGTGCCGAAAAGCCAAGAAAAAATGAAGTCCAACCGCAGAGGAAGGCAGGCATCGGGCCGTATGCTTCTCGAAGGTAAACATACTCCCCACCTGCCCGGGGCAAAGCGGCCGCTAACTCAGCCACGCAAAGAGCACCACACAAGGCAAGCAATCCACCAAGAATCCAGAGCCCAAAGATGGCGGTGTAGTTGTTGAGTGAAACCATCATGTACCCGGGCGAGACCAGAATCCCTGTCCCAACCATGCTGGCAATTACCACGTAGGTCGCGGTCGAAAGACCGAAGTCTCGACGCATTTCTTCTTGTGACATTCCCATTGTCCTTACAGTGGAGTGCGTGAACGGCCCAAGGTTATTCCCGACCTCACAACTCCAGGCCACGTCCTTTAACGTTTCTTTAGTGTTATGCCAATACCCTGGTCGTGCTTGTGTATGAATTTTGTTTCGAGCTTCGGATTGGTAGTAACGGCCTTGATATAATCCTCCATGGGAGCTCTCACATTGGTTGTGTTATGTGCCAGAATCAGTCCGCCCGGGCGCACGAGCGGAAGCAGCTTATTGAGGTAGTCAATGTAGCCCGCCTTGTCTGCGTCAAGGAAAAGGATGTCGATAGGCCCTTTGAGCTTTTTGACTGTCTCGTGGGCGTCGCCGATGACAATAGTTACCATCTCATCAACGCCGGCCCGCTTGAAATTCTCACGAGCTTGCGCAGCCCGGCCTTCGTGTACATCATGTGTGGTCAGCTTGCCGCTTGTTGTCCGCAGGGCAAGGCAAAACCAGATACCTGAGTATCCATTGGAGGTGCCAATCTCAACAATGTGTTTGGCGCCCACTGCCTCGGCGAGCAGCCGCAGCACCCTGCCGTCTTCCGGCTGGACATTCATCATCCCTCTTCGCTGATTAATGTACATATCTGCGAGTACATCTAAAATCTTTTGCTCCGCATCGTTACTTGCTATCGGCGCAGGGTCCTTCCACGGTATCTCACCGCGCTCTGACCTGCCTGCACCTCCTACTCCCACTGATAAAGCTACCATTGCAATACCGAACACAATCTTTTTCAACATTTCCTGCTCCTTTCTAAATTACGGTTTCCTGCTGCTCTGCCATCACTGATTCGTACACATATAGACGAGTTCATGTAGGGACTTTATTGCAGCTTTTCAGAAAAATCCACAAAATTATAAAACCTGTCACCACCCAACATCAGCTTAATTGATTTCCAAAATCACTACCGATTTGGAAGGCAGCGTTGCCGTCAAAACATCCCCTTTTAACTTGAAATCAGAGAAATCGGCAGGGACAACTACTTCCGGCTTATCAAAAGTATTATGCGCGGTCATAACATCAGCGGTTAATACACAGCCGGACGCGCTTTTGCCCTCTGCCCCGGTAAATTTGCACATGATTTCGACAGAGTTCTTTGGGTCCAGATTACAGAGTGATATATGAATCTTGTCAGCCTTGTCTCGGGATGCGGAGACACTGAGTGCCGGGATTTTTTCATCACCAAATTGATAATCAGCGCACTTAAGCTCAACGGGCAGCAAGGTGGCATCATGATGGATTTTATACATATCGAAAACGTGATAAGTCGGAGTTAGAATCATTTTTTCTTCTTTAGTAAGAATCATCGCCTGCAGAACATTGACTGTCTGAGCGATATTGGCCATCTTCACCCGGTCGCAGTGATTGTTGAAAATATTGAGGGTAACTCCAGCTACGAGTGCATCACGTAAGGAGTTCTGCTGGTAAAGAAACCCGGGATTTGTACCCGGCTCGACCTTATGCCACGCGCCCCATTCGTCCACGAGCATCCCTACCCGCTTCTCCGGGTCGTACTTATCCATAATAGCCGAGTGCCTGGAAACAAGCTCCTCCATATAGAGTGCCCTCTTAAGCTGTGCGAACCAGTCTTCTTCCTCAAACCGGGTTGCGGAACGGCTCCTCTTGCCCGAACCACAATAATAATGGGGAGCCAGACCATTCATGCGCCTTCCTGCCTCGCGCATTAGTACCTCGGTCCAGTTGTAATTTGCACCGCTGGGTCCGCACGCTATCTTGTACAAGCGATTGCCGGCGAAATTGCGCAGGTATGTACTGTAACGCCGATAGAGGTCGGCATAATACTCCGGCCGCATTTGGCCGCCACATCCCCAGTTTTCATTGCCAACGCCCCAGTATTTTACCTTCCACGGTTTGTCCCTTCCGTTTTTGCGGCGCAGGTCGGCCATGGGGCTTTTACCGTCAAACGTTATATACTCCACCCACTCCTGCATCTCCAAAATCGTACCGCTGCCCACGTTGCCGCAGATGTATGGCTCACAGCCCAACTGTTCGCACAGGTCAAGAAACTCATGGGTGCCGAAATGATTGTTTTCGGTAACCATTCCCCAATGAGTATTCACAATCGTAGGCCGTTTGTCACGGGGACCAATACCGTCTTTCCAGTGATACTCATCGGCGAAACAGCCGCCCGGCCAGCGAAGCACCGGTATCTTAATTCGCATCAGCGCCTCAACGACATCATTACGAATACCACGGGTATTCGGGATTGGAGAATCTTCACCAACCCAAAGACCTCCATAGATACATCTGCCCAGATGTTCTGAGAAGTGGCCGTAAATGTTTCTGTTGATTACGTATTTGCCTTCATCGGTGCTAACGACTAACTTATTTGGTTGAGCTATGGCCTCGCCTGTGGTGAATACTGACACGATTACTACAAGCAACAACACTGAAATAAAAACTGTTGTCCTTCCGACAGTCACTGTTTGAGCCAACAATTTCATCTTTCTCATCCTTTCAATAATCTCGTTAGTATCATTCCTCTTTTGCTTTTATTAAAATTGCCTAACTATAAAAGCAGGACTGTCCATTGTATGAGTGCATACTCAAAATACAAAGCAAATTATTTAGACGAATTTCAAGGGACAATTATTTGTGCTGTATGGACGGCTGTAAAAATAAACCTGCCGGCTTAATACTCGTAAATGCCAAAACAAAATCTCAGCTTATGTGCAGGTATATAACTTATTTGCTATTCTACACTTGTAAAAGAGCAGGGAAAAATAAAGTACATCGGCTTCTCGGCACACACTACTAAGGGTGCGTTCGAGGCTATGAAGGATTTCCGCTTCGATACGGTAATGTTCCCAATTAACTTCGTCGAATTCTTCAAGATGGGATTTGGCAAACCGGTCCTTGAACTCGCTGACAAGCAGGGTGCGGCAGTACTGGCCATCAAGCCGTTGTCTACAGGCACCTGGCTGGAAGGGGTGGAAAGGACCCGTAAATGGTGGTATCGTACAACCGAGACTCAGGAGCAGGTCGACTTGGCGACGCGCTTTACCCTGTCACAAAAGCGCGTCGCAGCGGGGATACCGCCTTCTTTTCTTGACCTTCTCGACAAGGCGATTGAAGCGGGAAAGACCTATCGTCCTATTTCTAAAGCCGAAATGCAAAAGCTGCAGGAGATGGCAAAAACGTGCGAGTCCGTATTCCGCAGGGAAGAAGAACAGGTCGCCCATGGCGACCCAATACACGAGCCGTTTTATCCCGATAGTCCGCACGAATGCTGTCAATGTGCCTATGTATGACGCTTTTTGTCGATTCCACCTGTTTTCATTGCATCAGAAGTTGACAGAATAAACAGGAACTTGCTATACTATAGTTACTTAAAATTTCAAGCGCCTGTAGCTCAATTGGACAGAGCGTCGGTCTACGGAACCGAAGGTTACAGGTTCGAGTCCTGTCAGGCGTAGTAAAAACGTGGGGTTGCCTTTATGTTTAGCCCAGTCCTCTGGGCGGGGTTGTTAGCCCCCGACACTGTGGGTTGTCTTTTTATATAGCCCCCAGTCCTGTGCTGGGGGGATTTTTCTTTCCCTTCTCCTTTCTTTTATGTTATTCTCTGCACATAATGGCGTGTGACATCTTTGAGCGGATTATTTCATTGATTCGCCTTTGTGTTGTTCCGCATTTATTGCGGAATTTCTATGAACAACGAACCACGAACTATAAACTGCTGGAAACCTGCGAATGCCAACTGGCGACTGTTTACTTTCTAACTGGGAATATCGACTAAATATATGGCGGGAATTGCAGTATAAATAGAATGCGGTTGTTTGCATGAAAATATTTAAAAAAATTCTTGGTCAGACAATAGGAAGTACTCATCGTGACTCTCAAGGTGAAAAACTACCCAAAGAAATTTTGGAACATATCTGCAAACAAAGGCGATCTCCCATATCACAAGAACATAAACCAGAAAAACGAAGCATAGGCTATATGGATAATTTCAGAGTCGTTCCTGACCCCAAAGCTAGTGGAGAATGGTTTTTAATCTCAGATGTATATTTCACAGAAGAGCCAGATGATATTGATATTGACCTTGGAGGCTTTAGTTGGTCAATAACAGAGATAATTAAAGAGTTTTCTTCAAAGGAGGGAGGTTACGCTATTTATTTACCATATCCTTTTTACAATAACAAGAAAATGTTAAATGATTTATCTAATAGGGACAAATACCTCTCTCTTGGACGTTGGTATAAGAAATCTGTCGATCCTGCTACAGTATCCTTAGCTGTAAGCTTTATACTATTTGCTTTATCACCGGTATGGACAAAGGTTTTTGATAGTAGAATTTGGCCTAACATTAAAAAGCTCTGTAAAATAATTCCAGAGTTGAGAAATAAAGGAATACAGAGGGTTGATTTTGTACAGATATCTAAAATAAATTCCCATCAAGTAAGCATTCATTTTATTCCTGAAGCAAATAAGGAAAAAGCTTGTTTCAACAAAGCGAAGATAAAGAATGGCTTTAATACTGTTTATAAACATTCCAAGGGCGACCCAAAGTCAAAGAATCCAGGCTATAATGTGGTAAAGCTTTATTGGGAAAGTCGAAGAGAAGAATATAAGCTTTTCCATATAGAATATAAAGATGGAACAAATATTAATATTGCATAGGGAAACACTGTATAAAATGGGAAGAAAAGAAGTCAGGTACATTTTAAGCATTAGAGGGTAGGTTGTGCAACTTGTTTGCACACGCGGAATCATTTAATAAACTAAAAACCCGCCCTTACCGGCAAAAACAATTTCTGTCTTCCGCCGCAATCTCAAATCTTACTTCTTACTCCTTGCTTCTTACTCTTTGCTTCTTACTCCTTGCTT
>Ga0315549_1000703_pt1 | contig 38409 bp, 37 predicted proteins | sample SalMarSW160200MG_FD_203101 | JGI IMG/M metagenome (GOLD analysis project Ga0315549, IMG submission 203101) | Salt marsh sediment microbial communities from the Plum Island Ecosystem LTER, Massachusetts, United States - Salt Marsh Sediment SW1601-200 ...
TGCAGGGCAAAGAAGACAGCGGCCAAGCTTTGCTTGAATTCTAAAATGCCACCAGTTTTAACTGGTGGTTCTTTACTCGAAAGTTCGTTAGGACCGATGTGAATTCGGGTCCCTATTCCGCTGCGCAGGAAGTGGATTAAAACATCATGCAATCGGCGTAAATATTCTGGAAGTCCGGCTCATGTGCGATTTCTACGTATTCGATTTTACCGGCCAGCTCTCGTGCATGATCCCGGCTGTGACCTGAGAGCAGAATCATCTGCGCACCGGAGGCTGCGGCGTTGCCGATGAAATGAATCCGCTGGGTATCACCGGCCGGCAGAAGCCCGATCCGCAGTGCGCTTTCCGGACGGATACAGTTGCCGAAAGCGCCAGCTAAGAAAATCTGCTCGATATCCGCATCCGCTATGTCGAGCTTTCGCATCAGGATTTTTATTCCGGCCAGTATAGCGGCCTTGGCTAATTGCAACTGGCGAATGTCCCTTTGTGTCAGAACGATGTCCCGCCGGCTTTCGTCCGCAGCTTTATGAAGGACAAAACTTAATTGCTCGTTTGTTTTTATGATTCGTGAAACAATTGGGGACGATGACGTGTCTTTGAGTATATCCGGTTCGTTAATACGCCCGGTCGCATCGATAACGCCCAAATCCAGAAGGACGGCGACGGTATCGATAAGGCCTGAGCCGCATATCGTTCGCGGCGGGCAATTTCCTATCACATCCAGATCGATATCATCCTGATTGATAACAACCGCCTCAATCGCCCCTTCGGCCGCCCTGCCGCCGCAGCTCATACGAGCACCTTCGAGTGCCGGACCGGCGGCACAGCTTGCGGCGAAGAGTCTGTCTTTCGTGCCGAGAACAATTTCGCCGTTGGTGCCGATATCGACAATGAGTGTCACTTTATCGGCGGAATCGATGTCCGTGGTAAGAGTGACGGCGGTAGTGTCCGAGCCTACGAAACCGGCGATATTTTCGACGGTGTGTATATTGCCCCGGGGATTGATTTTCATACCCAACTGCACGGCGGGTATGTCGAAAGAATCGAGTGAATGTGCTTTATAAGGCGCCAGGCCAAGCTGGACAATCGGGAATTCGAGGAGGATGTGGTTCATCGTCGTATTGCCGACGGCACAGAGTTCATATATATCATCGGGAACAATCGAGGCTTTTACACAGAGCGTGGTAATAAGCTCGTTAATGCAATCGACGATGGCTTTGTGGAGATGGGCAAGTTTTTCCGGCGTTTCGGCGTATGCAATTCTGCTGATTACGTCATCTCCATATCGCGTTTGTGGATTAAGGGTGGATTCCGTCGCCGGACATTGACCGTCGGCCATGTTAATCAATTTAGCCACAACGGTTGTTGTGCCGATATCGATGGCTATGCCGAAAATTTTATCTACGGTGGTTTTTTTGCGGATTTGCTCGTATATTGTGTTTGACGGCTCAATTTTCGCTTCGATCCCCTGTTCGAGAATTTGCATCCGGAAGTATCTGGACTGTGAAGGGACTGAAATTACAAGGTCGCTCTGGATTCTGTATTGGCAGGCAAGAATTGGTCTGTCTTGTGGCTGAATTTTAACGAGGCATTTTTTGCAGGTGCCCCTGCCGCCGCAGGCGGTATTCAGGATGATACCCGCCTGTGCTGCCGCTTCAAGGACTGTAGCGCCTGCGTGAATGGTTATTTGTGTGCCGTCAGGCTCGAAGGTAATGTTGAAATGTTTCATTTGCCATATTGGACGTGTCACGCCGGAGAAGTCAATACGAACGAATTAAAACCGGTTATCAGGTAATTTTATGCCGTATTTTCCACTTGGCGCGTCTTTTTTTGCTGCCTATTTTTCGTCTGCGTCTTGATTTTGCCATTAATTTCTCCACAAACAACTAAAATCTTTATAGTAAAAAACTTTCAGGTATTTTGAATATATGATATTATAAACCACTTGAAAAGCAAAAAAACAAAAATAAACAATTGTTTACGGGGAAGAAATAGCGTTTTCGCGTTAAGGGGATATTTTTAAGTGACGGACAAATACAGTCATAGCGGCCTGTGTAATATCGGTCCATTGCCGGGAAACTTATTTTTCGCCGGTTCGAATTGGGGTGTAAAATGATTCAATGCAAAGATTGCGAATATTGTGAGCTCGGGCCCGACGGCAGAAGGAAATTGAAATGTGATCCTTTTACCAATATAAAAGAGCCTGAATGTTTATATAAATGGCAGCTTATCCGCCTGGATATGCTCTTGGCCAGCTATCAGGGAATGCTCAGATGGTATGGAAAGTTAGCGCCTTTACAGGATAAACTTTTCAAATTTATGCAGCGGGAAATCAACGAGATTGATGATGCAGATAGCTGGAAGACCGATGAGCCGGAGATCGGGGAGGATGAAGAGGAAAATTCTGATTTTGCCTGATTTGTTGGTTTTTTTCTTAACATGTCGAATTTTCGGTTTTTTGCAATAAATCGTATAAAGATACCGTCTTAATATGTGAAAAAAGCGCTGAAAGATGGCAGAAAGTGTTGATTTAGCCCAAATAATCGTTGGTTGCAGGAAAGGCGATTCTCAGTGCTTTTCGCAGTTGGTCGATATGTATGCAAGTCGTTGTTACGGCTATTTTTATCGGCTGACGGGTAATAGCGACATCAGTGATGAGCTTCTTAGTGAGCTATTTGTCAAATTGGTAGAAAAAATCGCCACATATAATGGTGGTTCTTTCGAGAGCTGGCTTTTCAAAATCGCGACGAATATTTTTCACGATTTTCTCCGGAGCAAGCAGCGTCGAAAAAAGCTGCTTGAGGTCCGAAAAGGGCAGCTTGAGGCGGAATTTACCGAATATAAAAAATCGGGCGATGAGCAAATAGATAAATTACAAATACAGCTTAAAAGACTGGATACCGATACAAGAGAGTTGATAATGTTGAGGTTTTATTCGCAGTTAAGCTTTAAGGAGATGGCAAAAATGCGGTCCGAACCGATCGGAACAACTTTGGCAAAGCTTCATCGAGGGCTGAAAAAACTGCGGGAGATTATGGAGGGATAATATTGTGAATGATCGAAACCAAGAAAATTTAAAAGAGCTGCTCGAGCAGTTTATGGGCTCCGAACAGGCCCGAATGCGCCTCGAGGATATCGAAAGAGGCGAGCAAATCCTCCGCGAGCATCCGGCTCCCGAGCCTGACGATATGCTTTTAGCCAATATCAAGGCCCAAATCGCCCTGCATGTCCTGCCTCATAGGGCAACTGCCTTTAAATGGATTTCTTATAGAGTGGCAGCCGTAGCAGCGGCGGCGATTGTACTCGCCGCTGTATGGACGAGTTTGTTTAATGAGCATACCATTCCCAGGTCTCAGCAGCCTGTAGAATACGCCTCGGTTTTTCCGTGGGACCATCATGATAGCGCTGTTTTCAATACGAGACTCGAACAGATTGAAAATGATCTGCAGGCTCTTGAAATGGGCGATGAGGATGTTGATAATGACAGCGCCATAACCGAATTAGAGATAAAAGTGACCGAAATTGCCGGTGATTTCTGGAAGGGATAAAAAATGGAGTCGAAACACAGAATCCTAACAGTTTTAGTAGTTGCGGCAGTTGTTCTTTTGGCTTCTTTGCCATGTGCTTTTGCTCAGGATAATAATGACGAAAATAACGGACGAGGCCGGCAGGGTCAAAGAATGTCAAGACCCGGTGACCGTCCGGGATTTCAAAGGGGCTCGCGAGGCGGACCGGATGAAAGAGGTGGTCGTGGAGGATCACTGCGAGGAGGGGCAAGATTTCCACGGCCCGAGGATATAAGGAGACGGCCGGAACTAACGGATGAGCAAATCGATACCGTTTTACAAGAACTTCAAAAGCGTGATCCAAATGCGGCGAAAGAGCTGACCGAAATGCGCAAAAAAGATCCGAATGAATTCAGAAGCGAGCTAAGAAAGAATGCCTGGCCGGAAATAAGTAAGGTGATTGTTGATGGCCTTAGAGTGGAACGACAAAACCGATTCCTGGTATGGCTTGAAAAATATGTTCCGAAGGAGGCTGAGTCGTTAGCTAAATTGAAAGAAAGTGATCCGAAACTTTATGCACAGAAATTCGAGCTGGTATGGGATAAATATCGTCCGATTTACGATCGGACCAGGAGGAGTCCGGAGCTGGTCCCGGTTCTTATCGAAGATTTACAGTTGGCTGAAAGAGAGGATGAGCTGGTAAAAAAAATCAAGGCTGAAAAAGACGAACAGCAAAAAACCGAGTTGATGAACCAGTTGGAAAAGGTGGAATTCGACAAATACGACCTTATTGTAAGAAGAAAACAAATCGAATATAAAGAATTACTCAGACGGCTTGAGGCCCTGCAAAACGTGGTCAAGGCGTCTCTGGCGGATATTGACGAATGGAGAGACGAAAAAGTTAAAGCAGATAGAGTAAAGGAACGAGTTGACGACCTGACAAGCGAGAGGGGACGGGGATTCAACTGGAGATATTAGTTTTATAAGACTAAGACTCTTATCAATTATAGAAACTGCTGCCCAAGGATGGCACTGATATCACACTCTTGGTGCCAATCCATATCTACCCCGCGAGTTCTTTGCGGGGTATTTTTTTATACCGGATTAAAGCCGATTTTCAAGCCAAATTTACTTAGAATCTGTTTCGCATCTGTTCGGCTTTTGTGGCTTTCCTGAGTATGCGTTTTTCTTTCGAGGTGAGGCCGTGAATGCCGGATTTGTGGACTTTGTCTAAAATTCGGTCAAGCTCGATTCGCAGGTTTCGTTGCTCGGTCATTTTCTTTTCCCATCGTTGTCCGGCGGTTTTTCTAATTTTAAATTTGCTCCGCCACGGCCCGGAGAGGACATAAGCGGCGCCTGCCGCCATTCCCGCAAGATGACAGGCGTTACCGCCGGCATTATCGCCTCTTGTAATAACTATCAAAAAATATACAAATGTCAGAACAACCGTTGCGATTCTTATAGGGACGGGGAATATGAAGAAAAAGACCACAAACTGAGGAAATAAAATCGCGCATGCAGCTAACATGCCGAGGATCGCTCCCGATGCTCCTACCATTGGACTGTTAGACAAAAATCCGACAGCGACAAGCAGCATATAAAACAAGCCGCCGGCAATGCCGCAACCGAGATAAAATATCAGGAATTTTTTGCTGCCCCAATGACGCTCGAGGGTCGGGCCTAAAAAATAAAGGCCTACCATATTAAATACAATATGCAATATGTAATTAGGAGAATGTAGGAATTGGTAGCTTATCAACCTCCAAAGCTGGAAAAAGCGACCTGTCGATGTTGTATCGAGCTGGAACCAGTCATAGATGTAAACACCCAGAGGAGTCAGAACCGACAAAATATAGATGGTTATATTTGCTATCAAAAACCATTTGACCACAGGGGTCAGTCGCGGAAAGTTCAACCGCATCTGGGGCGCATAGTGTTGCTGTGATTGGAAATCAGCCTGGGTATAGTCTCTGTCGTATAATCCCATAAGTATGCACTTCTACTAATACAGATTAATAAATTGTCATTCAATTATTATATCGTCAATTTCGGTGCAATGTTCAACAGAAAAAGGCCTCAAGGCTTAATAGTTCCGTATTTTTGATTTGAATTTCCGGAAAACGAGTATTAAAGCTACACCGAGCACGACCATATATATCCCGATGTTTTGTGAAACCGTACCGCCTTTATAAACCGCCCACCAGGCATATTCGAACGGATTATCATCCCGGAGATATTCCATGAAGAACCGGGTAATGCCGTAAAGTATGAATGCCAGGGAAAATGCGGTACCGGGTTGGGTAAAAAGCTTGTTTTTTCCGTTGGAGTTCGGATTTTTTATGGTCCTTAGCCAAAAGAGGTAAAGAATAAAACATATAATAGCGGCATTTGCGGATGAAAACAATTGGGACGGATAGACGGGCAGGCATCTGTATTTACCTTGAGTAACTTCGAATTTTTGTGCCGGATTTAATTCTTCCAGTGGTTTGGGATACCTTTTTCCCTTTTCGTCGATGTAGATGCAGTAATCGGCAGGTAACAGCAATTGCGGCTCGGGACGATTTCTTTTTAAATTGGGATTTACCTGGCTGAAATACGCATACGAATTATAAGGGAAGCGGACCGCACATGGCGCCCGTGTCGGTTTTCCGAAGCAACAGCCGTTCAGGAAGCAGCCGATCCTGCCGAATGCAAGTCCCAGCATCAAGCCGATAGCTAAGATATCGAGGTAACGGCGAATCGGTTGCTTGTGATGCCGCAGATACAAGATAATAACCGGAACTGCTAATATAACACCGCCATAAAATTCCAGGCCCCCCCGCCACGTCGCAAAGACAGCGGGTAAGTTTCCACGAAACTGGTTAAAATGATGAATCACATAGAATGCGCGAGCACCCGCCACTCCGGCAATCAAGCAATACAGGATGACATTGGTAATTACTCCGGGATCGGATGAAATGTTACGGCTGAGCCGCCTTACGAGGAAATATGCCGTAATAAAACCGATAACCGTCATCGGCCCGAAACTATAAACAGTGTGATTAATAAAAGGTATTTTGAAAAATTCGGGATGCATTTTAGTGTCGAGTCATATTACCACAGTCCAATGAAAACAGGGAATATATCTTTTATGTCACTATGACGGCCATTATTGTCGGTATAGTATCGTAAATCGGGGCGAGATGTTCAACTGAAAAAGCAGAAGGTTCAGGACTTTTGATTTACGGGTTTGATGAATTGAAATATTACTATTAAAACGACACCGAGGACAGTCATATAAATAGCCAGATTCTGGGAAACCGTGCCGCCTTTGTAAACCGCCCACCAGCCGTACTCGAAGGGATTATCATCCCGCAAATATTCTATAATAAATCGCATTATGCCGTATAGTATGAGCATAAGGCTGAATGTGCTGCCGGGGCTGGTCAGGAATCTGCCGGCGGATTTTTGCGATCTGCGCCAGAAAAGGTATAGTAACAGGCAAAGAAATGCGGCACTAGCCGATGTGTACAATTGGGTCGGATGGACGGGAAGGCATCGGTATTTACCTTCGAGGACTTCCGATTGTTGTTTTGTCGAGAGCTCATGGAACGGTTTGAGATATCCGTAACCATTATCATCGATGTAGGTAAAATAATAGATGGGCAATTTCAATTGTGATTCGGAACGATTCCTTTTCAAATCCGGATTGACCTGGCTGTTGTATGGGTATGAATCATAGGGGAAACGGACCGAACACGGCGAGTCGGTCGGTTTTCCGAAACAGCAGCCGTTGAGAAAGCAGCCGATTCTTCCGAAAACAAGAGCCGCCATCAGGCCGATAGCTAAAACATCGAGGTAATGGCGGATGGGCAGCTTATGATATATCATATATATGAGTATGACCGCCACTGCAACAACGACGCCGCCTAAAAGTTCGAGACCGCCCTGCCAGACGCGGAAAACGTCAAGAAAACTATCCTGATACTTTTCGCAGTAATGAATCACATAAAACACACGCGCCCCTACGACTCCGCCTATAAGAGCGTACAGGGCGGCGTTGGTTATATGTTGGGGATCGGTTTTGAAATTTCGGCTCAGGAGTCTTATCAGTGTAATGGCTACAAGAAAACCAACAACCAGCATCGGACCATAGGTGCTGATAGGCCAGTTGATTATAGGTATCTCGAAAAGTTTCGGATGCATCCTGTTAATCGATCATTGCCAAAGAAATTCCGCAAAAAATACGGATTAAAAAAATACCGGAAACAATATCTACTTTATTATCCTGTTGTTTTCGTCGAGCACTACTACTTTCGGTTTATGTTCTTTGGCCTCCTCGGGAGTGAAAAAGCCGAAGCCGATAATAATTACCCGGTCTTTCAGCTTTATCAATTGTGCGGCGGCACCGAGTATTATAATTTTGCCGGAATTAGCGTCTGCGGGAACAACGTATGTTTCCAGTCTGTTGCCGTTGTTTATATCGGCGACTAAGACAGACTCGTAAGGCAAAATACCGGCCGTTTCCATCAGTGCAGAATCTATCGCGATACTGCCCGGATAGTCCAGCTTCGTCTCGGTAACCGTTGCGCGATGCAACTTACTTTTCATCAACTTTACAAACATAACTGATAAATTCAGATTCTTTTTAAGTTTCAGATTGGCTACACGCCAGCCACAAAACCGTCATTATATGATATTATTTTTTCGTGTCTATCATAATATTGTCAATTAATCTGGCCGGGCCAAGCCTGACGGCGACGGCGGCGAGAGCTTTACCGGCAATCCGATCGATAGCCTCAAGTGTATCGGAATCGACGATACTGATATATTCGATTTTTATCGAGGATTTTTGCCGCAGTATTTTTTTCATCTCTTCTATAATTTCACGTGTTTCGATCTTACCTGCATTAACCATTTCACGGCATTTTTCAATCGATTTGTAAATATAGGCAGCGTCTTGTCTTTGTTGCCTGTCGAGATACTGGTTTCTGCTGCTGACCGCCAGGCCGTCCGGCTCGCGAATTGTCGGGCAAATAACAATTTCGAGGGGCATATTTAAATCCGCGACCATTCGCCTGATAACAATCGCCTGTTGAGCATCTTTTTGGCCGAAAAATGCGATATCAGGCTGGACAATATTAAAAAGCTTGGCGCAGACGGTAGTCACTCCGCGAAAATGTCCCGGCCGGGATTTGCCGCATAGTGGTTCCGTCAATTTCTCGACGTTGACCCAGGTAAGAATTTCGCAGGGATACATTTGTCCCGGCTTCGGTGCGAAAACGAGATTTACTCCCGCCTCTCTGCAAATATCCATGTCCGCCTCGACGGGCCGCGGGTATTTTTCAAAATCTTCGCCGGGGCCGAACTGCGTCGGATTGACAAAAATGCTCACGATGACAAATCCGCATTTTTTTACTGCCGCCTCGATCAGGGAAACATGGCCGATATGCAGCGCGCCCATCGTCGGGACAAGGCCGATTATCTCGCCTTTGCCGCGAGCGGTTTTCACGGCGGCTCTTGCCGTTTCGATTGTTTCTGCAACTTCCATGTCAAACCTTACCTGTGGCAATATCACAGGACGAATGTTTTTTTTCTGCGATATAATGTTTTATCTGGTTTAATAAATGCTCGATACTTTTTTTATTACTGTAATCCAGTTGTGATGTTCGTACGCGAATGACCGGCGATATTTTCCAATCGGCAAAAAGCCTCTCGTACTCGCAATCGAGCCGTTGTAAAAAATCCGGCTTAATCTTTTGCTCGTAGGGACGATTCCGGTTGTGGATTCGTTCCAGGCAGTTTTGCGGAGAATCCTGCATATATATAACCAGCACCGGCACAGAGACTTTTGCCGCTAATGGTTTATAAATTCCCTTATATAACTTAAATTGTTGAGGATTCAGCAGTGTTCCGACGTAGATAAGCTCTTTGTCGAATACATAATCGCTGATGTAGATTGTGCCCGGTGACAATTTTTCCCGATCCAACTGCTCTACTCTGCTGGTCAGGAAAAAAAGCTGCGAATCCAGGGCCAAATCTTTCCTGCCGGCATAGACATCCGGCATAAAGGGATTCGTATCGTAAGGCTCATAAAAAACCGGGCATTCAAAATGATCGGCTAACTTTTTTGTCAGCGTGGTTTTTCCTACGCCGATATTTCCGGCGATGCTGATAAGCTGGGGCCTGTCTGGCTCAGGGACAAAATCACCGCCGTTCAACCGGGCCTCTAATTCTTTTACCGTGACTTTCATTACCGGATGAATCAGATCCGGATTTAATCGGCAAAGCCCCTTCAGCACGAACGAACGCAGGTGCATTTGCGGATGCGGCACAATCAATTCGGCGGTATCAATTATCTGATTGTCGAACAGTAACAGGTCTAAATCAATCGTCCTCGGAGACCATTTCTCCCCCCGGACCCTACCGAGTTGATTTTCAATCTCAATCATTGTTCGATGGAGTTCTTTCGGGCTGAAAGTCGTTTGTACTTCTGCGACGACGTTGAGATAATCCGGCTGTTCGGCCCCGCCCAAAGGATGGGTTTCAATCGGTTCGCTGACGCTGACCGACTCGATATGCTCATTTTCGGCCAACATTTTGACGGCCGTCTCGATAGTTTCCCTCCGGTCGCCCAAGTTGCCACCCAAACCGATATATGCCGTACTTGTCGCCATTAAGAAATCTTCCTGATCCTCTCGATCGCCTCTTTTACATCGTCCGGCTGGCCGAACGCCGTCAACCTGACAAATCCTTCACCGGCGGCGCCGAATCCGGCTCCCGGCGTGGTGACAACGTGGGCCTGGGTCAGCAATTTATCGAAAAATTCCCACGAGTCTGTGCCTTCGGGAGTTTTTAGCCAGATGTATGGTGCATTAACACCGCCGTAAACGATATAGCCCATATCAGTCAGCGACTCGCGGATAAGCCTGGCATTACTCATATAGATGTCGATGACCTCTTTTATCTGCTTTTTGCCCTGCTCGGTGTAAACGGCGGCCGCTCCGGCCTGGGTGATATAAGAGACGCCGTTAAACTTCGTGCACTGCCGTCTCTTCCATATCGGGCCGACCTCGACCGCCCTGCCGTCTTTCGTATAGGCCTTCAACTTCTCCGGCACAACGGTAAACGCGCAACGAACGCCGGTAAAGCCCGCCGTCTTGGAAAAGCTGCGGAATTCTATCGCGACCTCTTTTGCACCGTCAACCTCGTATATCGAGTGCGGAATGTCCGGCTCGGATATATATTCCTCATACGCGGCGTCGAATAAAATAATCGCCTTATTCTTTCGGGCATATTCGACCCACTCGGCTAATTGCTCTTTTGTTGCCACCGCCCCGGTAGGATTGTTCGGGAAACATAAATAAATCAAATCCGCTTTTTCCCTGGGTGGTTCCGGCACAAAATGGTTTTGCTCCGTACAGGGCATATAAACGATTCCGGCGTACCTTCCCTTCTCCGCCGGTCCGCCTGTCCTTCCGGCCATTACATTCGTATCGACATAGACCGGATAAACCGGGTCGGATACTGCGATGACATTACCAAGAGCGAAAATCTCCTGAATATTGCCGGTATCGCATTTTGCCCCGTCGCTGACGACGATTTCATCGATATCGATATCGACGCCGCGGCTCTTGAAATCGTTCTCACTGACGGCTTCTCGTAAAAATTCGTAACCGATACCGCCATCGTCATAGCCCCGGAAAGTCTCTTTTCGGCCCATTTCCTCGACCGCCTTTTTCATCGCCTCGGTGACCGAGGGAGCAAGCGGTTGGGTCACATCGCCGATTCCCATACTGATGATTTTCGCCTTGGGATTGGCCTGCTGGAAAGCTCGCCTTCTTCTGCCGATTTCCGGGAATAAATATCCCGCCTGCAATTTCAGATAATTTTCATTAATCAACGTCATATATAATCCTTGGTTCATGTTAATATAATATTTTATGCAAGAATAAAAAGATTGTATTACCTGATAGAGACGACGTCAACCCTGTTAGAGATAACTTGCTGCTCACAATACCGCTAACACCTTCGGATTTAATCGAGTCCGGTAAATAATCTAAGCCATAATTACAATAAGAATGTTTAGGATGAACACAGGAAATGCTGCTTCGATACAGCGAATTCCTGATTCGTGGTTGTTATTCGGTGAATCGCTTGTCGATTATCGACGTTTCCGCTGGCAGAGGTATTCGATTCAAATCGACGATATTGGCATCGGTTATCAGAACGATGTCCACTCTGGTCCGATGACGAGGGCCCGGCTGATCCTGCCCGGTGTAGGGAATCCATTCGCCGTCTTTTTCGATAACGTACTCCGGCAGCTCGCCGGTTGAAGTCCGGACGAATGCAAATTCCGCCGGATTGTCTCGGAGTTCTGTGCCGTCGTCCATTATTATTTTTTGCGTGGACAGCCACAGGATACGAATACCCTTTTCGATGATTGCACTGCCGGCTTTGTATTCCGAGGGGCCTTTTTCGAGGATAAGAGGCGCTCCTTCGCTTTTAAGCTTTAGAATCTCCGGCCATGCCTTCTCGAATTCATCCCTTTTTTCGAATGATATCTCGAAAACCGTTTCCTCAATGTCACCGCTTACATCAATAGTCGTCGTCTGTTGACGATACGGCTTTAGTTGTTTCGGCCAGGGGCCCGGCCATTTTCCCTCTCGCCAGATAATCACCGACGCAAACGAAATCGACGCCGTAACAAAAATAACAACAAGACCAATCCGGATAAACTTTCCTGAACGCATTGTTTTTCTCCTTATGGAATTCAGGCTCGATATTTAGTTCGGCGGATTTTCTACGATAGTAATTTGAAGTCCCCTTTTTTCGAGAATCTCTTTTGTGTCACTGGAAATTCTGACTGGTGCAACGATGGCAATCTCTATATTCGAGAGCCGGTACGAGCTAACTTTTTTCGTCACTTCGAGCAGCGGCCGGTCGATGTACAGAGTGGTTTTTCCGCCGACAATGATTCTATGAAATAATGAGCTCGTGTAATAAAATTCTTCTTTTAATTTCTTCTTAAACCAGGGAAACTCTCGCTCATGGGCCACAGGAACATGACCGCACATGAAGCCCCTCATGTTAATCCTGGGATTGGTGGGATGGTTTCGCATACCGGCATGTAGCAGGTAACTCATGTTTTCACTGTATTCCGGCGAAGATTCATCCAAAGGATAATAAATTTCTTTTTCTTTGGATTTCTTTGTATAAACAATAGCAGCAGTAATCCCCACACAGCAAAAGATGATGGCAATTGATATTAATGTGTCTTTTCTGGCCATTGTAAATCCAAAATTTACAAGGAAATCGAGCCTTTTTAGACTATTTCATCCAGGTTGGGCCGATTGTAATATCGACCTTCATAGGGACATCGAGCTTGATAGCGCCGGACATCTGCCTCTCTATCCACCGGGAATGTTCCTTCACCTCGGATTCGGGAAGCTCGAATACCAGCTCATCGTGCACCTGCAGAATCATTTTTACCGGCAGATTTTCAGCTTCGATTTTTTCCTGGATTTTTATCATTGCAACTTTAATCAAATCCGCGGCGGAGCCCTGGATGACGGTATTGACGGCGAGGCGTTCGGCCTGCGAGCGTCTGCCGGCATTTTTGCTGTTGAGGTTCAGAATAGTCCGCCTGCGGTGAAGGATTGTCTCTGCGTAGCCGACTTTTTTCGCCCGGTCGATGCATTCGTCCATGAATTTGCGAATTGAGCCGTAACGGGTGAAATAATCGGCAATGAATTTTTTCGCCTCCGCATGAGTGATTCCGATTGTTCGTGAGAGGCCGAACGGTCCCTGGCCGTAAATGATGCCGAAATTGACCGCCTTGCAGCGTGACCGCATCTCACTTGTCACCTTCTCGATGGGACAGTCGAAAATCTGCGATGCTACGAAGCGGTGAATGTCCTGATCGGCGGCGAAGGCGGCCATCAGTGCCGGATCTTGCGAGAAATGCGCCAGCAGCCGCAGCTCGATTTGCGAATAGTCGGCACTTAAAATGCAGTCGGTTTTGTTTTTCGGCACAAATGCCGAGCGGACCTTGCTGCCGAGTTCGGTGCGTATGGGGATATTTTGCAGGTTAGGATCGCTGGAGCTAAGCCGTCCCGTGGCGGTAATCGTCTGATTGAAGGATGCGTGTACACGTCCCGTCCTCGGGTGAATCAGTGAGCCGAGCTTGTCCACGTATGTATTTTGTAATTTACTGAGCATCCGGTATTGCAGGATTAGTTCGACGATAGGATGCTGGTCGGCCAATTGTTCGAGCACCCCGGCATCCGTGCTGCGTCCCGACTTGGTCTTACGCACAGGCGGCAGATTCAGCTTATCGAAGAGAATCTCCGAAAGCTGCTTTGGCGAATCGATATTAAAAATCTCGCCGGCCTGCTCGTAAATTTTTTCGGTGACGCTTTTGAGGGTCTCGGAGATTTCGCCGGACATCTTTCGCAGCAGGTGAGTATCCAGCGAGACGCCGTTATATTCCATCGTCGCCAGGACGGGTACGAGCGGCATTTCGACCTCCTCGAATAATTGCCGCAACTGCGGCTCGGCGTCTAATTTTTCTTTGAGATACAGATACAGCCGATACGTGATATCGGCGTCCTCGGCGGCGTATTCACTGGCGGCGGCGGTATCGACCATATCGAACGTGAGCTGGTTTTTGCCCTTGCCGATAAGGGCGGAAATCGGGATGCAATCGTAACCCAGGAAATCGGCGGCCATATTGTTCATCGAGTGACTTCGCCCCGGGTCCAGGCAATAGGATGCGACCATCGTATCGAAATAAATTCCCCGGACAGGCATTTTTGCATTCTGAAGTACGAGCAGGTCGTATTTTATATTCTGGCCGATTTTTTGTATTTTGTTATCAGCAAGAATGGGAGCCAGTTTCGGCCGGATCTTATTTATGTCCAGATGTTGTGCGCCTAAGGGTGCTTTTACCGGCAGATAATATCCGGTCCGCTGCTGCCATGAAAAACTCATGCCGACCAGCTCGGCCCGCATGGGGTAAACCGATGTCGTTTCGGTATCGACGGCGAAAAGTTTCTTACTTTTAAGTTCGGTAAAAAACTCCTCGAATTTCTTTTCGGTATCAATCAGTTGGTAATTTTTCGTCGTGCGTCCTGCGTCTTGCGTATCGCGTATTTGTTCTCTACCATCCCCATCGCCGGTAGTCGGTTTCGAACTATTCATTAAGCCTAACTGGCTCAACAGGCGGGTAAAGCCAAGCTCGTTGAAGATTTCAGTCAGTTCTTCGTCATTGAATTTGCTCAGCTTTAAATCATCGTAATCGATTTTAAACGGGACATTGCAATCGATAGTGACAAGCTCTTTGCTCAGGAATGCCTGCTCTTTGAACTTGCGAAGGTTATCGCCGCGTTTGCCTTTTATCTCGTCAACGTGTTTGTAGAGATTTTCTATGGTGCCGTACTTGCGAATCCACTCCATGGCGGTTTTCGGTCCGACATCGGGAACGCCGGGGACATTATCCGATGTGTCACCCTGCAGGGCGAGGCAATCGATAAACTGCTCCGGCATAATCTCCATTTTTTCAACCATTGCTTTTTCATCGGTAACTGTATCGGTCTTGATATCGTACATGCTGATATGCTCGTCGATCAACTGGAGCAGGTCCTTGTCTTTGGAGCAGATAAGAGACTCGTAGCCATCCGCGGCGGCTTTTTTTGATAAAGTCCCGATGATATCGTCCGCCTCGAAACCATCCACGCGAATGATGGGGATATTCATCGCCTGTAAAATCTGCTCGATTCGTTCGATTTGCGATGGCAAATCATCCGGCATCGGCGGGCGGTTCGCCTTGTATTCGATATAAATATCACTTCTAAAGGTAGGGGCCTTGCTGTCCATTGTTACAACGAGCATATCGGGATTTAGCCGCTGGATAAGCCCGACGATGGCCTGCGTAAAGATGTAGGTGGCCTGCGTTGGTTCACCGGTTGGGCTTTTAAGATATGTACGTTGCATTTTCGCGTAATGAGCTGCGTAAATATGTGCGTGACCGTCGATAATGTAGAGCTTTTTCGCCATAAGCAATAGTATAATAAGACTATCAATAATTAGCCATAAGTTTTATCAATTCCGAATTTAGATTCGCCTTTTTTTTCTTTGCGGCTTCTCCAAACAATGCCTATAATACAAAATAGCAACCTTGAGCGAGCGAGTTTTTCAATTGATTGATGGTGATTTATTAGTTGGTGGAAAGCAGGCTTTTTCGGGTGAATAATTTGATAAGACTGTGTGGCGTAGATTTTATGTGTGGCTGGAACTAGTACATTGTCCGTCTAAATGTGCATAGAATTTAGCTTCTTTGCCGATATTTCTAAAAAAAACATGTATTTGGCAAGGAGGCTTATCTATGAAGCAATATATTGTAGAATTGACAAGTAAAGAACGTTCCCATTTACAGAAGATTGTATCCAAAGGCAATACAACAGGTTATCGCATTAAATATGCCCATATTTTGCTTAAAGCAGACCAAAGTAATGCCGGTCCCGGCTGGTCTGATTCGAAGATAGCCGAGGCGTTCGAGTGCAATGTTTCGACCGTTTACCGGCTTCGAAAACGATTGATAGAAAATGGCTTTGAAGCCGTTCTGCAGCACGGAAATAAGGGCAAACGAAAACAGCGAAAACTGGACGGCAAAGCCGAAGCTCACTTGGTTGCCTTAGCTTGTAGCAAGCCACCAAAAGGACGGCAGAGGTGGACGGTAAGGTTGCTTGCCGATGAATTAGTTTCCCTGGGTATAGTTGATTCCTGCGGTAAAACTACCGTTCATGAGACGCTTAAAAAAATGAGCTTAAGCCTCACCTGAATAAATACTGGTGCATTCCGCCGAAGCAGAATGCCGCTTTTGTTGCAGCAATGGAAGATGTATTAGAGGTTTATCATCGACCATACGACTCGGATAGACCTCAGATATGTTTGGATGAAACATCCAAACAACTGGTAGCAGAATCCCGCCCATCAGTACCAATGCGAGCAGGATATTGCAGACGAGTTGATCCGGAGTACCGTCGTTGTGGAGTTGCCAGTGTCTTTATGCTATCAGAACCATTGGCAGGAAAACGCTATGTTCGTGTTCGTTCACGGCGGACCCAGATTGATTTTGCGCAGGTCATTCGTGAATTATGCGATCAGTTATATCCATCTGCCGAGAAAATAGTTCTTGTCATGGACAACTTGAATACGCATACGATTGCTTCTTTATACGAGGCATTTGAACCTGCTACGGCTCGTCGTCTGGCAGAGAAACTTGAGATTCACTATACGCCTAAGCATGGCAGTTGGCTGAATATGGCTGAAATTGAGTTGAGTGTTTTATCTCGCCAATGCATTAATGATTATTTTGAAAATGATGAACAGTTGGCTAAACGGATTGGTGTTTGGGAAAGAAAGAGAAACGTAGAACGAACGAGTATCGATTGGCGATTTACAACTGCTGATGCACGAATCAAATTGAGAAAACTTTACCCGTCAACTTAGGGCGGACAGTGTACTAGTTTACTGAGTTTATTAAGGAGAGATAAAGTGGTAAAAATACCGAAGAAAGTAGCTGAACGTTTCGCAAAGAGTATTCCGAAATACCAGAAGGTACTCAAAATCGCCAAAGACAGAGACGTTAATGAATCCGATACAGTCTCTATCATTAAAGACATTCTTTCTGAGGTTTTCGGTTACGATAAGTACCTCGAGGTAACAGGTGAGTTTGCTATTCGTGGAACATATTGTGACCTTGCCATTAAAATTGATGACAAGGTTCAATTTCTTGTTGAGGTCAAAGCTATTGGCATCGACCTGAAAGAAACTCACATGCGACAAGCTCTTGATTATGGAGCTAATCACGGAATTCAGTGGATTGTTCTCTCTAACGGAATTGAATGGCAATTGTATCGCATCCGCTTTGAGAAGCCAATTAACTACGATCTTGTGTATTCATTTGATTTTACAGGGATCAACGCAAGAGGAGAAAAAGATAGAGACAACCTTTTCCTTATTTCGAAGGAGGGATTAGCGAAGAACGCAAGAGAAGAGTTTTACGAAAAAGTCCAAAGTGTAAACCGCTTTATCATCGGAGGTTTGATTCTTTCAGAACCAACTCTTTCAGTGCTTAGGAGAGAACTACGAAAATTCTCAGAAGGAGTGAAAATAGATATTGATGAGATCAAAACGATGGTCAGAAGTGAAGTTCTGAAACGCGAACTTGTAGAAGGCGAAGAAGCTGAAGCGGCTCAAGCCAAAGTCAAGAAATTTTACAAGAAGAGTAGGACTCGCCCGAAGAAACAGGAGAAAAACCAAACTCCTGCCTCTTCTGCGCAGGATGAGGTTTCTTTCTCAGATAAATTACTCAAAGAATCTTGAAATGAATAAGAAGAAGATAGGGACAGCTCCTGATAAATTCTATTAAATTTCATGAGGAATCATATAGACATTGATATGTGGTCTGATCCACCCTGTCTATTACACCTATGAATCGTTTGCGTACTATACTGCCCGTCGTTATTGTGCTCGGCTTCATTGCCGCTGCCGCTTTTGGCGTGTGGATCGCGTTCTCATCATTATTAACGTGGATCACGGCTCAGGAATCACAGATCGGCGCGGCGATTATCGCTTTTGTAAGTACTGTTGGCGGAGGCATTGGGGCAGTCCTTATCGCTCAACAGCGCTCGAAATCGCGTGAAATCGCGGAGTCACACCGACCCAAGAAAATCAAGATTTACAGCAATTTCATCACGACAATGATTGGCATTATACGAAAGCACAAAGGCTCTGACACCAACGTACTGGAGAATAGCAAGGAGATCCAAAACTTCTTCTTTGATTTCACCACACAGATAGTGTTGTGGGGTTCACCGGGCGTTCTTCGCCATTACGCCGAGTTAATGAAACAAGGGCAGGCGCCGAACCCGAACCTAAACCTAATTCTTATTATGGATGATATGATGCAAGCCATGCGGAAAGATATCGGTCTTAGAAACAGGGGGTTGTCTCGTGGTGATTTGATGAAAATGTTCTTAACTGATCCAGAATCACTAGACAACGTATTTGAAAATCCAACGAGAAAATAGGGTCAGTAGGTATACGAGTGACGACAGACGATGCTACTTTGCGAAGGAACTTGCTACGTATCACGAGTTAACGGCTGGTGCGAGAGCATAAAAATAAAGAATATTCCGAACATCGTCTGAAAATTCGGTAAGTAGAGAATATGATGCGTTTACGGCGGAGTTTTATATATGTCATTATAATGATATTGATGGGATTGTCGATAGTTTCAACCGAAGCTGGCACTTGACCAAAAACGAGCAATTGCTAAAATTGTCAATAAAAACAAAAAAGAGGATTTTATCCGAAAGGAAAAAAGGTGAGACACATGTGGGGATTGATTATTGGCGGATTTATTGCGGTGATAGCGATAGCTCTTTATGTTGAAGGCAAATTTAGTCTATCGCCTTTAATAGCTATGCTGGTTTTTGCCTTGGTTGTTGGTTTTTCCATAGCCAATAATAGCTCAATTAAAAAATTCACTGCTAACCTTTTGAAAGGGGAATTATCACTCGAAAAATTCGAGCAACAAGCGGATCAGATAACCAAAGAAAAACTCGAAGAAATTAAGAAAGAGATTGACATTCAGAAAGAACAGCTATCGGATGTAGTCACGAGTGCAAAAGAAACTCAGGAAGAGTTGCAACAAGTTGCCGAGATGGCATCCCCCCCACTTTTGTCGTTAAAATCCCAACGGCAAGTAAAGACTAAAGATGATGAACATAGAATATTGTTGGAACTTGAGGCAACCAAAAATGCTCCGTTTGGTTCAGTAGTATTTTGTGCAGAAATAATGGAAGATACACAGGCTATTATTAGAGGATTTATGATACTTTCAAGCGGAACATACGGAGAAAAAATGTCTGATGATGGTAAAACTGTAACTCAAGAGTTCATACCAATCGGTTCTGATCTTAACCTTACGCTAGACGTATCAGCGCCCTGCAAGGTTCGCTTTACCTGTAGTCATATGAAAGAGTCATTGGAACTGAATTTTAAATAAAGCATGGAGGAAACTAAGGACAACCACCTATGCTACTCTGCGAAGTAACTTGCTACGTAGCACGAGTTAACGGCTGGTGCGAGTGCATAAAAACAAAGAATATTTTGAACATAGCATTAAAATTCGATATGGAGGTTAATTATAGAACCCGTCAATATTTGAAGTGAACTAAAGTTTGAAGTGTCTAAAGTGCCTAAAATGACACGTATGTGTCATCCTGAGGCGCAGCCGAAGGATCTGGGCAACGGAAAATAGATTTTTCGTCTTCACTTCGTTCTGCTTAGGCGCCGTCCTGAGCTTGCTGAGTGAATGATAGCTTAACAATAACTTTAGCTCACTTTAGGCACTTTACATTTTTTATACCTCGTAAAGATGCCTGATTTATTTTGTGTTCCTGAATTGGACATTAAAAAATGACATTCACAAAAAAATTTGTGATTAAAGTATTTTTAGCAGTCGCTCTCTTTGTAACTGCTCTGACTTTGGTTGCTCTTTTCTCGCTTTTGCCGTGTCCGATGCCTACGTTTAACTTTTTGGACGGTCAAAGACCGTTGCAACATTTTGAAGACAATATGTATAGAATTGACGTCTATTCATTTCAGGCCGATGTCAATAGTTTCCACATGAAAGTAAAAGCCGAACTGACCTCTCTGTGTTACATTGATAAAACTCAATCACTGCAAAACACTTTATTTTTAAAATCGCGACAATGGGAGCTTCCCGATCGTTCCGTTATTATAACATTCAGGGACAATTGGAGGTTACAAGTAGTTCCAGGTTCAAGTCCGAATCGATATTGGGACTACCCTGAAGATGGTTGGGTCACTGTAGAAGTCAGACAAAGACTACGCGATTTCTGACTTTTTTTATAGGCTAATATGGTAAATAAAATCCGGTGACTAATTAAGATATCTGCTAATTTTTTTGTAAACCAGTCCTTGACATCGGCCGATGATTATAGTATAAAGATGCTTTGTAGTTTAACAGGACGATTGAAATGAATATCAGCATAAACAATATGATTATCATAATTATTGCGGAGAGAATGAAGCTGCCCTGAGAAAGCGAAATAATCGGATTTTGAAGCCTTCCAGAGCAGCGAACTCTGGAAGGCTTTTTTATTGCCACAGATTTCTAAAAATTGAGAAAATTGAAGTTTATAGGTTTTATTGACAATAACAGTTACAATACTTACTATATGCCCTCTGCCTTATAGGCAGTTAGATCAATCCGCCTGAAGGCGGTTTTAAGGATTAATTAAATGCCGGATAAGAAGGAAAAAAGTTATCGTGATACATTGAATCTGCCGAAGACGGATTTTGCGATGAAGGCCAACCTGGTCCAGCGTGAGCCGCAGATGCGCAAGAAATGGGCCAAAGACGATATTTATGCCCAAACCAGGAAGGCCAGAAAAGGCGCCCCTTTATATACCCTGCACGACGGCCCGCCCTATGCGAACGGCGATATTCACATGGGACACGTTATCAATAAGGTCCTCAAGGATTTCGTCGTCAAATATAAGACGATGTCCGGTTACGATGCTCCTTATGTTCCCGGCTGGGACTGTCACGGTCTGCCGATCGAATCGAAGGTCGTCACCGAGCTTGGTGACAAGGCCCGCGAAATGAGCAAGCCGGAAATCCGCAAGCTCTGTCATAAATACGCCGCCAAATACGTCAAGCTGCAAAGCAGGCAGTTCCAGGCGCTGGGCGTGTTCGGCGATTTCGATAATCCGTACCTGACGTTTAAGCCTTCCTACGAAGCGGGGATTCTGGAAGTTTTTGCCGAGCTGGTCGATAAGGGGCTGGTCTATAAGCAGCTCAAGCCGATTCACTGGTCGATAGGATGTGAGACGGCTTTGGCAGAAGCGGAGCTGGAATATAAGGATATAGCTTCACCCAGCATCTTTGTGAACTATCCCGTTGCCGAAGAGAGTATCGAGAAATTAGTTGAACTTGGCCTGATCGAGCAACGAGAGACGAGCAACGAGCCACGAATATGTTTTATGATTTGGACAACCACACCGTGGACGCTGGCCGCTAATCTGGCGGTGGCGGTGCATCCTTACTTAGACTATAAAACCATCAGTTATCAGCAGAACGGGCAAAAATATATTTCTATACTTGCCGCCGAACGTATCGAGGCAGTGGTCGCCGCCGGCTCTTTAGGCGATGGACAATACAAGGTCGGTGAAAAATCCGTCCGGGGAAGCGATCTTGAGGGATTGCGTTACATACATCCTTTTGTGGAGAAAAATCCGACCGACAAAGATGCGTACTTGGTTATTCTTGCCGAGTATGTCACCACCGAAGACGGCACGGGACTTGTGCATATCGCCCCGGGGCACGGCCTGGAGGATTACCTTTCCGGGCAGAAATATGACCTTGCGGTTTATTCGCCGGTGCTGGATGACGGGCGATACGACGATACGGTGCCGAGCTGGCTCAAAGGGCTGAAAGTCCTGGAAGTTGATACCGTTGTCAATAATTATCTGCAGGAGCATGGGCTTCTTTATGCTCAGGGCGAGATTACACACAGCTACCCGCATTGCTGGCGCAGCAAAGGGCCGGTTATTTTCCGGGCAACCGAGCAATGGTTCATCAGTGTGGATAAGGAAATACCCGGCGTGGGGAAAAACCTCCGTGACCTGGCTTTAGAGAGCGTCCCCTGTGTGAGATGGATTCCCGGCTGGGGGCAGAAACGGATTACCGGAATGCTCGAATCCCGGCCGGACTGGTGCATCAGCCGGCAACGAAGCTGGGGATTGCCGATTCCGGTTTTCACGAATGCCGAGGGCGAAGCTCTGTTGACGAAAGAATCCGTAATGGCTGTTGCCAAATATATCGGCGAACATGGCTCGGATAGCTGGTTTACCGATTCACCCCGTGAGATTTTGGGCGAGGACTTTAAGCTGCCGGACGGATTCGTTCTCGATGAGCTTAAAAAGGAGGAAAATATTTTCGACGTATGGTTCGAATCGGGCTGTAGCTGGTACAGTGCCTGTGTCCGGCAGTCGGGCTGGCCTGTGCCGGTGGATTTGTATCTCGAAGGCTCGGACCAGCATCGCGGCTGGTTCCAGTTGTCGCTCCTTCCTGCTCTCGGCGCGACGGGCAAGCCGCCGTTCAAGAACGTTTTGACGCACGGCTTTACCGTCGATGAAAAGGGGATGAAGCAATCCAAGTCGTTAGGCAATTACGTCAACGCCCAGGACGAAGTTGCGAAATACGGCTCGGATATTTTGCGCCTTTGGGTTTCGAGCGTGAACTATCAGGAAGATATTCGCTGCAACGACGAAATAATCGGCCGGACGCAGGACGCCTATCGAAAAATCCGGAACACGCTGCGGTACCTGCTCGGCAATATCGATGATTTTGATCCCGACAAACAGGCAGTGGCCTACGATGACATGCTGCAGATCGACCGCTGGGCGATGCAGCAGTTGCAAAAGCTGATTGCCAATGTCACGCAGTCTTACGAGAATTTTATCTTCCACAGGGTTTTTTCACTCCTGTATAATTTCTGCACGGTCGAGATGAGCAGCATCTACATGGACGTGCTCAAGGACCGGATTTATTGCGATGCCGCCGACAGCCTGTCCCGGCGAAGCGCCCAGACAGCGATGTACAGAATCCTGGATAGTCTCGTTCGGATGCTGGCGCCGATTTTGGTCCATACCGCTGAAGAGGCCTGGGCGGCGATGAAGATCAAATCGGAAAAAGTTGAAACCGTCCATTTGGCACAAATACCGGAAGTTGACAATTCGATCGACTGCACCGCAGACGAGCCGCGATGGCAGAAACTGATGGAACTTCGGGACGAAGTTTTGCGCGTGCTCGAGGGACTGCGGCGGGATAAAAAAATCGCCAGCAATCAGGAAGCATGTGTGACAATTTCCTGCAACGATGAAAATGCCGCCCTGCTCAATAACTTCGGGCTCGAACATTTCGCCGCACTATGCATCGTCAGCGAGGTCAGGCTGCAAAAGACTACCGACCAGACAATCGTTGCTGCACAAAAAAGTGAATACCAAAAATGCCGGCGATGCTGGAACTACTGGCCGAGCGTCGGCGCCGACAGCGAGCATCCCGATTTGTGCAAGCGTTGTATCGAAGTTATTTAGCAAGGCTCGATTCGCCTGATTTGTCCGCGAAAAAGTTTTTTTAATGATTGAGTGACAGGGAATTTTCTCTACTTCCACTGCGGGCCCGATGATTCGTTCATATCCTGTGTCCAGCGTTTCCCGTCTTTCTCGAATTCGACTTTGTCCGGATATATTTTAACGATTTTAATGCCGTCGATGTCTTCCCCCTCGCTGACAATATTGGTGCCGATTATCGCGAAGGACTTATTTTCATTGTAAGTTATACCGGTTATGACTCCGGCCTTCGGGAGTCCTGCGGAAACGGAATCCGGATTCGCGGCGAGGTACGCATTGATAAATTCGTCGATAAGGTTCTGGGTAGTTTCCTTAATAACGTCAAGATTGTCTTTCTCAACCAGCATGACCTGACCCGCATCCCACGTTGTGGCCATAACAACCATGGTCGGATTTCTCCATAAAGCGACAAGCTCGTTGAGTTTGATGGTTACCGAGACTGCAACGAGATTGACATCTTCGATGATTACCGGCGTAATACTTATGTGCAGGTACGAACGTCCCGGCGTTTGCAACTGTTGCTGCCCGGTAAGGACTCTTACACCGTACTTGCGGAGACGTGATTCGGCGAGCTTACGGAAAGCCTGCTCGGTCAGGCCGTATTTTTTTGCTTCCGGCTGAAATGCTTCCACAATCACTCCCACACCCTGCAGACCTGCCAAAATCTCGTGCGGTTCGGTGACAAAATTATATTGTGGTGTTGTCACGGCGGTTTCACTTTCTTTTACGGAAAGTTCCGGGGCGGCATTATCCTTCTTTTGCTCAATGACCGTGGTATCCTCTGTTATCGGCTGGTTAGGTTCTCCTTGCTCCTGGGCTGCCAAGATGGATTGAGACAAAACGGCCAAGACGCCGTAAGCAAATCCCGCAAGTATAATCAAAGTGAGATACTTTTTAGTTTTCATATTATGCCTTTCTTTTAAGAATCAGCATTATTGATTTTTCCCGAGGAATATCCGCTCAATTGTAGCGTTCTGAAATTCCGCCGGTCAAGCAAATTGCCCAAAGCAAGTTTTTCCCCCAACCCAGGGCAATGCCCTGGGCTAACAGATTTTTATCCCCAGGGGGTGCCTTTTAGATGCCCGCGTCCTTTAAACCATTTGATTAAATCCTTATTTTCACCTTTTAGTTCGATCTCTTTTTGATACTGCGAAGCCGTCTGTTCGAGCTCGCGTGCAATCTCCGGGAACCTGCCTGCAACGTCGAACCGTTCCGAAGGGTCTGCGTGCAAATCAAACAAAAGAGGTTTTTCAGGCGTCACCCAGTTCCTTGAGACTAAGTAGCCGCCTTTTGTATGGTCATAATATCGAAAGTGAAGTTTCCATTTGCCCTTTCGAATCGCGAACAATCGTTCGGCACTGTAAAAGAAAATCGTCCGCTCCGGCAGCTTTCCGCCTTCGAGCGCCGGCATCATATTTATACCGTCTATCGGGCGGTCATCCGGCGGCTTTCCACCGGCAAGTGCCACAAGCGTAGGGAAAAAATCGAGTACCGAGGCAACCTGCGTCGAAATTGCCCCGGGCCGGATATGTCCCGGCCAGCGTGCTATAAACGGCTCACGCATACCTCCTTCCCATGTATCACCTTTGGCACCGCGCAAGAGACCCGCCGTCCCGCCATTTTGATTCTGTGTTATCCACGGCCCGTTATCACTGGTAAATATCACGAGAGTATTGTCGGAAAGCCCGAGCTTATCGAGTGTCTTATTTATTTGTCCCACGCTCCAATCCAGCTCTTCGACTACGTCGCCGAACAATCCGCGGATTGAGGTATCCTGGAATTTTTCCGATGCATAGAGGGGAATATGTGGAAAAGTGTACGGCAGATATACGAAAAACGGCCGGCCCTTGTTCTTTTCAATGAACTTTACAGCTTCTTCCGTATATCTTTTTGTAAGTGTCTTCTGATTTGAAGGATGTTCGACAATCTCATCGTTACGGTAAATATCGGGATTTTCCATGTCGTTGCTATAAAGGATGCCGTAATAATAATCGAATCCCTGTCTCAGCGGCCGATACTCATATTTATCGCCGAGATGCCATTTGCCGATGCAGGCCGTGGCGTATCCGAGCGGTTTTAGTACTTCAGCTATTGTGATTTCATTCGGTGACATTCCCATGTCATTGTTGGGGAAAAATACATTTATTACACCCGTTCGAATACAGTTTCTTCCTGTCAATAAGGCCGACCTCGATGGAGAACAGACCGGATTGCCGCTGTAGAATTGGGTCAATTGTATTCCGTCATCGGCCATTTTGTTCATATTAGGCGTTCGTATGGTCGGATGTCCGCCGCGATTCCAGTCACCGTATCCCATATCATCCGCAAAAAGTAACACGATGTTCGGTTTTTTTGGTGTAGAATCTCCGGCTGACGCCCAGCCGTTTTGTAAAATTGATTGGCCGATGACAGCACCCAGTGCACTTCGCCCTAAAGTTGAGAGAAACTCACGTCTGGCAATTCGAATCATAACAACTCCTTTGAGAATATATGACAAATCTCATTTGCTGGTGTTTTCCAAATTCACCCTATCGAATTTTTCCCGTACGACCGGGTATTCACAATACCTGTATTTCATCCGGATTTCAACTATTTTTGAATTTTTCCGGTATTCGTATGGCTGTGACGCCTGCCGGATATAAAAGAAGGTCATTGCGAGGAGCTATGCGACGTGGCAATCTTCCATGAAAAACTTAAACTTAATTTGTTATTATTTGAAGATTGCTTCACTGAGCCTGTTCTGAGCAAAGCCGAACGGATTCGCAATGACACACTTTAGAATCAAGAGTTCGTAAGGCTAACACCCGTCGATTATAAATTCAATCTGTATTCGATCAGTAACTGCCAATCATTGTCATATAATCTATTTTAAGGGACGGTTGTGAAGAAATTAGCAAGTTTGTCTGCAACGTTATTCAAAGATGCTATAACAGCAGCATTTTCCGCCCTTTTCATGGTTTCAGAAATTTCCATATCCTTTTTTTCTTTCTTCCCTAAGACTTCTTGTGTAGTTATTGCTGTGAAAGGAATTATTCCAGTTCGAATATCAAGCAGAACCGCTTCGCAAGTACAATATGCCTTGATTTGATCTTCGGAAAAGAATTTCGGTCGATGGTAGATGTCACTCGATAAGCGAAACACGAGCATAAGATCGGCCTGTAATCGCACGGCCGCCTCACGTAATACGGGAATTGTCGCATCATTTGGCGTTAGCAAAGACGGTAATAAAACAACATTTGCGATCCTGTTGGATTCTTGCAGTTTGTTTGATAATGTATCTATATATTGTTGTTGTGTTTTAAGATAATCTTCAGAACGCCAATAGTAGGATCCATAATAACGCAAAGCTCCATATTCGGTTCCGGGAAACTTCATTATTGCAATTTTAGCTTTGTCAGGGAGTACGACCTTGCTGGCAAGAATACGTCTTATTGCTTCGTCGCTCATCACTTCCTGGTCCGACTTGAAAAGCGAGCTTGTAAGGGTGGATTGTTCCTTATACACCGGAGCTTTCATTGTCATGTAAGATTCGGAATAAGGTTCGTATGGCGATGAGCAACCAACAATCAGAACGGATGTTGAAATTAACAAAATCAAATATTTAATCATTTCGGTACCTCCATTAATTGTAAACTCTTAAAAAATCTGTAATTCAATATTAATGAATCACACTCTTAACATATTTGGTCATTTGGAGCTTCCAAAATATATCGTCCGCCTTTTGGATATATGATAATTCAAGAACGCCGGGTAATCAATGTTAATTTAACTGTTCGCGGACTTTTTGGAAGACTTCATCAACGGTGATATTTGAGACGTTGTGTTTGGGATTTTTGCTTTTTATCTTGAGTCCCCTGCCGTACGGCTCGCGGGCTACCATGCATTGCGGTCTGCCGTACGGGGCGATTCTCGCCGGATTGGACCAGCTATACATCATAACCAGAGGCGTACCCAGAGCTGCGGCGATATGGCCGGGGCCGGTGTCGTTACTTACTACGAGCCGGGCGGCTCGCAAAAGCTCGACTAATTCTTTCAGTGACGTTCGACCGGCGAAATTGATAACGGGACTTTTAGCTAAGTTGTCGATTTTCTCAATTAGGTTCTTGTCCGAAGCGGCACCGACGGCGATAACAGGCAGGTTGAATTGTGAAGTAATTTTGTCCGCAAGAGCGGCGAAACGTTCCGAAGGCCAGCATTTATCTTTATGAGCGGAGCCGGGCACGAAAACCACATATTCTCCTGAATCTATGCTGCAACTTTTTAATAGTTTGTTGACAGAATCGACATCGGCAGGATTGGAAGGCAACTCGAAACGAACACTAAGATTATCCGCACCGGCGGCCTTGACCATCTTCAAGTAAAAATCGACAAGGTGAATGCTTTCGGCGTCCTGTTCGATTTGGTCTGTGTAAAACAAATGGGCCAGCTCCCTTGAGTTAGCCTTTCCAAAGCGTTTTTTACAGCCGGACAGCCATGCCAAGATTGCAGTTCTAAAAAGACCCTGGAAGTCGAATACTACATCGAAACGACTCCGGCGTAACTGTAAAATAAGCGAAATTAGGGCAGAAAACGCTTTCGGATTGCACCATGCCCTGCCGAGAGATTTGCGGTCGAAAGGGATAATTTCATCGAGATGCGGATGATTTTCGAGAAGCGGCGCGAATTCCGGGCGGACGAGCCAACTTATTTTGGCATCTGGAAAACTCTCTCGCAGAGCGGTCAGGGCCGGCAGAGCCAGTACGATATCGCCCAACGCGCTCGGTTTCATTATCAGGATATTTTTCAGGCTATCCGGCATAATTACCCTGTAAATTCATGCTATTGGTGGATTATTGTATGTGATTCGACAATTTAAGGCAATCGGCATGAGAAAAATAAGAATTGAAATGCAAAATGCCGGATTACATATTAAAATGCTCCCAAAAGGAGTTTATCGATGGCGACTAAATGCAAATATACTTATGAATGGCCGCGTCCGATGGTTTCGGCCGATGCGGCGGTCTTTCGTATCTCGGGGGGCAAAACATCTCTACTGCTTATAAAGCGGAAAAAAGATCCATATAAAGACAAATGGGCAATTCCCGGCGGTTTCTTAGAGATGGACGAAGAGCTTCAGGACGCCGCAGCGAGGGAACTGGAAGAAGAGACCGGCCTGACGGGTGTGCATTTGGAGCAGATGCGCACGTTCGGCACAATCGGCCGGGACCCCAGGGGCAGGATGATTACGGTAACTTTCATGGGCATCACAAGCGAGGAAAATCCCGAGGTCAAAGGTGGAGACGATGCCGCCGAGGCAAGATGGTTCGATATAGAGAATCTGCCTGATAACCTGGCATTCGACCATGAAAAAGTGATAAAATTCGCCATCGAAAAGCTGAAAAATTCGGAAAATATCGATATTTCGAGGGATTAGACCATGAGAACGACAAGCTTAAAGCTCATGTTTATATCGGTTGTAATTTTCACCACTTTAAATTTACAGTTTCTGAATGCACAAGAAGCCGTGTCAATATCGATTGACCCGTCGAAGGTCGAGGGCAGGATAGATGAGAAAATATACGGCCATTTCTTAGAGCATATTTATCATTCCGTTAACGGCGGTTTATGGGGTGAGCTTATCTGGAACCGCAGCTTCGAGGAACCCTTGAATAATGGAAGATGGACAATACAGGACGATTGCTTAGTGCAATCGAGGATGGCTGATAATGTCAGGCTCGTATTCGGGAATAATCAATGGGACGATTATGAATTCTCCCTCGAAGCGCAAAAGACCGACGGGGGCGAAGGATTTCTTGTTTTATTTCGAGTGGCAAACGACGAGGATTTCTACTGGTATAACATCGGCGGCTGGGGCAATGTCCGAAGCGCACTGGAAAAGGGAATAAAGGATCGAGGGTGGGGAGCAATCGGACCGGAAGTACAAGGTGGAATCGAAACGGGCAAGTGGTACAAAATTAAGGTTCGTTGCGAAGGCGGGCATTTACAGGTGTCGATGGACGGGAAAACCATGCTGGATTATACAGACCAAAATCCCCATCTGAAAGGTGCGGTCGGCGTAGGGGCATGGAATACGAAGGTAAAATATCGCAATATCGAAGTCAAGTCGCTCGACGGCAAAACTCTGTACGCGGGGCTGCCGGACTTGGAAGCGGAACAATCCCTTGCACGTCACTGGCATTTTTACGGCCGGGGCAGGACGTCACTTAGTCAGGATAATCCGCTTAACAGCAGTTGGTGCCATGAGATTATATCGGAGGCCGATGAGGCCGGCCTGGAACAATTACCGTTCAATATTCGCAAAGGAGAAACTTACGAGGGATCATTGTGGGTACGAGGAGAAGCACCGGATGGTTTGGTAGTCAGATTTCTTGACGGAGACAAGACCATTAAAGAGATAAAACTCGCAAAGCCCAAGGCTCAATGGAGTGAAAACAAATTCAGTTTCAAAGCCAGCGCGGATTCAGAAAACGCAAAGCTACAAGTAGGTATTAAAGGCAAAGGAAGGGTATGGCTTGACCAGGTCAGCCTGATGTCTCGAAGTGCGGAAAAGGTCGGCGGCTATCGTCCGGACTTATTGCAGGCGGTGGCCGACATAAAGCCGCCGGTTATTCGCTGGCCGGGCGGATGTTTCGCATCGCCCTACCGCTGGAAGAACGGGATTGGGCCGCAGAGCAAACGAAATGTGTATCCGAGGGAAATCTGGGACGACCTCGATATCAATTCCTACGGCACGGACGAATTTATCCGGATGTGCGAAAGGATAGGGGCCGAGCCATTGATCGTAGTGAATATCGGGACAAGGAACTGGAACGATAATCCGGACCCGGAAGAATTTATGCAGGATGTGCTGGACTGGATAGAATACTGCAACGGCCCTGCGACGAGTAAGTGGGGCAAGGTCCGGGCCCAGAACGGCCACCGAGAACCGTACAATGTCAAGTACTGGGAAATCGACAACGAGACCTGGAGCATGGGGGTGGATAATTATATCGCAGCGGTGAAAAGATTCGCACCGGCGATGAAGGAAAAAGACCCGACAATAAAACTTGCCGTATGTGGCAGCGGCGGATTCGACCTCGAATGGAATCGCAGGATGATCGAAGGTTGCGGGGATTTGATCGATTATCTGAGTATTCATCATTATGAAAATCCCGACCAGTTTGCGAAGGGACCGTTAAATTACGAGAATTTTATCCACCGGACGGGCGAGCTTATATCGAAGTCGAAAAATCCGGAACTTAAGATTTATTGTTCGGAGTGGAACGCCCAAAGTACCGACTGGCGGACGGGGCTTTACGCCGGTGGTGTTTTGAATGCTTTTGAAAGATGCAGTGACGTTTTCGAAATGGCGGGACCGGCGTTGTTTTTGCGGCATACATCCGCTACGGCGTGGAACAACGCCTTTATCAACTTCGACCAAACCGGCTGGTTCCCGGCTCCGAATTACGTGGTGATGAAACTTTGGCGGGATAATTTCGCTCCGAACAGGATTGGAATCGAAGGTGACAACAAAGAATTGAATATTGTAGCCACCAAATCCGAGGACGGCAAGTCGGTGTATTTAAAAGCAGTCAATTCGGGTGATAAAATGGTGGAGGTGAATTTATCGGTGGATAAAGGTTACACGATTAAAAACACATCATTGAAAATAGTTGCCCCGGGAACGTTAGCGGCGGTCAATGCGTTAGAGAAACCGAATTCGATTCGCCCGGAAGATGGAAAAGTGGAAATAGACGGTCAGGAGGTTAAATTTAAGCTTCCGTCGTACGCGGCAGCGGTATTGAAGATTGACGGTTAATTGAAATGTATTAAAATTCGCTATTGGAAAGCCTGAGGAAAGAAATGACAAATGAAGCTGGTATATCGGTTGAATTTGCCGGTTTGAAGCTGTCGAATCCGGTATTTACCGTTTCGGGAACGTGCGGGTACGCGGACGAGCTGGCCGATTTTATGGATGTCAACAGCCTCGGCGGATTTATTACCAAAAGCATTACACTAAAGCCCAGAAAAGGCAATCCGCCGCCGCGTATTGTCGAGACCGACTCCGGAATGCTCAATGCAATCGGCTGGGCAAACGTCGGTCTGGATAAATTCATCGAGGAAAAAATTCCCTTCCTAAGCCGGATGAAGACTGCTGTATTCGTTAATCTCGCGGGTCAGACGATTGACGAATATGTTGCCGTGGCTGAGCGGCTGGCTTCGGAAAATGCAATTGCCGGATTCGAGCTGAATATTTCCTGCCCCAACGTCGAGCACGGCGGGATAAGTTTCGGGACCGATCCCGAGCAGGTCAAGGCGGTGACATCCGCCGTTAAGAAAGTATGCGGCGAAAAAATATTGATGGTCAAATTAGCCCCGGCGGTTACGGATATCAGCAAGATTGCCAAAGCGGCGATTGATGCCGGAGCTAATGCATTGAGCCTGATAAATACTTTTACGGCGATGGTAATCGATATCGAAACACGCAGGCCTGTTTTAGCCAATAAAACGGGAGGATTGTCCGGCCCGGCGATAAAGCCGATAGCGGTTTATTTAGTCAACAAGGTTTACAACGAAGTCACGAAGGATAGCGGGATACCGATTTTGGGCATGGGGGGAATAAGGACGGCCTCGGATGCCATCGAATTTATTATCGCAGGGGCATCGGCTGTCGGTATCGGCACGGCAAATTTTATAAAGCCTGACTGTGCGGTAAAAATCATTGAAGGCATAAAAAAGTACTGCGGACGCAAAAATATAACTAACATAAAAGAGCTTGTCGGCTCAATGTCACCGGGGCAGTAAAAAAAGTCCGGCATATTGTTTCATCTGAAAATAATCATCTCAGAGACCGAGCTTCAGCGGGAATAATAAAACGAAGCTGTTCTTGACTTTTTGGCTGAATTTGGGTATCTCTTAATGGGATTTGGATTAATGAAGGAAACATCAATTGGCGTTAAGTACGAGAATGCACGCTAACACAAAAGGAGCATCTAAATATGGCTAAAGATATGGAAAAGCTGTATGCGCAACGGCTGAAACGTTATGTCACTGCGATGCGGAACGGCAAACCCGATATGATTCCGATACGCCTTTTTGTCGCCGAATTTACTGCCAAATACGCGGGATATACGTGCCAGGAGGTGACGCACGATTTCGAGAAGGCTTTTGCCGCCGCCCGCAAGTGCGCCGCCGATTTCGACTGGGACGCTGTCGTCGGCAATATGGTTTATGTCTGGACGGGCCTGACCCAGGCCATCGGGACGAAATATTATGCGGCTCCCGGTATAGATATTTCGCCCGATATAGGTTTCCAGTATCTTGAGCCTCCCGAAGAGCAAGCGTTTATGAAACCGGACGAATACGACCAGCTTATCGAGGACCCGACGGGATACCTTTTCAACGTCTGGCTTCCGCGTATTTCGAGTGACGTGGCGGAAATGGGGCAGCCGACTTCATTCAGGAACAACCTTTCGTTTCTCAAAGGCGGAATGGCAATGCTGAACTACTTCAATGGTTTCGGGAAACAGGCCGAGCTGCTGAGAACCGAGTCCGGCACCGTCTCGGCCATTTCGGGAATTCTCAAGGCCCCGTTCGATATTATCGCCGATAAGCTGCGTGGTTACCTGGGGCTTATGACCGATGTAATGGAACGGCCGGACAAGGTGCTGGAGGCCTGCGAGGCGTTAGTGCCTCATCTGACACATGTGGCTCTTTCCGGCGCTGACCCGGATAAAAATGTCCCCATAGGATTCTGGATGCATCGCGGATGTGTGCCGTTTTTTTCGCATGAACATTTCAACAAATATTACTGGCCGACACTCAAACCGATTATTGAGGCAATCTGGGCACAGGGACATCAGGTATTATTTTATGCCGAAGGCGATTGGAATGCTCACTTGAATTCATTCGCCGAGCTGCCGGACGGAGCAATCGTCTTTCACGTTGACCAGGCGGATATTTTCGAGGCTCATAAATTAATCGGGCATAAATTCTGCATAAGCGGCGGAATTCCCAACTTTCTGCTGAGCTACGGCACGCCGGAGCAGGTGCGTCAATATTGTAAAAAAGTAATTGACGGTGTCGCGGGAGACGGCGGATATATTATGGACGCAAGTGCTATTGTCCAGAACGATGCGAAGGTGGAAAATATCAGGGCAATGACGGAATTCACCCGTGAGTACGGTGTATATTAATTTATGACAGGATATTCTGGAGCTGATTATATGGCAAAACAGAAAAAGCAAAAAAGAAAACCCGGTGTTTGTATCCCATGGGAAGAAAAGATGAAGGAACTGCCCAAAATAACAGGCGACAAGGAGCTTGTAAAAACGGTTTGGGAAAACATTGATGCCCTGGGCTATGTGTATATTTGGCAGTGCCTTCTGTCATTCTAAAAGAAACAGCGTCATCTTTCGAATTTTATATAGCCGCCCTGTTACCGGGATGGTTAATCAAAATTAATAAGGGTAACATAATGAAGATTCGGATGATTTTAGTTTTTATCGGGATTCTATGTTCACTTTCATCTTGTACAAATATCAGTACAAAACAATCCGGCGACAGAATTTATTTAACAGGTGACGATTTGTCCGCCTGGCGCGGAAATACGGGTCAGTGGCAGGTTGTCGGTGGTACCTTTATAAATCCTGAAAATGAAAGGCTGCTGAGCACCAAACCGGGAACCGGCACTGTGATAAACGGTCCGAAGGGCAAGACAAATCATCTTATCAGCAAGGCCGAATTCGGCGATATTAAAGCTCACATCGAATTTATGATTTCCAAAGGATCCAATTCCGGCGCGTATTTCGCCGGCCGGTACGAGATACAGATTTATGACAGCTACGGAGTACCCAAAGGCCAATATCCCGGCATCGAGTGCGGCGGGATTTATCAGCGATGGGATGAAAACAGAAGACCCAAAGGTTATGAGCGACATTCACCCCGAGTGAACGCGTCCCGGCCGGCAGGACAATGGCAGACTTTCGATGTTATATTCAGAGTGCCTCGTTTCGACGAGGACGGCAAAAAGATTGCCAATGCCAGATTTGAAAGGATTGTCCATAACGGCAAAGTAGTGCACGAAAATGTAGAATTGACCGGGCCGACCCGCTCGAGTGCCTACAATGACGAAAAAGCCGTGGGCCCGCTAATGTTACAGGGTGACCACGGGCCGGTGGCGTATCGTAATATATGGATAAAGCCGATATGAACCGATCCTTTAACAAGTACGGCATGGTAATCGATCGAAACTGGTTCAAACAACATCTTGAAAAGCCTTTTGTACGTGATGAATCCGACAATAATTAAAAGGTCTCTATAGCATATACTAAGTTAAATCGTGTATAATATATGACTATAAATTAAATCGTTGATGTAGGATATATAATTATAAAGTTGTTTTTATTCGTAAAAGACCAAGCTTGACAGGTTAATTAATGGAAACGCTTCAACTATTGCGTGATTATTTTCCGACGGCGGTTTTTACAGGCAAGTGCTTAGTCTTCATAAGCGAGGATTGGCGCGTCGAATTAACCGAGCACAAAGACAGCGATTTTAGTAACGCCAAAGGCCAGCCCTCGATAATACGTGTCAGGATTTTCAAAAGAGCATTAAACGGGGATTTGATTCCGGGTCATTACGAAGATTTTCAGCTTGCTTTGCTGGGTGAGCTTGCCGAGCAGATCGAGAAATATGTCCAGTTGGCGGTCGGAGTCAATTTACGAGAAAATATTTAACAATTGAAATCATAAACCTTCGGCGAAATCCGGGTATTTTTATAAAATGGCTAATCTTACAATTCGGGAAGTAAATGAGGGTGTTGTATTTGCGGCGAAAATTGTACCGGGCAGCAGCTCACCAACGAAGGTTTGCGGCTTACTCGATGGAATGCTGAAAGTCAAGGTCTCCGCCGCTCCGGAGAAGGGAAAAGCCAATCAGTGCCTGATTAAATATCTTGCGGGTAAGCTTGGTGTAAAAAAAAATGCGATTGACATTATTTCCGGCCAAACCTCTCCAGTTAAGCATATCCGTGTAGCAGGCCTTTCAACAGATACGCTATTAAAGAAATTAAATCTTAAACAGACGGGACATCCTTAATGCCTGATACACAATTTTTATCTTCTCAAAATGATTCCATTGATGAAGCTTCGCTGGGATATATGCTCAAATTGGCTGCACCGATGGTAGTAACTACCATCTCTTTTACTATTATGCAGTTTGTTGACAGGTTTATGGTCTCTCGCCTCGGAACGGAAGCATTAGCTGCGATTTGGCCCGCATCCCTGGTAAGTTTCGTGCCGGGAGGTTTTGCTATGGGTGCGCTGGCAAGCCTGAATACTTATGTAAGTCAGAGTCTGGGCAGAGGTGACAGGAAGGCTTGCTCGAGTTATTTCTGGCAGGCATTGTCTATGGGGATTGTATATTTTATCATAATATTAATAGTCATGTGGCCTGCGGCACCGCGGATATTCAGGATGATTGGCCAGCCTCCGAAGGTCCTTGTCCTGGAAGTGATTTATTTTAGAATTATACTTTTTGCCCATCTCGTTGCCGTTGTAAACTGGTCCTGCAATCAATTTTTTATGGGAATTCATCGTCCGATTATTACGATGTGCGCATCTTTATGTGGGCAGGTGGTTAATGTAGGGGCCAACTATGTTTTGATTTTCGGCAAATTAGGATTTCCGGCGATGGGAATTGCCGGTGCCGGCTGGGGAACATTTATAGGAATGTCGATTGCAGGTTTTATCAATATGTTTGTGTTTTTAGGCCCCGGCATAAATTCTGTTTTTTATTCAAGAAGAACATTGAGGATTCGTGCCGATAAAATGCTCGATTTACTGAGGGTCGGCCTTCCCGCCGGTTTTGCACTAACTATCAATGTGGCTCTTTGGGGTGTAATTCTTTCCGGTCTTATCGGGCGTTTCGGCCAGGAGGCACTGGCTGCCACGAGCGCAACACTTTCTTACACGAGCCTTTCGGTTATGCCTGTTGTCGGAATATCAATGGCTCTGACGGCGGCGGTCGGTAAAATAATAGGTCTGGGAAGAAAAAACTTGGCGGTGAAACAAACTAATTTATGCATTAAGATCGCACTGGTTTATATGGGATTCATGGGGGTATGTTTTTTCGTATTTCGAAGAAACCTGATGTCTTTTTTATCCGCCGATGATGAAGTCATAGCGACCGGAGTGAATATTTTAATTTGTGCTGCGTTTTATCAGATTTTCCACGCAGCTCGAATTATTTACGGGGGCTCTCTCCGCGGCGCCGGTGATACTGTCTGGCTGGCGTTAATCTCTACTGTGGGAGCCGTTTTGATATTGGGATTCGGAGGTTTTTTGATAACATTGTATATCCCTTCGCTTGGTTCTTTGGGTCCGTGGCTTGCGGCAACGTTAAGTGTGGTTGTAGTAGGACTGGCTAATCGCTGGAGATTTAGCAGCAATAAATGGATGCGCATCGATTTGTTCAAACGACGCTCGGCGGATGTGCCTGTTCAAACAGAACCTACTGTTGAATAGTTTATCGATTAGCCGGCGATTTTTCGCAATCTGATGTTGCGAACGGCGCCGGTTGTCCTCCATGTTGCAATTCCCAGAGGCCGAGACAATTCGACCTCGATTCTGATGTCGATATCTCTGTCGGTTGTGACAACATTTACTATCTGATCGTTATCCAGCCATGCTTCGATCTCCTCGGGAGTAACACGAAGAAAAACTTTATACCACTGCCCGTTTTCGAAAGGAATAAAGGTGGTAGTTTCGTTTTCAGAGGCGTCGAAGCCATCGATACTTGAGAGGCCGCAGAGCCGTCCGCCCCAGCCTCCGAGGATAAGTGTGCAGGGTCTGTCACCGATGGGAAAAGTTAGTCCGCAGAAAAAATCGTTTCCCGATACTCTCATAGCTTCGAGGCTGATTTCGTAATTCGTTCGTACTAACGGACCGGTCCACGTGATGCCGGTAATGTAATTACCTCTTTCGAGTAAAATACTGCCGTCTTTGACATAGATGTCACCCTGGCCGCCGAAATCAGTGATTTTCCATAGCCCCAAAGTTTTGCCGTCGAAGAGGCCCATTTCACCGGTGGTTTTACAGCCTCCGATCAATAAAGAAGCGAATAACAACAAAATTCTACAACACCGTTGGTTTAATACACATCCCCTTAAACAAAACGAGCAAGGGCATGAGATATTTTTGATGAAAATTCGTTTCGTACCCGTCATATTTCCATACCTGCAGGAAAATAGCGTTGAAAAAGCTTATCTTATAATCTACACTATAAATAATATAAAATACGAGTTCGATCAAAATAGCAAGCTTTTCCGGATTATTATTTCCAGAAGGGAAAGATATAGAGAGCAGGCATGTCCGTGAAAACGATGAAAAAATATTTGCCGTTACTTATTTGCGTATTAATTCTCTGTCCGACTGTTCCTGCACGCCGAAGTCAGCCTCTGGCCAACGAGAACTCCCCGGGTCTGTATGCAAGGTCGATTGAGCAGGTCCTTAGACTCAGTGAAGACGAAGTCGATCTGGCGACTGCCGCGTTGATTGTTTCGGAGAACTGGAGCGATATGGTTAACGGCCGCAGATATCTTACGGAACTGGATAATATGGCGCTGGAGGTTCGCGAAAGACTCAGACGCAAAAACTATGGCATGAACTTCAGGGCGGTTTCGGAGATAAACGAGTATTTATTTAACGAGCTCG
>Ga0315549_1000704_pt1 | contig 38386 bp, 35 predicted proteins | sample SalMarSW160200MG_FD_203101 | JGI IMG/M metagenome (GOLD analysis project Ga0315549, IMG submission 203101) | Salt marsh sediment microbial communities from the Plum Island Ecosystem LTER, Massachusetts, United States - Salt Marsh Sediment SW1601-200 ...
TGGGTCCCTGCCGTCGTCGGTTTTTTAGGGGGCGGCGCTTTCTTATGGCTGGTAGACAGGATACTACCGCATCTGCATCCGGGAATGAAAAGCGAACAGTCCGAAGGGATTAAAACAAGCTGGCAGAGAAGTGTGCTGTTGGTAATGGCTATCACTATTCACAATATTCCTGAAGGTTTGGCCGTGGGAGTTGCTTTCGGAGCTCTGGCAGTAGGGAAATCCGGAGCCACAATAGGGGCGGCCATAGCTTTGGCCATAGGTATCGGACTGCAGAATTTTCCTGAAGGAACTTCCGTTTCCGTTCCTTTGCGGCGCGAAGGGCTTTCACGGCTGAAAAGTTTTTGGTATGGGCAGCTTTCCGGTATAGTTGAGCCAATTGCAGGCGTGCTTGGGGCGTTGGCGGTAATTGCCGTGGAACCTCTTTTACCTTACGCACTGGCATTTGCCGCGGGAGCTATGATTTACGTTGTTATTGAGGAACTGATTCCTGAATCACAGATTTTGCGTGAATCCGATATTGCCACCATCGGGGGTATGATCGGGTTTGCGGTTATGATGAGTCTGGATGTAGCTCTGGGGTGAGACTTATGTTTTTTTACGGGAAAGCCTTGATTTTTATGTTTAATCTGACTAATTTATCACAAATTAAATAAAAGTACGGAGTGTGTATGAAGGATATGGAAAAAAGTGATATTGCCTACGGTATCTGTCTGGGTGCTTCCACAATAAGTGCGGTAAAAATTAAAAACCGTGAGGGAGCGCAAAAGGCTGAGGTTGAGAAAGTGATCCGCCGTGCACATGAAGGTAATCCCAAGGCAGTATTTAAGCAGATAGTTAATGAGCTCTCGATAAACGGTGAAGTGCCGGTGATGGTAACCGGCCGCAAGTTTCGTGAATTTTTAAACCTGCCCAGTATTACGGAGCCGGAAGCTACGGAATATGCACTTGAATATATAAAAAATAATGGTGACAAGAATTACGACGCACTGGTTTCGGCCGGAGGGGAAACCTTCATGGTCTATGCTCTGAATCATGAGCATAAGATAGCCGATATTTCTACAGGAAATAAATGCGCATCCGGTACCGGGGAATTCTTTTTACAGCAGATAAGACGTATGAATCTGAACGTGGAGCAGGCCTCGCAACTGGCACTGCAGGGCAAACCGTATGTTGTAAGCGGCCGCTGTTCCGTGTTCTGCAAATCGGACTGTACCCATGCGCTTAATAAAGGCGAGCCCATAATTAATGTAACCGCCGGTCTGTGCAAGATGATCTCACAGAAGATCCTGGAAATACTTGCCAAAGTACGCCATGAGCGTGTCATCTTAATCGGCGGTACGGCATTAAACCAAGCGGTCACTAAGAATTTAAAGCAGGAAATACGTCATCTGGAAATACCCAAAGAGGCTTCCTATTTTGAAGCCTTGGGAGCCGCTTTAGTGGCGCTTAAACAGGGCAAACCCTTAACCAAACAAATCTTCCATAGTGATAAAACCGGTTTTTCCTTCCTGCCCCCGCTTAAAGAGTTTAAATCGCTGGTTTCATTTAAGAGTATGGATTATAAGAATGCCGTTAAGGGCGACCGCTGTATTGTGGGACTCGATGTGGGTTCTACTACAACCAAAGCCGTGGTAATGCGGCTGCGTGATCATTCGCTGCTGGCTTCGGTCTATTTACGCACTAACGGCAATCCGATTGAGGCTTCCCGAGCCTGTTATAAAGGCCTGCTTAAGGATTTAAAAGGTGTTGCGCTAAAGATTATCGGCATCGGAGTTACGGGTTCCGGGCGTCAGATAGCAGGGCTTTATACCTTAACCGACGGGATTATTAATGAGATAATTGCTCACTCCACTGCTGCAGTCTATTTTGATCCTGAGGTTGATACGATTTTTGAAATCGGGGGTCAGGATGCTAAATATACTTATATCACTAATTCGGTTGCTTCGGATTACGCGATGAATCAGGCCTGCTCTGCGGGTACGGGTTCTTTTCTGGAAGAGGCCGCCTATGAGACTTTGGGCGTGCGTATGCAGGATATTGCCAAAGGCGCTTTGAAGGCCGAAACCCCTCCTAACTTTAATGATCAGTGTGCCGCTTTTATTTCTTCGGATATTAAAAATGCCACTCACGAAGGAATTTCTCAGGATGATATTCTCGCGGGACTCGTCTATTCTATTTGCTTTAATTATAATAATCGGGTTAAAGGCAACCGGCCTGTGGGTAAAAAGATCTTTATGCAGGGTGGTGTCTGTTATAATAAGGCGGTGCCTTTGGCTATGGCCGGAGTACTGCGCAAACCGATTGTGGTTCCGCCCGAACCGGGATTAATGGGAGCCTTTGGCGTGGCTTTGGAACTGGAAAAGCGCCTGGATCTGGGCCTGCTCAAAGAAAAAAAATTCGATCTCAAAGAAATCGTAAGAAGAGAAATAACTCATGAAAAACCTTTTATCTGTGCCGGAGGTAAGGAACGCTGTGATCTTAAGTGTAGGATTACCCGCGTGCGCATCGGTGAAGAGATTTTTCCTTTCGGCGGGGCCTGTAACCGCTACTATAATCTGCGCTTTAAGACTCAGGTTGCCGATCATGATTTGGATTATGTAAAGGTACGCAACCGCCTTATGTTTGAAAAATATGCCCCGAGTCGACCGGTAAAACCAAATGCGCTGCGCATCGGATTAAATACCTCGTTTCTTACCTTAACTCTTTTCCCGCTCTATTATAATTTCTTTACCGCGTTGGGGTGTAAAATAATATTACCCGACAGCATGGAACAGGACGCGGCTCGTCATCTGGTGGCATCTATGTGTTATCCTGCGGAAATATCAATCGGGTTTTTTGAAAACCTTTTAAAAAAACGCATAGACTACATTTTTATCCCCTTTGTAAAAGAATTGTACGTACCGGGCGGAATAAATAAACAGGACTTCTGCTCTACCTGTGGTTTTAGCAGGGGTGAAGCATTTGTGCTGCGCCAGGCCTTTGCCCACCATAAGGCTGCCGATAAAATTATTTCTCCATATCTCAATCTATATAAAGGTCTTTATCAGGCCGAACCCGCCTTTATAAATATTGCGCTTCAGCTGGGCTTTTCCAAAAAAACAGCTAAAAGTGCTTTCTTTATTGCGGAGGAGGCGCAGTTGGAGTTTGAGGCCGAGTGCAAGGCTCTGGGCAGGAAAATACTCGAAGAGCTTCAGGCGTCGCCTGAAAAAACCGCCGTGGTTTTGTTCGGCAGACCCTATAATGCGTATGCTCCGGAAGCCAACAAGGGTATTCCCAAGAAGTTTACCAGCAGGGGTAATATCATTATTCCCTATGATATGCTTCCCTACGAACAAGAACCCATGGCCAAAGAATACGCAGAGTACATGCATTGGGAAACAGGTCAGAGGGTGCTTAAAGCAGCACAGATAGTAAGACGTGAACCCAACCTATTCGGAGTATTTATCACGAATTTCCTCTGTGCTCCGGATTCTTTTTTAGTACCGTATTTTAGAAGAACGATGGGGAGTAAGCCCTCTCTGACTCTGGAACTTGACGCCCATACCGCGGATGCGGGTATAAACACACGCATAGAAGCATTTTTGGATATAGTTAATAATTACCGCAATATCGCGGATCAGATAACCCATAAGATCGATCATTTTGCGCTGGCAAAGGTGAGCTTTGAAAATCACGGTGCGTCTTATATTGATTCCGCAGGTAAGCGCTATAAGTTTACCGACCCTAAAGTTAAGCTTATCATTCCCTCCGTAGGTTATTTCGGCAACAAGGGCCTGGCATCAGTGTTTAGAAAAATGGGTATTAATTCCGAAGCCCTGCCCGTATCGGATAATGAGGTGCTGCACCTGGGGCGAAGTGTGACAACAGGAAAAGAGTGCATGCCTCTTATGATGTGTATTGGCTCGCTTATTAAATATCTTAAAAACCGCCCCCGCCAAGCTCAAGATGAGAAGCTTATGATCTTTATTCCCAAGGCAGCAGGCCACTGCCGCCTTGGACAGTACCATGTGTTTATTAACCAGTTTATCAAAGACAGCGGGTTAAAGGATGTGGCCCAGATGGACTTAAGCATGGATCATAAGTTTGCCGGAATGGGTGTCATGACACTGTATAATGCCTGGCGTGCTATTGTGGTAGCGGATGTTATCGATGATGTTGAGTGTGCAATCCGGGCTCTGGCCGTAGATCCCGTAGAGGGATTAAAGGTTTTAAGAGAAGAGGGCGACAAGATTTGTGCTTCCTTAGAGGGAAAAGCCAAAAAAGGCCTTTACCGTCAGCTGCGCGAAACAGCCGAGCTGTTAAAGAGTATACCTTTAAAACAGCTATTAGAGCAGAGCGCTCGTATAGGGATTACGGGTGAGTTTTTTGTCAGGAGAGACCATTTTTCAAATTTGAATATCGCCCATAGACTGGCGGAAAAGGGTTTTGTGGTATCGATCGCTTCGCTTACCGAAGTAATGTACTACGTGAATTTTATGATTAAAAAGGGAATTAAAAAACCGACGCATACTCTTGCCAGCTGGTTGGAGCTGTTTATTTCCGATAAAACACAGCGTTACGCGGAAAAAAAGATTAAAAAGATTCTTTCCGCTTCCGGTTTGTATAATATGGAACTGCTTGATATTGAAGATCTGATCCGTCATTCGGAGTATCTTATACCTCATGAACTGGACGGCGAACCCGGTTTGATTTCCGGCCTTACCATGAGGGACTCCCTAAGCAAGTACTCAGGCATTGTTAACGTCGGGCCTTTCGGCTGCATGCAGTGCCGTTTTGGAGATGCCATAACCATACCTCAGGCAGATGTTGCGGGGAAAAAACGCGTATTTAAGTCAATCGGTAAAGAACTTGATCTTCATGGATTTATGGATAACGAACGCATCCCCTACCTCTCGATCGAGTCCGACGGCAATCCTTATCCGCAGTTGCTCGAGGCCCGGTTCGAAAGCTTCTGCCTGGCTGCGGCACGCGCGGCCAAAAAAATCGGTAAGAAGGTAGTTCCTGCCAGTTAAGTGGTTAATTCTTATTATTGTAATTGATGTTGTTATTTTTTAAAGTATTGCTTTATTTTAAATCAAAATATTGAATTACATACGTCATAATTCTTTACAATAGTATATAAATGATGTTAAATATAACATGTATTTATTATGGAATAAAAAAACAGAAAAAAATTCTTTAAGAAATCTTTAGATTTTGCAACACCAGAACAATTATTTTATTTAACAGATGATAATAAATACTATGCTTATTGGCCTTCAAATTACAAAGGGAAAAAGACAACATTGCAGAGTAGGAATTCACTGATAGGTGAATTTACAGAAAAATGGGCTACCGATATCTTAGATTCTATAGTTAAACCTAATGGCTTGTATGCTGTTAAAGGTGCAATTTGTGAAGAAATTGCATTACTAAAAAATTCACCTGCAGATGTAGTAATATCAACTTCAAAAGATATTGTTCAAAGAGCTTCTGATATTAAAGCAATATTTGAGGTTAAAATGTCTGTTGTTTGGAATTGGGAGTATAAAAAAAATATAAAGGAAATAATCTGTATTGGTAATTATAAAACACATAAAGGAAATCCAGGACTTTTACGATCTGATTCAATGTTAAAAGCAATTGGCAAAAGCATAAATATTAGGGTATCAAGTTTTTTTTCATCAAAAATACCAATTATAATATTAGGCAATACCCCTATTACAGATAGTTATATAATGAAAGTAGATCATTTGAAAAGAACTGGTATTATTCAAGGTTTTTGGTCACTTAATCCCAAACCTTTAGAAGATAATTCTGATTTAAAGTTCACACCGGGGGAAAGTAATAGAGATAGCTGATAAAGAAAGAACGTATGAGCAGAAAGCCGAAAAGTTTTTAGAATTATTAGGGAAGGAGTAAAAAATGGATAAAACATATACTCATCATAAAAGGATAAGTACTAAAACTAGTTCTTTTGGCACAAGCGGCAGAACAAATCACGATTCAACAGAATTTTATGATAGTAAAATGTATGATGAATTCTATAAACAAAAGAATGTTAAATATGAAGAAAATAAAATACCGGAAGAAAAATTAAATAAAATATATTGTAAATCAAGTGAAAAAATGGATGAAATACCGGATTCAAGTATTCACCTTATGATAACATCACCACCTTATAATGTTAAGAAAGAATATGATGATGATTTATCTTTTTCTGAATATAGAAAATTATTAAAAAGTGTTTTTACTGAGACATACAAGAAACTTGTTACGGGTGGGAGGGTATGTATTAATGTCGCAAATCTAGGCAGAAAACCATATATACCACTGCACAGTTTTATAATTGAAGATATGCATTCAATTGGATACCTAATGCGTGGTGAAATAATATGGAATAAAGCATCAAGCGCCAGCCCATCATGTGCATGGGGTAGTTGGATGTCAGCTACTAATCCTGTTTTAAGGGATATTCATGAATACATTTTAATATTTTCAAAAGATCAATTTAATAGGAAAAAATTAAATAAAAAAAATACAATTCGTAAAGAAGATTTCTTAGAATGGACTAAGAGTGTTTGGACATTTCCTGCTGTTTCGGCAAAAAGCATTGGACACCCTGCGCCATTTCCTATTGAATTACCGCATCGCCTGATACAATTATATTCCTTTGAAGGGGATATAATATTAGATCCGTTTTGTGGTAGTGGTACAACGTGTTTAGCTGCTTATAAATCAAAAAGGAATTATTTTGGTTATGATAATAATGAAGAATATGTAGAACTTGCCAATCAAAGATTAGAGCCTTATTTAATGCAAAAGGAATTATTTTAAAATTTCATTTTTTAAAGAATCTCTCTTGGCATCAACAGTGTATATTAGTGAAAAAAACATCGATGCGGGCTTTAAGAATTATATAATAAAGAGGTATTCACGCATACATTTCAACAGGCTGATAGTCAGCCTCAGTAGTTTGTACTTGTTCTTCACGGGTTTCACGTGCCAGCTCCCTATGCGCTTCCATTTCCATCTGGTAGGCACGGGACGCGATGCGCAGATCGGCCGATGAAGGATCCATGACCGCTAATGCTGCCCGGCGGATAATGCGCGCTTTACGGATAGTGGCCTCCGGATTGCCCGGGACAGGGCTTAGATCGACATCGATTGAGCCGCCCACGGCATAGAGCCGGCCGTCTGGTCCCATTATATAATTATAACGAGGACCTCCTCTGGCATAACCGTCAACAGCGGCCATATGAGCCTGTTCATGCGCGCGTACCTCGGCGTCTCTGCTGCGCAATCTGGCAAGATACATGCTTTCGGCCAAATTTATTTTTGCCAAAGAAGAGAAATGCTCTTTTTTTTGTATAAGTGTGGGATTTGTAAGGATAGTGTCTGGTTTTTCCGGCGGATTAAAAGCCCTTTTATTTCGGTTCTCTTTTCCCCTCGCAGCAGTCAATGTTGCTACCTTTATCAGAGGAGTTGTTAATGGCCTCATGTAAAGCGCCATTTCAATCACCGTTTAAAGAGTAGTTTTACCTATCTAGTCTAATTATAGCACAGAATTTATAAAAAAGTATACTATTTTTAATGGGTAAGGAGCGGATTGTGTTTTAGGGCACAATGAGATAAGTTTAAGGTGGTGCACATAGAAATTTGAGTTAGTCGATCTGTATCTGAACGCTGGACCACAATTTCTGCAGATTTCTTAAGGATTTTTGCTGCCAGGAAACCTCATTGTTGCCCAGAATTTTAATTTGTACCCTTGCGGATTTTCTGGCATTAATAATGAATTTACTTATTGTATTAATACCCGAACTGTTTAAAAACAGTAAATTCTTGAAATCCAGTACAAGCGCTGCTGATGCATTATTATACACACTCTGCAGCATCTCGCTTAGATTTTGATATTCTGCGGAATCCCTTAAACGCAGAGTACCGGAAAATTCAATTGCATTCTTTGCATTATTATAATGTACGTGATAATCTTCACCTTTTATTTCCATGTGCTACTCCTCCTTGTATTTCATTTTGGCTTGTACTGTTACTTTAATAATTTTCTCTTGAGTTTTCTCAAATTTAAATCCAAGTCCGATATCATAATCGTTAATCAATGTTAAATATCCCAGCCCTGAGCCCCCTTTTCCTGTCTCGGCATTTTCTTCCAATTTTTTAATGTACAATTCTTCGGTATTATTTTCAAATATTTCTTTACAGATGTCTATAAACTCTTGCGCCGTATCATGAGCAATATAATTAGAAATATGAAAAAAAAGGTTTTTTTCCTCAAGGCTTAATTTAATAGTAACATTTTTTTTAGACGTGTTCGAGTATTTGGCCGTATTTTCTATTAATTCATTTATCACAAAGGATAAGGTGTTTTCGGCTTCACTGCGGCTCATAGTAAAGAGGGCCTTCTCTTTATAAGGAAAATAATAGGAGTAATATTTTGCCAAATAATCCGCGGTAAGGCTTACTCTTCTCCAGTTGTTCGACATGTCTGCGGAATTAAGCATCAATGTGGAATCGCTGAGAGCGCTTTCTTTTGCCTGTTCCTTAAAGTTTCCTAAAACCGTTACAGCATCCATAATTTACACCTCTGTTATTTATACTATTTTTGTTTAATTACCACCAACGAAATATCATCGTAGACCTTGGCCTTTCCGATATAATTTGTGTGCTCATGAGTTATTTTTTCCAGTATGGATTTGGCCGGCAGGGTGTGGTGTTCTCTTATCAGTTTGCATAATCTTTTAATGCCGAACTCCTGCTTTTTTTCATTAATTGCTTCCGTAACACCGTCCGTATAAAAGACCACCACGTCCCCGCTTTCCAATGAAAATTTGGCCTGTTTGATGAATTCGGTGATGTCCGGTTCTAAACCAACAAAAATACCGAGATTATTGGTGTCCATTATTTTGACCTTGCCGTCTTGCTTGCACACGATTACGTATTCATGCTGACCTACCAGGGTATAGGTTTTGTCCCTATAATCCAACAGCGAGAGAGTCATGCTTTTATCTTCCGTGATACGTAAGATATTACTGTAGAGCACATTGTTGACCAAAGAGAGAATCTTCTTCATATCAGTTTCGCCGGTATGCACCATAGTCTTGATGGCAGTCTGCGCCATAAGCATAATAACTCCCGCCGGCAGGCCGTGGCCGGTGACATCCCCGATTCCGAACTTAACCGAACCATTGCTTTTTATAAAATCATAATAGTCACCGCCGACCTCGTCCGCAGGATTCATAACGCAGGCTATATCAAGATCGGGAATGGTGCTTAATTCCTTTTCTCCGGGCAGAACCATAAGCTGCAGCTGCCGCGCCACATCCAGCTCCGCATTTAACCGTACATTTTCATCTTTAAGTTTTTCATTGAGAACCGATATTTCTTTTAAAGCCTGTTCTAATTTTTCCGTTCTTTCCTTCACCATATCTTCCAGGTGCTCGGTATAGGATTTTATTTCTTTGCTCATCTGCATAAAGGCATTGCCCAGCTCGCCGATTTCATCTTTTGTCTGTAATTTGAGCTCGATATCATAATCCTTATTGGAGATCTTTTCAGCGGCCACTGCCAGTTTGCCTATGCTTTTGGTAATCCTGCCGGAAATTAAAAAAGTAAGCAGTATTACTCCAATGACCAGGACACCTACAACAGAGAGCGAGAGAAAGACGGTTTGAGTATTTTGTTCATTAATAGCCCTGTGGGTATTAAAAAGTGTGGCCAGTATTTCTCTTTCCGGTACACTGATAATTATCTTCCATGGGTCCTCATTGTACTGTGTGTCGTTGATCGGATCCAGGGTGGAAAATACAACTATATGCTCTTCGCCGTCATCAAAGGTTGTGGACAGATAACCTTCAGTGTCGGACATTATTTGGGGATATATTTCCTGAATGCCGCTGTCCGTGGAGGTTGAAAGATCCCGGTAATAATATTTTACACCTCCGCGCTCAATCTCTTTGCTCATTACCTGCAATCTGTCTTCTACTTCTTCGGGCATGGCGATAATCTCGCCCTTACCGTTAATAAGTATGGCAAAGCCCGATTCAGCTACGTGAATCTCTAAAATATTTTCTACAACTTTAGCCAGCGATACATCGGCAGCCACTACGCCGGCAAAGATATTTTGCCGCTTATTCCACAATGGATAAAACAGAGTGATTATTTTACCCTGGCCGGCCGCGTCCTCATAAGGGGGATCAAAGGTTACCGGAGTGCTCACGGTTTTAAGGATCTGCTCTTGGAACCGGTCATCTTGATAAAACTTTTCCCAGTACTGCACATTATCGGGGAAAAACTCTCTCCAGAACAAAAGATCTATATAATCGCCAAGATACTCGGCCAGGTTAATGTTGGGATAGGCACGGGTTACGGGACTTTGTTTATCACCCACAAAATATACGAAAGTATTGTTTTCATTGCTTTCAAAGACTGGTCCTATTAAAAGATTCAGTAATGAAGATACCCGCAGCATTTCCTGGGCCCGTCCTTGGCCGGTCAGTGATGGAGGGATTAACACATTCACCTCTTCTTGTGTGGTATTAGTTAAGGCTTTGTTATATGTTATCAGCTTGTTTCTAAATATATCAAGCGAGTAGACGGTGCTCAGTCCGGATAAATCAGGATAATTATCGATGATTTTCTGGGCCGCCTTGCCTAAGACAGTAATACTGTTAATGGCATTTTTAAACTGCAGGCTGGTAAGCCGTGCCTTGTCGTTGGCCAGATTAATTAAAAATTCACGGTTGGATTCTTTTATGCCCTTTGAGTTCTGTTCCAAAGAGAAATTGGTAATAGAAAAAAAGTTGATAATAAAAAAAGTAACCAGCAAAGCGGTTGAGATTAATACGACCGAAAGTACAAAAATAAGGAGTTTTGCTTTAAAGTTTATTCTCATGATTCAACTCCTTTTCGATTATTTTCTTTTTACACCGGAGCCGGCGGCCACTGTCCAGATTGTGTAGCCCAATGGATTGTTTATGGTCTCTATATGATCGTCATAGCCCTTAAGCAGTTGTTCGTAGTCTTGTTTGCCGATGTTTAGCTGTTTGCCGATGGTATCGGCGGAGAAATAGCGCCAGCTTTTAATCATGTTGGCAAGGTCTTCCCTATCGGAGTTATTGGTGTCTACATGGATATAATCGATTCTGATATCCCTTAATTTCAGTTTAGCCAGAATTGAAAACAATTTTTTACCGTTATAGAGATCCATGCCCATTTGTTTACCGTAGATACCGGCTTTATCGTATACCTGGCGGATACTTTCCGCATTCGGGTATCCCACAATCAAATCGTAATCCTCACCGATAAGATAAATGGTGCCGCCCGGTTTGGTAATACGGTAAAGCTCTTTTAGAATTTCTTCGGGCTTGGAGAAGATTTGAATACTTAAACGGCAGATAACAAAATCAAACAGCTCATCGTCCAGCATCAGGGCGGTTGCATCGCCCAGTTTGAAATCCGCGTTGGATACATCGAACTCTTTCTGCAGCTGGGTGGCATGTTTAATACCGGGAAGTGAATGGTCAATCCCTACCATGATACTGGGTTTGAGCTCTTTGGCAATTAACAGTGCCACATCGCCGCAGCCGCAGCAGATATCGGCCGCCTTCATGCCCGATTTAAACCCGTGTTTTACCAGTATCTTTTTTTCCAACGGCCACAACAGTCTGGTTTGGGTACGCAGCAGGGGGATAAAATCATCTTGTTCGATAATGCCCTGGCTTTCATAGAAATTATCATCGTGCATAATAAACTCTATCTGATCCCACAGTTCGGAGAGTCTGGGCAATGTTTTTACTTCCCAGGTTAATACCTTGGTCCCGATCAGCTTTATCTTCAGTTTGCTTTGAGACTTTGCGTAATGCAGGCAGTCAAGTAAGGCTTGGATGCCGGCTGAATTGATGTAACGGAGTTTTCTAAAGTTTAGTTTCAAAGTGCCCTTTACTTTGTTGTGGATTTCCGAGAAGTAGTTTTTTATATTCTTGAGATCATCCTTGTTGTACGTACGGAAAATACCTTCGAAGTTGAGCTGTTGGTCAAGGGGATCATATGTTACAGTATAGTGTTCTCCTGTTACAATCATGAGTAGATTTCCTCCTTTGTAATAGCAACTCTTAAGGTTATGACATTGTTTTTTGTATTTTCGCTCAAAGCAAATTTGGCGTTGTAATCATGCGCAATTAACACAAGTCCGAAATGAATATTGGCCAGCTGTTCTGATCTGTCGGAAGCGAGAAGAGAAAAGTAGGTATCATTGAGATCTTCCCGGTTAATAACTTTAATGGTTTCTAAAAGCGGCTCTCTTTTATCCGGTGCGGAAAATGTGGCCAGCTCAAATACCAGGGCTTGTTGGAGAGTAGAGAGCTTGATTATTATATTGGCGTTTGTTTCGGCGTATTGGGCCATGGCCTCGGTCAGTTCATATAATACGGTGGAGATCAGGTTTTCAGCTCTATCCTTCTGTTCGAACAGATAGGAGCTGTATTCCGCGAAGTAATTGGAGATCAGATTATATCTTCTCCAATCGAGTTGAAAATCACGAACCGGCTGTTTAAGTGCAATGTGAGTAACTCCTGTTTTGGGTTCGAAGCTGTTAAAATCTCCAATATATGTCTGTTCACTCACGATACTCTCCTTAGCTGCCGGATTGATCTGTTATTTAGTGTACATAATGCTCTCACTGCTCTTCAATGGGCTTGGATTGCTCAGCCTGTTTTTGCTTTGCTATTTTTTCCGCCTGATCGATTATCTCCAGCGCTTTGTACAGGGATTTTTTAACTGCCTCCCGTTTATTAATGCTGCAGGAAGCCGAGTCGAACTGGATCTCTTTTATAGAAAAACCGGATTTTGTTTTTTGGATGAGCGGCGCTATATTCACCTCCTGCTTCCTTAATCCGATGAGTTTATATATTTCGATGGGGTGATGCACGCCCTTAACCGTTATATTCCCCACATAACTGCAGTCAAACTCATCCTGGATTAAGGTATATGTGGCATGCGATAAATAGATTGAATCCGCTTCCGCAAGACTCTCCAGACGGGAGGCAATGTTTACCTGTCCTCCTACAATTGTATAATCCATTCTGTCGTTGGAACCGAAGTTGCCGACCGTACAGTAGCCGGTGTTTATGCCCACACGTATTTGCAGTATGTGAAAAAGCCCCATTTCCTGCCAGTGCACTCTCAGTTTGCGCAGCTCATCGAGCATTTCCAGAGCCATATGAACGCAGTTTTTAGCGTGAGTCACATCATCAATAAACTCAGGATCTCCAAAGAAGACCATAACGGCATCGCCGATAAACTTGTCGATTGTTCCGCCCCATTTGGTCGCGATCTCCGCCATTTTATTAAGATATTGATTAAGCACATCGGATAAGAGTTCTGATTCAATAGAATCGGTAATTTCTGAGAAGGTGACAATATCGGAAAAAAATACGGTCAGTTTTTTCCTGGTATGTACCAGCGCCGTCTCTTCTTTTCCACCCAGTAATTGGTTGTAAAGCTGAGGGGATAAATATTTTTTCATTTTATTTTGCAGGGCGTTGAGTTTTACATTCTTTTCAACCAGCTCGTCTTCCAAAGCAGTGCTGTGCTCAATCGTATTTTCATTTAAAATACGCTGGTCTTCCAATTCTTGTTTTAATTTTTTGTTTTCAGCAGCCAGTTTTTCAGGGTTTTGTTCTTGCATAACACATAATCCTTAATGGTACTTAGATTGTAACAAATATTTATCAACATTGCCAAAACAATATTTCTTGATATTTGAGCTTCTTGCAAAAATAACATTTTTGCAAGAAGCTCCTAAAATGGAAATTGCTAAATTATTATGGTATAAAGAATAAGTATTTTACTAACTAATATATTTTGAGTTTTGCAATTTCCTCTACTATTGATTTTTTTCAGCTAATACCCGCTGATAGGGCATAATCATAAAATTTTTCATATTCTGTACCATTTTCCTGCGAATAAAGGGAATACCGGTAATAAAGTAGGCGATGCGGTACAGGATATTCTTAAACAGGTTTCGCTGCGGAAAGTCATAGAGCTTATGTTTTTTATAGTATTTATGATCCGCTCTGAAAACCGCCCGAAGCCCTGCCCAAATATCATCTCGGAAAATCTTAAGACCCGCAACTCCCAAAAATGTCATGGGCCGGATGTACTCCATCTCAGCACTCTTCTTTAGGCGTATGGCAAGACCTTCAATTAATGAGTCGATGTTTTGGGAATTTGCGGATTCATCGGTAATGATATCAATTAAATGAGATTTTGATATGTCAAAGTAAGCCTGTAGTATTTCTGTAAGGTTGGGTACATAACGCAGCGGTCCTGAAATAAGGATACCAACCTGTTTATTGTTAAGTACCATTTGATGTGTGTTAAAAAAGCTTCTGTCAAAAAACATCTTCCATCTTGAAGAAAGATATCTGTCCTTAATTGATCCGGCGAAAATCAGGATATCAGCAGGTTTTATATAATTGTTAAACATATCGATATAATCATCTTTTCCGGTATAAGCACAGATGTTATTGTTACTGCACTTAAGACAACCCAAGCATCCGCCTTTTATATCAATTTTGCTTAAGTTTACCACTTCAATCTCACCAGAAATGCTATCTTTAAAGCGTTTTATCATCTGGCCTATATTACCCTGCTCCGAATCGGTTACTATAGTGATTTTTTTAGCTAGAGCTGATTTTTCTTTTACTTGATTCTTGGGTTTATATACAAAATGAGTTGCGGGCAGGGGTAGTGAGTATTTGGCGGTTTCAAGCTTGTTTTCACATGCATTTATAAAGTAATCGGAAAATGCTTTTAGTTTGTGCCGGCCCTCCTTGGAAAGAATGTCCTGCATCTTGGCCGAGAAAAAACCTAAGAAATTCATGCCTAAGTCTTCGCAGATGGAACGCATATAATTGTGTGCCGTGTGATCGTAAAAATGGATTGATGTACTTAAAGAAATCGCATATTTTCCTTTAAAAGCTGACGCCGCCTTGCGCTCAAAGATAAGTTCTATAAAGCGCTTGTATTGGGAGCAGACCATACAGTAGTAGAGAGGAAATGCCCAAAAAACTACATCGGCTTTTTTTACCTGCTCAATTATTTTTAAGAAATCGTTCTGATTCTTTTCCAGTCTTTTTATGTGAGCAGCTGCCTGGATAATTGTGAAATCATGATTTTTTAAGTGCTTCTGCATGTATTTTACATACTGCATGGTAACACTCACTTCTCCTTTGGGGCTTCCGCCCAAAACAATTATATTCATATTATTCTCCTAAAAAGTTTAGATTTATACAACATAGCAAGCAAAATGGCTAATGACGGCCTCTGCTCGCTCTTTTATACTATATAAATTACTATTTTATTTTTTTTCCTATTTCATATGCTCTGACTAATAATTTGCCAATTTTATCTGCTTTGAATCTAAATAATGTATCAGAACAGACAATTGTTTCCTCATTTATAAATCCCATTTCTTTAAAAAAATTATTCAGCACATATTTTGTATTTTTTATATCTTTTCCATTGCTATTAGGATTTGTGCAGGCCATTACAATTATGATTTTCTTATTAATAAACGGACGATTAGTATGAAAACCTTTCAAATAACTCATGGCCGATCTTACTTTTTCCCAATAGCTCTTTTTTTGTCGATTATCATAGAACGGAATAACCGCATGTGCATGTCGATCAATAAATGATTTCAGATTTCCTGGGATACCATGACAATAAATCGGAAAACCATATATTATATAGTCAGATTTTTTTTCTAAATCAAGTAACTTATCAAAATCATCTTTAATTGTGCATTTACGTGTTTTTGTGCAAGTATAACAGCCTTTACATGGATTAATATTGTAATCAAATAAATTTATTTCTTCAACTTCATGTTTTGAATCGAAAGCCCCCTTTATCATACTATTACATATTTTTTTAACGTTGCCTTCTCTTCTTCCGCTTGCAACGACTGATAATATCTTCATTGAAAACACCTCCCTAAAAAATTATTGTTTGTCTTTTGTTGAACGCAATATTGCCTGTGTTTCATCACACCATTTTATAATCATATTATAGTAATGTTTGCCGTAATTAAGGCACAACGATTGATAAGGCGATTTATTCTTTTGGGATTCATGGTGCTCTGTTTTAATATGATTTTCTATGCCCAAAAGCTCTTGGAGAGTCTTTTCAGCGTTTTTTTTATGAACCGCTACTTTCTCAATCATGGTGTCGGTTTCAGCCAGGTATCCGAAAAAGAGTTTTAACAGGATTTCCAGGCGGTATATCTCTTTTTGCACGGGAGCAGCCAGCCAGTCGGTGAGGATATGGAGTCCCTCTTGTGTAATGGAATATATATTTTTTGAGGGTTTCCCCTCGTTGTGCTCGACCTTTTTTGCAACGAGTTTTTCTTCTTCCAGTTTTTTGAGTACAGGATAGATATGCCCGTAATTCTCACTCCAGAAAAAAGAGATACTTTTATCAATAAATTTTTTAAGATCATAACCCGACATGGGCATATAAGAAAGCATGCCTAAAAGCGCATATTGTGTAGTGTTGATGTGTGCCATATGTTATCTCCTTTTATATATCATAATGATACATATCAATAATTAATATATCATAATGATATATATGGGTCAAGTAATTTTTTTGTTTTACACCTCGCTTTTTACTATAATTAGGTGTATAAGAAAAGTGCTATGCGTAAACATGATGCTCCCAACCCCTGCCCGCACTGCGGGCGCTATAGAACAAGAGCGGTTACGGTAGATGCCGTGGTAGTGGATAACGATATTGTGTTATTAATCCTGAGGAGGAATGAGCCGTATAAAGACTGCTGGGCGCTTCCCGGTGGATATATGGATTTTGAGGAAACGGCAGGTGAGGCCTGCTACCGGGAGTTGGCGGAAGAGACCGGACTTAAAGCAGAGGGTTTGTATTTTATCGGTGAATTCAGTCAGCCCGGCCGCCATCCCGAACAGTGTATTGCCTTGGCCTTTTTAATAACAGAATGGGAAGGTGAACTGGCTGCAGGGGACGACGCCCTGGAAGCCAAGTGGTTCCCCATGACCAAGCTTCCATCAAATATAGGCTTTGATCACAAAAAAATTGTAGGGTGTGCGGTTTCGCATCGCGAGGGACTGCTTTAATTTCCGTTTATCCCCATCCGTTGCCATCGGTAAGCTCGAGATTAAACTGATACTGTTGACCTGCTTCTAAAATCACTTTTTGATAGTCATTAGAAGCCCCTCCTCCTGTTGAAATACCGGGAAAGAGTATGGCTTTATCTTCAGGATAACCAACATCGGCATTAGTAAGCGGTGCCGCGATAAAACAGACAGCTACATAATATATTCCCGGTTTAATATGATCCTTGAAATACCCCTTTGACGCTTCATAAATATATTCCAAAGCCCACGAAAACCGCTTACGATCGTCTTTCATCAACAACACATTTTCAGTTGCCGGAAAAAGTAGGCTTGTGAAAATCCACCCTGCGCTTGTCTTTTCATAATATTCTTCGGGCATAATGAGAACATAATGTCTGATATTTCTGGCCCTTGTGGTATAACCAAAAGTTTCACGGTACCATGTGCCTGTATATTTTATAGTTATTTCTATAAGTGCTTCTTGATGAGAAATAACATTTTCATTGGATGCCGATGCGCAGTCGGTTAAAAAATCTGAACATAAAATAATTGTTATCAGTAAAATCAGTTTTTTCATAAACAAGCTCTTTTAAGGATACCGTAGCCCATTACATCCTGATCGTCCGATTGAGCATCTAACGGCGCAATTGCGTTGTGTGTGGTGGAGGAAACGCAGGCAGTGATGAATAACGGTATGCCTAAAACCGCAGTGAGTATAAAGAGCAATTTTTTCATTCTGATTTGCTCCTTTGATTATTATGAATTGCTTATTAAAAAGTAGTGTATTATATATCACGTGTCAATCTTTGGAATGTAAAAAAAGATCCGGGAAGAAAAACGTCTTTTATATTTTTTAAATTAGAGGCATAATGGCTGGGTGAACCGGTATTTCAACAAGACAGCGCGAGCTGTCTGCTGCAGATTGAGGGGAGATTATGTTTTCAGAAATTACAGACCATATGTTCAGACGCATGAGATATCTGGAAAAGTTCGATGCCCAAGACCGTCTGAGTGATAAACCCGCTTTACAACGCTTAAGGCAGATTCCTCCCCAAACAGGAAAATTTTTAGCCCTGATGGCCGCGAGCTGTCCCCGGGGAAATTTTGTGGAAATAGGTACCAGTGCCGGCTATTCTACCATGTGGATCTCTCTGGCCGCTCAGGAAAGAAATGTTAGAATAAAGACCTTTGAGATATTACCGGAAAAGGCACAAATGGCCAGGGAAAGCTTTGCCCAGGCTCATATCGAACAGTATGTCGAGCTGACCACAGGCGATGCACTGTCCTCCTTATCCAAGATCAACGATATAGCCTTTTGTTTTTTAGATGCGGAAAAAGATGTGTACGAAAAATGTTGGGATATGGTAGCGGATAAAATAGTGATGCACGGTATGCTCATAGCGGATAACGCCCTCAGTCATGCCCGGGAACTCGGCTCAATGATAAAGAAGGTTGAAGCCGATACCAGGTTTGATTGCTTGATTGTGCCCATCGCTAATGGCGAATTAGTCTGCAGGCGAAAGTAAACCCGGCCATCTGCACTGTTGATTAAAATGAGCCCGGCAGCATAAAAAAACTTGTGTGCTTATAAACTAATCATTATAATAAAGTAGATATGGAAGATATTATTAAATTTTTACGTTCCCACGCTGCTTTGTTCGAAGGTTTTTCCGAAGAGCAGTTATATAATCTCGTTATCGGCTCCCGCCTGGTATGCTTTGAACCGCAGGAAGCCATAATCGAGTTCGGGCAGACCGGAAGCTTTTTGGGAGTACTCATTGACGGCAAGGCTCAAGTTTCGGTAACCGATGATAAGGGGGATACCCACAGTATAGCTGTTTTAAAGTCCGGGGATATCTTTGGTGAAATGTCGCTTATGACCGGAGATAAAACCATGGCCGATGTTATCGGTGTTTCTTCATCTAAGGCTATTCTTATTCCACAAAGTCTTTTTACAGAGATGATTATTACTCAGCCGACTGCTATTAAAATGATATCCAAAACAATATCTGAACGCTTAAAGCAGCTTGGATCATTAGAAAAGCGCGACAACTTGGCCGCATCGGCCTTGAAAAAGAGCGGCGACCCTTACGGTTTGCAGCTCAAAAGTAGTGAGCCTTTAAAACTTTTGGTGCTCAACTGCGGGATCTCATCTCTGCATTACAATCTGTTTAACACGGAAAACGAGGCCCTTGACGTACAGGGTATTATAGAGAATATCGGAGAAGAGGGTACACATCATATATATAGAGCAAAAGGCGTTGAGCAAAAATCGGACGAACCGCTTAAAGATCTACGCGCTGCACTCAAGGCTATGCAGAAGATGCTCACGGCAGCCAAGGTCGGTGCTATCAATTCACTGGCCGAGATTACGGCTGTGGGACATCGTGTTGTACACGGCGGCGACCGTTTTTCAAGTGCGGTAATTATAAATGAAAAGGTTTTACAAGATATAGAAGCTCTTATACAGCTGGCCCCTCTGCACAATCCCATGAACCTTTTGGGCATAAAGGAGGCTATGAAATTATTTTCCGCAAAAACCAAAGCTTCCGGCAAAAAACATGTGGCTGTATTCGATACTACTTTTCACTCTACACTTCCACCGTATGCCTATCTTTACGGGCTTCCCTATGAATATTTTAAGAAGAAAAAAATTAAACGCTACGGCTTTCATGGCCTGTCGCACGCATATGCCTCATTAAAGGCTGCCGAGTTTTTAAAGCTGCCCTATAACGCTCTGGAAATAGCCACCTGTCACCTTGGCAATGGCTCGTCCATATGTGCGGTCGATCACGGGCGCTCCGTCGATACCTCAATGGGATTAACACCCGTGGAAGGACTGATAATGGGCACCCGCTCCGGCAATCTTGATCCTGCGCTGCTTATTCATCTGATGCGCAGCGAGAATATGACAGCGGAGGATTTGGATGAATTAATTAATAAAAAAAGCGGTCTTTTGGGGCTGTCCGGGATTTCCCAGGACATGCGGCAGATCGAAGCAGCGGCGGACAAGGGAAATCAGCGCGCCATCCTTGCGGTTAAGTCTTACTGTTACCAGATCCGCAAATACATCGGCTCCTATATGGCCGCTATGGGCGGGCTGGACGTACTGGTGTTTAGCGGCAGTATCGGCCAGGAGAGCCCGGGAGTACGCAGCTTAAGCTGTCAGGATTTAAGCTGTATGGGAATCTGTATTGACGAAGAAAAAAATCACCGGGCAAAATCCACATCCGCGGTATGTGATATATCCGCGGATAATTCGGCGGTTCGCGTACTTGTTGTACCCGCCAACGAAGAGCTGATGATTGCGCGGGAGATGATCCGCACCCTTAATATGAGTTATGTATCCGATATAATAGAAAGCAAGCAGCCGCTGTCCATTCCTCTGGAAATCTCCGCTCATCATGTGCATCTGTCGCAGGAGCATCTGGAAGCCCTGTTTGGAGCGGGACATAAATTAAGCAATGAATATGAGCTTTCCCAGCCCGGGCAGTATGCATGTAAGGAAAAAGTAACCCTCATCGGACCCAAGGGCCGGATTGAGCGGGTGCGGGTTCTGGGGCCGACCAGGTCTCAGACGCAGATCGAGATTGCCATGACCGAGCAGTTTAAACTGGGCATACAGCCCCCTATCCGTCAGTCGGGTGATATAGCAAACAGTCCGGGCATTACCATACAGGGTTCGAATGGTTCAATTACCACGGACAAGGGCGTGATCTGTGCCATGCGTCATATTCACATGTCACCCGAAGATGCTTTGAGCTTCGGCCTGCACGACAAGGATATAGTACGTATACGCGTAGCAGGAGATCGTGAGCTGATATTCGGTGACGTGCTTATCCGTGTTAATCCTCATTACAGGCTGGCCATGCACATTGATACGGATGAGGCCAACGCGGCACATATCGCAAAAGACACAGTCGGTTATCTGGACAGCATTCAGAGCAGGGGCTAAAGTATGAACGTGCTCGGTATTTCAGGGAGTCCTCATAAAAACAGTAATACCGCCTTTGCTTTGAAGTATGCGCTGGGTATATTGAAAAAACAAAACATACAAACAAAATACATAACGCTTGCAGCTAAAAAAATACACCCCTGTAGAGGCTGCTGGAAGTGTGCGCAGGGCAGGCGCTGTGTTGATCCGGATGATATGGATGAGATCATTCAGGCAATGCGGTGGTGTAACGGCTTGGTTCTGGCTTCTCCGGTATATTTCGGTCTTGTTTCAGGGCAATTAAAGGTCATGATGGACCGCTGTGTTGTCTTGCGGCCGGGTTATGATCTGCCGCTCGAAATGCTCGGTAAAACCGGCTGCGGTATCGCCTGTGCGGGGTTTAGACACGGCGGGCAGGAGCTCACCCTGCAAAACATTCAAACCTTTTTGCTCCAGCAGGGGATGCAGGTAATAAATGACGGACCGCCCTACAGCCATTCCGGGGGTACAATTGTGGGGACAGCTCAAGAAGACATTCTCGGTTTAAAAACAATAGAAAATATGATGCATGCTCTCAAGTCTGCGCTCTCCCGCCGCGGATAACTTTTTGCAGATAACTGATATGTTCGGTGATTTTTTCTCGAGCTTTAAAGACCAGCTTAAAATGCTTCTCTATTTTTCTAACCAGATAGTTCTTCGGCTCTTTACTGTAGCCTCTATCAATTAATATGATCCTGCTTTTAGATGCTGTTACTGCGATTGCCTGCCGGGCGATCTCTTCCCATGTGATAAATCCCGTGCCGCCGGTGAGAAATATGTTCATATCTTTTCCTTTCGCACAGAAGCTGAAGAGCTTTTATAGATTCTATATTATTTTTTTTATCCAACAATCCTCAGCTGCTATAATCAGTGATGTTATAGGTGAAAAAATGAATTATACGCATCCTTTTGCATGGACAGGTGTATGCGGGTTTAAATCTTGGTCTTGATTATCTGTATCTTGTTCTCTATTCATGTACCATCGGTCTGGGCTGTATGCTGGTATGCCGGGGTTTTTAAACCGACGTAAATTTATTTTTGTATTGTGACTGATTTTTTCGTGGGCACAAATCTGCGCAGCCTTGCTGGATGCGGTGGAAAACCTGGCGTTAATACAAGTGCTGCTGGGGTCGGGAACGGAGTTATGGCCGCTTATTGCTTTCTCCTGCGCTGTGCCCAAGTTTCTGTTCACAGGAGCAGGTATTGGGTATATACTCATTTGTGGAATTATATACGGAATCATGAAGGCCCGTGCACAAGTTAATTGAGCATCATAGTACTGTATAATCGTTAATTCGTATTTTAACTGAGGAAATTGCAAAACTCAAAATATATTAAGTTAGTAAAATACTTATTCTTTATACCATAATAATTTAGCAATTTCCATTTTAGGAGCTTCTTGCAAAAATAACATTTTTGCAAGAAGCTCATCTCATAAAAATTAACAGGACGGAGGAATAACCTATGCAAAAACTATTCACGGAAATGATTATGACAGTCGCAGTAAGGCTTGAGCACAACTGGATTCCTTTAAGTGTCGCTATACTTGTTGCGGCGATTATGAAAGTGTATATCAGTCCGGAAAAGCTTAAAACTCTGTTACTTAAAAAAGCCCATATGTCTATCTGGGCGAGTGTGGCCTTTGGGGCGTTTACCCCGCTTTGTGCCTGCGGAACCATGGCGGTCATTATCGGAATGCTCACCACTACCTCGCCATGGGGACCGATTATGGTTTTCCTGACTTCTTCACCACTTATGAGTCCTGATGGTTTTATTCTGCTTGCCGGCATTATCGGACTAAAGTTTGCAATTGCCGTAGCACTGGCCTCAATCGTTACCGGCCTGGGTTATTGCCGGCATTGCAACTTTCCTGAAAAAGCGGGCTGTCGTGCTCTATGTTCTCTTTTTACTGGCAGGGGGAATTCTTTTAGGATATCTTTATGATTTCATGCTGGCGCTGGGAATCTAGGAATGGAATTCGGTAATGACCTCGGTGATAATTTCTGAAAAATAATAACCTTTCGGGGGTGGCATTTTTTCTTGACGCCGTCAGTAAAACATCTTATGCTTTTATTAACATCAATTAAAATAAGGAGGTACCTATGAGAAAGTACTTTCTTTATCTTTTTATTGTTATCTGGCTGCTGTGCGGCAGCGGTCTCACCTTGCTTTCGGCACAATCAACAGAAAGCGATACGGACATAGAGCTTTGGTCGTATATGCTGCGCCAGAGTCAGGTCTGGTATGAGAACATGATCAAGCAGATCGGTGTGGCGGATCCGGGTGAGTGGAAGGAGCCATTGGAAACCGCTTTTTTACGGCTCTCCCGATTTTCCGGTGAAAAAGGCTTTCATATTCAATATACGGTGCTCAATACGGAAGAATTTAATGCGGCCGCTTTTCCAGGCGGACAGTTTGTATTGTATTTGGGAACTCTTACCTTCTTTGATCAGGTAATAGAGATCTACAGCAGTAAGTCTTTAGATCAGATACCGGCTGCGGAACTAAAGGTCTTAAGGGAGAATCTGATTGCTCCGATAGTTGCTCACGAGCTGGGACACTATTACAACAGGCACGCATTCAGAGCCATGAAAAAAAGCTGGAATCTGATGGAAGCCGAGCCGGATAAATTGGATCTCAAACTGATTAAATACACTCAAGATAATGAGTTCGAAGCAGACAGGACCGGCTACCTGCTTTTGAAAAAAGCGGGTTATAATCCCGATTCCATGATTGCCACTCTGGAGATTCTCAACGCCATGCATCAGGATCAGCTTCAGGGTATTCAATCCTCAAGCTTCAATATCTATCTGGAAACCCATCCTTCCCCGCATAACAGATTGGCGCAGTTCAAAGCAGAAGGCCAGGATTGGCATGAGTGGGCAGCTAAGCTGGAGCAGGCTATTTCCGATATTTCCCTGGGAATGAATCTTATGCAGGCCATTAAGCAACTGGAACAAGGTCTGAAACAGTTTCCGGGAAATATCTATCTGCAAAAGGCTCGCGCCGTGGCCTATCACAAACGCTGGCTTTCCACGGTTTCCTTAAAAGATCAAAAACTGCGTGGTATTATAGACCTTCCCGCCTTCCGGGACGATCTGGTGTTTTCCAGTGTTAAGAAGAGCAGTCCCAAAGAAATACCCGGTGACAAAACGCTCTATTACAAGGCCCGCGATGCATATAAACAGGTTTATCAAGCCGCGATTGACCCCAGTTTTTATTCCAACTTCGCCCTGCTGCTGGCATATTCCATAGATCCCAAAGATGAGGAAGAAAGCTTGGCCCTGGCTGGCCAGGCATGTGTGCTGCAGCCCAATTATGCTAATTTTTCCAATCTGGGGGTTGTATACTTCTTGATTGATATGAAACAGGAAGCACTGCAGATTTTTAGCGAATTAGCGGTGGATTACCATAACGAATACTCCGCCTTTATAGGTGCGGCCGGATTCGACGAGCAGGTTTATATAAGCTTGCAGAATATGAGGCAGCATCTGGAACTGACACAGATACTCAACCCGGAATTTGTATACAGCGATTTTACTCCCGTGCTTAACTTTGCACTCGTCCTGTATATGATGGGAGATAAGGAAACAGCCGAAATCGTGGCTGCGGATTATCTCAATGTATACGAGTCGAGCTCTCTGTGGGCGTATCATCTCTCCTCACTTACAGCCGTGCCAATACCTCCGGAATCGGAAAAGGATTATCTCTCTGTAAACGGTGTCAGGATCGGCTCAAATCTTAAACAGGTAATCGAGACATGGGGAAAAGCAACGGAAATTGCAGCGTACGAAACAGGAGAAGAGCTCTGGTATTATAAGGATATGAAGGCCAAACTGTACATCTCCAACGGTGTGGTACAGAGTATAGAGCTGGCTGCAGCACAAAGTCCTAAGGTTGAGGAGAATATCGGTGTTGGTTCAGCCAAAGGCGACATAGAGAAATCCTTCGGTCCGCATAAACGCATTGCCGATCGCTATTATCTTTATGAGGGAAAGCAGAATATTGCAGTACTGTACAGTAACGATATAGCCGTTACTATTGTACTTTACTGAAGCTATTTTACAATCGCCGCTTCTTTAAGCTTTGCGGCATTCATTTTCAGTCCCATGGCCTTAAAACTGGCGTTATCGAAGAAAATACCGCTTTTGTTTACCGTAACAGTTACTTTTCCGGTACCTCTGGCTCCCTTTGTTTTGGCTCCGGTTGATTGCACAGAACCTTTAAAACGTGCTTTCATCTTTGTCTGGTTCCAACTCTGTACGTTTGCAATGAATTTACCATTAGCAACCTTCTGAATTTGGCCTACGGTAAAACCCATATTCTCAAGCTGTGATTTCATAAGCTGCATGGCTTTGGCATCGCTGATTTCGTTTTCCAGCGGATTGGGATAAGTTTGAACCGGTTCTTCTTCTCCATCATCCTCCGGCTGAGCAAAAATTGCGGTCGGCAGAATGAGCCCGCAAAACAATAATACTGCTATAAAATAAAATAAATTCGATTTAGCATAAGATCTCATATCATCCTCCTCCTTATAATAGTCCGATATTTAAAAACATCTGTCAAGGGGTTCTCTATACAATTAGCTTTCTCGGACACGAGCTTAAAAAAAATAATTTATTTGAGGAAATTGCAAAACTCAAAATATATTAAGTTAGTAAAATATTTATTCTTTATACCATAATAAGTTAGCAATTTTCATTTTAGGAGCTTCTTGCAAAAATGTTATTTTTGCAAGAAGCTCCTTTATTAATAATTTAGGCTTACTGTGTTTCGATCAATTACCATGCTGACCGGTTTTGGTGCAATTGCCGCTGCAATTATAATGGGAATGGCTTTTGGAATTAATAGTTATTTTACCGGTTTAAGACTTGTGTTCTTTTTGATAAGTTACTATTATTTATTGATTATTAACAATGATATGAGGTGACTATTGGATAATTTATTTATACCTGTTAAAAAGACAAGAATAGCACTATACGTTTTCTTTTTATTGTGCATCCTTGCCACAGCCGTTATCCTTCAGCTCCATGATACGGATCCTGAACCGTTTTGGGATATTGTGACCTACATATGCATAACCTTGATATGTTATTTAATTTATATCTATGGGAAAGACCTGTTGAGTAAAAAGGCGGGGCTTTGTATTAAGAAACAAGGCCTGCATCTGAATATAGAGTATTATAAAGATATTCTTGTTTCCTGGCAGGATATAACTGCTATTCAGAGTAATAAATACACTCTCTTGCTTCATGTAAAGGATTCGGAAAAATACCTAAGCCAAATACCTAAGATTCTTGCTTTTTTCATTAAAGGAAATCTTAAACGCTTCGGCACTATTTTCATAATTAGGTGCAGGCAAATTGATATGGAAAAGGATGTGCTGTTGGAAAAATTAAAGCAATCCATGAAAAAGTATAAAAAAGGACAATAATGTGTTGAACCTCAATAAATCCTGTGTACAGGTAATTTTAATGTTGTTCCTTTTTTTTAATCAAACTTCTTTTTATTTCAGAAAAAATTAATGGGAGAATATTTTTGAATATCACTGGTGGTTTAATGCCCTGGATGTAAGTGCGCGTGGTGCTTCTACAGATGAAAAGTATACAGGTTTATTGGACTGGTGCGCAAACAAAGCAACAGATGTAACAGGCCAGGTAGACAACTGGTTTGAAATGTTAGACGCCTGGTATGACGGCGGAGGTAATAATCTGGATGGCGGCTGGAACGAGTATCAGTATTAACTGGAATTAAAATATTTAAGCATTACTTTTAGGTTATGAAATGTGGTTTACCTAACAGAGCATGCAGCATAGAAATAATTCAACATGGGATACACATAGCGAATTTAAAAATAAGAGACTTATCACCAATATCTTTATGCTCATCACATTTTTCGGATTCGATGTTCTTAACAGCCTGGAATACTGTAATGGGAGCAGAACGCAGGGAAAGGAATTTTGGCCTGGGAAATCTGTCCACTTACTCCAACCAACTCGAAATAATATGCCATCTTGACATCCCTAACGGTACTCGGTAGGATATAGACGTCTTGATATATCAGAGTGGGTAAAACGTAATACAAGAATACAATTATGGGCATATATGATTCACATACCGGAATACACGTCCATGTGGTCCGAGCAAACGGAAAAACTCATTGCCCTTTATGATGATAAACTGATGATTCATGAAAAAGATCATCCATCACCCAGGGAGATCGGTTTTAATAAAATCCTTTATATTGAGCTCGAAGAGTGCCTTCTGTACGCAGGCCTTAACATTGTGTATGAAAAGGGACTCTTTAAAATTGAGTATCATACTCAGGAAGATTATTATTTTTTGCCCGTCATTAACAGCATACGGCTCAGGTTTTCAGGGACAAAAAATATTGTATTACCACTGAAAGATTACAGCAAGAGACAAGAAGCCGATTGGTATTCGAACATTAATTATAAATTTATCAGTGTTGCGAACAAGAGCATGATGCTGGGGCAGAGGCTTGTGGATTATCTTATGCAGCCAACCTACGTACGCAGAAGAAATATGCTTCTTAATATAATATTTATAAAAATCACCTACAATTCACACCTCTGTATGTTAACCGATAACGAGCTGATTTTAATACGCAAAGAAAAGACTGTGCGGGACAAAGCTTATATTCAGTATGCCGGAACAACGCTATTTATTCCGTATTATAATATAACCAGGATTAAAATAACTGAAGATAAAAGCAGCAGCACCCTTCAATTGATGCTTTTTTTAAAATATAAAGTTACGATGCTTATTTCCTATGCCAGGGAGAATGAAAATACAAAATGTTTCGTTAAAAACTTGCGGCAGATGATAAAGCGATAGATTAAAGGATTGACTTTTCAGATAATAAATCTTAATAATAACAAGCATCATGATATATAATAATGTGGTAGTCGTTTCTAAGGGTATGGGTCCCTTTGATAACGTAATAAGCGCGCTTGCGGGTTTAAACCTCAATTTTATAAAAGGAAAATCAGTTTTAATAAAGCCCAATATCGGCAGAAGCGCAAAAAAAACAAAAGGGGTAAATACTCATCCCGATGCTGTAGCAGCAGTAGTCGAAGTGTTAAAAGAAGCGAATGCTGCGAAAATAGCGATCGGTGAAAGCCCGTTAGTCGGAGTGAATACTCTCGAAGCATTTGAAAAGGCGGGAGTAAGCCGGGTCGCACAAAGATATAATTGCGAACTGCTGGATTTGGATGCCTTCGTGCCGGTTAAAAAAGATATTCCAGCCGCACGGGTGGTAAAATCAACAAGAATATGCGCACCGGTACTGGAGTATGACATTATCCTGTCGCTGCCGGTTGCCAAAATGCATATGCATACGGGTGTCACGCTGGGTATAAAAAACATGAAGGGCTGCCTTTATAAACACGAAAAAGTCAGGTTTCATCAGCTCGAATACCTGGACGGTATGGAGTACCCTGACAAAACACTTGATACGGCTATTTCGGATCTGGCCACCATACTTATGCCGGATATTACCGTTGTTGACGGTTTTACAGGCATGCAGGGTTTGGGGCCGTCGGGCGGTGAGCCCATTGAATCGGATTTTGCTGTTGCTTCATTACACCCGCTGGGCGCGGATGTTATTGCCTGTGTTTTAATGGGGCAAAAACCTGAAGAGATTCCTCATTTGAGATTAGTTTCAGAAAGACTAAATTTACCTATACATCCTGAGAATTACACGGTAATCCCTGAAAACTATATGGATTTTATAACCGTATATAAAAAACCCCCGCAGGAGATTTCAATCAGCTATCCGGATGTGGTTGTTACGGACAAAGGCTCATGCAGTGCCTGCCAGTCAACCGTGATGCTGTTTTTAAAAAGATTTAAAGATGATTTTAAGCAGTATGTACTGGAAGATAAGAAACTTCATCTGGCAATCGGCAAAGGGATCGTTTTGGAAGAGATAAAAAAGGGGACGATTTTAATCGGCAACTGTACGCATAAAGCCAAAGAAAAAGGTCTGTTTATTCCCGGCTGTCCTCCTGTGCCCACAAGAATTTATAAAAACGTGATTGGCAAAGAGCCCGATGTAAATGAGCCTGAGATTGATTAATGTTATGGTATCATAGCGTAATATCAATGTAATTGCCTACCACGCCGGCCAGAATATCTTGAGGTGAAATGTCATTTTGGTTATCCAAATAAAGCACAGCGAATTCACCGCTGTCCAGCCAGACACCCCCGCAGATAGCGCAGATATCAATATCTTGATTGGAACTGTATTGTTTCTTTTTTTCCAATGCCTTCAGGCAGACTGGGCAGTTTTTGATTATATGCTGATCTTCTGTATGGCTTACTGGATCTGTCAGTTTGGCTTTGAATAATTGATTTTTTTCCAGCTTTTTTTTAAAGAGATTTTCCAGTTCGCCGAAATCCAGCCAGAGACCGTAACATTTGGGGCAGTAGTCTATGAGAACAGTATCAAGATAAACCGTTGTCAGCTCACATGAGTGGATGGGACATTTTAGATGCCTTGATACAGGCACTGCCTGCTTTGTTTGATTTTGCGCTTTGAATTCCGCGTCTGATTGTTCCTGTGTGTGATTTGCTTTTTCCTTTACTTTTTGCTCGTCGTCTTTGATGACTCTTGTGGTATCGCTTTTTTGAATTCCATGGAGTGCTTTAAAAGCGCGCTCTTTTATATAGAAGTATTCGTCCTGTACTATGTTGTAATCATCCATACGGTAAGCATAAATTTTATTCTCTTTAAATACAAGGAGGTTTTATGTAGATGAAAAAGAGCAAAAATCTACCTGGTCAAGGCTGATTAAAAAAGTCTTTTGAAGCCTATTGTAATCTTTTCTGTGTAATTTTGTCTAATATTGTCTTTCTCCGGTTCTTTTAGGCATTATTTTATTAGCTTATTGTCGGTTTTAAAGCGATTTTTTTCTGTGACCCCCGGTTTTTCATGTTTCTTTCCGGGTAATTTTGCATTTTCTTTCGATTTTTCATCAAAAACCTTGTAGGAAATTATAAGTTTTACTATCATTAAAATTATACTAATCTTTTTATACAAAGGAGTTCAGGCCATTAATAATCCTTTGTATGGCCAGCTATGATTTTTAATTTAGATTTTCTAATGTTTTGAGGAAAGCAGTAATGACTATTCAGAAAAAACTTCTTGGCTCATTATTTATGATTGTTTGTCTAGTAGTGCTCAGCTTGGGTGTATTTATTATTATGATGTCGCCGGTTAGCGTAATGAGGGATGAAGAGCAGAAATTATTCGATTTAAAAGATAGCTTCAGCGACGAGCTGCAAATATATATTAGTCTGGTCCTTCAGCCTTTCGAATTCACTTACGTTGAGTACAAAGAAGTGATTAAAAAGAATAATCGGTATTTTGAGGTTGTAAGCAAACTTGAGGTTTTACCAAAAGAAAGCAAACAGATTGCAGAAGCTATTAAAATAATTACTAATATGAAACATTTAATTGATAAGCGGCGTAGCAGATTGATAGATTCGATTGAAAAAATTTTGGAAGATGCCAAAGATGTTTTATATTTTACTAAAACCTTTTCATATATATCTTTTATACAATCAGAACGATTAAAGAAACATAAAAATTATGCTTTATATACCGATGATCTTTCTACTTTCCTTTCAAATCTTCTTATCATGATTGACTCATTAAGAACTAGTATTAAAGTGATCGATGAACAACAAGAAAAAATTGGCGAGGAGATTAATGGACTCGAAGATAGAAGTCAACTACTCTCGCTTATGATTGGAAGTATTCTATTTGCAATTGCCTTTCTGTTAGCCTTCCTGACCACACGACGGGTCATTATTAATATTCACACTCTCGATGGCACCGTCAACTACTTAAAAAAGGGGGATTTAACGCATCAATTTAAGGTGTACTCTAATGATGAACTCAGCCGATTGGCAGAGACTCTAAACCAATTTCTGAAGCATCTACAGATGACCATACAGACGATTCAGAAAGCATCAAAAGAGAATATAACTACAAGGAATGAACTTGTATCCTCTTTAAATGAATCGACGATCTCTGTATCACAAATCAATACAAATGTTGGAGCTATCAATGATCAATCAATAAATTTAAGTACCTGCGTCAATGATTCACGGGAATCTATTAATCAGATTGTCAGCTTAATTGAAGGATTGAATCATATGATTGAAGAGCATGTATTAATGATAGAAGAATCCTCTACTGCTATTACCCAGATCATTACCTCTATTCAATCTGTCAGCAATATTGTAGAAAAAGATCACAAGACCACAAACGATCTTGTGGAAAAAGCTCATATTGGCGGAAAAAAATTGGAGGAAATGAGTAAGGTTATTGAAACAATTAGCAATAGTGTGAATGAGATACAGGAGATAGCTGATATGATTCAAGGGATTGCCTCCCAGACCGATCTGCTGGCCATGAATGCAGCTATTGAAGCTGCTCATGCCGGTACTGCTGGCAAAGGATTTGCAGTAGTTGCTGATGAGATCAGGAAACTTGCAGAAGCTTCTTCAAGCAATTCTAAAGAGATAACTCAAAAACTAGCATTAATCATAAGTAATATTATCAAGGCCGGAAGATCCAGTGAAGACACCGGATCGGCTTTTAAAGAAATCAATAATGAGGTCTGTCAAGTATCGAATAGTTTTACAGAAATATCCAATAGTATGCTTGAGTTTAAAAGCAGCGGTTCCCAAATTTTGAATGCTATGTCACAGCTTCAGGAATACTCTGCTCGCGTAAAGTCCAGTTCAGAAAAAATAAATAAAAGCACGGAGCTGGTTCTTAAATCTGTTGAACAGGTCCAGGATGTATCACAGCAAGTCCGTAAAAGCAGTGGAGAAATTGCTTCAGGAATGGAAGTTATACAAACTTCGATAGGAATGACCAAAGATCTCTCCGGAAGAATTCAAGAGGTCAGCAGTAATTTGGATAAGGTGATCCGGGTATTCATAACATCGGCAGATGAAGAGTCTGTTTTAGAATCCCCGAAGCTTGAGAGCACTGGCAATCGTAAACCACAAACAGAATAAAACACAGGAGGATCAGAATATCTTCCTTATCACATCTTATTTTTGCTATGATACAAGACTATTATAATGAGGTTTCCGGCAGGTGCGTACTTACAGGTCTTGTGCTTTCTTATCAAACTGCGGGAGATTTCGCGAGGTGGAATCCGTATTATCATGGGCTTGTTTTAGAGGGTGGTTTTGATGAGCAAGGCAATTTTGTTTATCTGCCTATATCATGTACAAAACAAATGACCGAAGCTTTCAGACGACTTGTAATAAAGCATTTTGTAGATAAAAAAATGATAAACAATGATTTTACGCACAACCTCTTGTCGTGGAAGAATTCAGGTTTTTCCATTGATAATAGTGTAAGAATTTTTGGAAGTGCTGATAAAGCCAGAGAATCTTTTGCCCAATACATAGCAAGATGCCCAATATCTCTGGAAAAGATTAGATATGAGCCAATCCAAAAGCAAGGTGTTATACAAAACGCCTAAATATAATAATTATTTCAAGGAAAACTTTAAAGTCTTTGACGCGCCTCTTTTCATAGCAGAGGTTACAGCTCACATTCCTCCAAAGAATAAGCAGTATATCAGAAAGAAGGTCTATGGAGTAGATCCTCTGGTTTGTCCCCGATGTGGTTCTCCCATGGAAATAATCGCTATCATCATGGATCAAGAAGAAACAGCCAGGATACTAAAACACCTGGAAAAGATTGGTCGTCCGCCGCCTTATTTTGATCCTGCTTTTTTAAATTAAACCACTCATGATGTAAGTATATGGGAATAGTTTTTAGGCATTATTTTATAAGCTTATTGTCGGTTTTAAAGCGATTTTTTTCTGTGACCCCCGGTTTTTCATGTTTCTTTCCGGGTAATTTTGCATTTTCTTTTGATTTTTCATAAAAAGCCTTGTAGGAAATTATAAGTTTTACTATCATTAAAAGGAGGGGCAATTATATGAATTTAAAAAAATATTATTCTGTATGTTTTTTTATTTTAACCGGTATTTATCTTAATTTTTCCGCATTATACGCGCAGTCTCCCGGTAAAATTGATTATACTCAATTTGAAAAAAATTCAAAAATCGAGTTTACCATTCAGAACGGCCACAACGGCATCATAGATTCTGTTGATACAAGCCCGGACGGCAATCTTATCGTAACAGCTTCCGGACCGCTGATCAAGATCTGGAAAAACGACGGAACGCTGATAAAAACCCTGGCCGGACATAATGAAAAAGTAAATAAAGCGCTGGTAACCCCTGACGGAAAGGAGATTATATCCTGCTCGGATGATGGTACGATTAAGATATGGAGCATCAGCGGCGCTCTCATAAAAACACTGGGACATGGTTCTTGTGTCGAAGCACTTGCCATGAGTTCAGATGGAAATCTTATCGTTTCCGGTTCAGTGGACTATTCCGGTATTGAGGCCATTAAGGAATATTCCATTAAACTCTGGAATAGCGGCGGTGAGTTATTAAATACCCTTACCGGCCATACGAATATAATAACCAGCGTAGCGGTTAACCCGATGAATAATATGATTTATTCCGGTTCCTGGGACCGTACTTTAAAAATATGGAATAAGGAAGGAAAGCTTTTAAAAACGATTAAGGACAATCCCGGCTGGGTTAAAAGCATAACCGTTACCGCCGACGGACGCATGTTCGCTTATGAGACCGGTTATCAGATCAGGATTTTTACATACACGGGGGAATTGCTGAATATCATAGCTTTCGGGAGCAATTCTTTTAATGGTGATATCCTTTTTTCAAGGGATGGAAATGAAATATTCAGAAGCGTAGAGGGAAACATGGTTTATGGATGGAATACGAATGGGACTATTATACATTCCCTCAAGATTGGAGCAGATAACGGTAAAGATGGTAATAATATTTACAGCTTTGCGTCCAGCCCGGACGGTAAAACCATTATCGGGGGAGGATACCGGTGTATTCTCTTATGGAACCCTGAAACGGGTGAATCCAGATATATATCGCAGAACAGCGAAGGGATCACCGCCGTCGTCCCGGGCCCGGACGGGAAAACTATTTATGCCGGTTCATGGGATGGCAATATCAGTATATGGAGGGAAGATAACAATCTCATAAAAATTTTCAAAGGCGGTGGTTCCTTGATCACAGGCTTGGCTGTGAGCGCCGACGGCCGGACAATTGCCGCGGGCGGCTGGGATTGTATGGTAAGAACATGGATGCCGGACGGCACTTTGATTGCCAATATAGGAAGACAAAACGGACTTGTTCATGATACCGCTATCAGCAAGGACGGGAAACGGATCGCGTCCGTGACAATGGATGAATTAAGAATCTGGAACAGCGCCGGGGCATTGATAAAATCCGTAACCGGCCCTAAGGGAGATATGATAGAAAGGGTCCTGATTACGCTGGATGGAAAAAACATCATTTACTCGTCGGTTGACGAATTATTTATATTGGATTCGTCGGGTAACCTTAAGAAAAAAATTAAAAACGACATCGGATTCTCGGCATTAACCTTAAGTCCTGACGGGCAGCTCATTTATGCGGGAATAATTGATATACAAGCTTATAACTTAAAGGGAAATCCCGTTAAAAAAATCACATTCCAGGATAGTGATAAGTTTGGCGCGGTAATGGACATCGCTGTTAGCCCCGACAATAAGATGATAGTAAAGGTTTGCCAGCCGAAATCGGTGGTTTTATACGGTTTAAACGGGAAATTGATCAGGGAATTCAGCGGCCATTCGGACAAAGTATATAAAGCCGCGTTTATGCAGGATAATAAGCACATCATATCCGGCTCAATGGACGGCACAATCCGGGTCTGGAATATCGCAGACGGAGACAGCGTCTCGCTTGCCGCCTTTGAATCCGGCGACTGGTTTGTCTATAATGACAGAGGGCTTTTTGACTGCTCTGACGGCGCGCGGAAATATATAAAATTCGTTAAAGGATTGACTGTATACGAACCGGACCAATTCTGGAATGAATATTTCACGCCCGGGCTTTTTTCCAAGTTTATGAAAGGGGAAAAACTGGAAGCCCTAAACATAGACAGTTTCGCCGATAATGCCCCCATTGTAAAAATTACCTCCCCTTCCTCCGATACAATCAGCGATTCGGAAAGCTTTACTATAAAGGTTCAGGCAACTCAGGCGAAAAACGGGCTCGGGAAAATCTTTCTTTATATAAACGGCAGGGCGGTTGATGAAAATACCCGCGGCCTTCTGGTAAAGCAAAAAGGAGAGGTAAAAGAATTCGCCGTCTCTTTATCCGAAGGCGAAAATGTAATTACCGGAGCGGCCTTTGATAAAGACGGTAAAGCGGAAGGAAGAAGCTCAAAGGTTACGGTTATCTATAAACCCGGCCAGGTTCAAAAACCGGATATGTATATCCTTTCCATCGGCGTAAGCGATTATAAAGACGTGAATATCAGCCTTAAATCTCCGGCAGATGACGCGAAATCCGTCTGCGAAGCCCTTAAAAATAAAGCCCAAACCCTTTATGGGAATGTTTATACCGTAATTCTTACTAATAAAGAGGCAAATATTAAAAATATTATGAAATCATTCCAGGATATAATAAGCGGGTCCAAACCGGATGACGCGGTTGTTCTCTTCTTTGCGGGCCATGGTATTACAGACAAGGGGGTCTATTACTTTTTACCTTTTGAAGCGGATATAACCAGCCTCGAAAGTTCAAGCCTGACAATTATGGATATTGAAAACTTTATTAAAAATCTCCCGGCAAACAAAGTCGCTCTTTTTTTCGATACCTGCCAGAGCGGGAGCGCGTCCAGAATTATCGGTATGTCAGCCATGTCGCGGGGGCTTGAGGAAAGAAAGCTCATAGCAGATCTCGCAAAGGCAAGAGGCATAGGAGTCTTATCCGCATCGAGCGACACGCAAGCCGCTTATGAACTTCAAGTGCTCGGAAACGGTATTCTGGCTTACAGTATTATTCAGGCATTAAATAATAAAAAAGACGACATTACCAGAGGAAGCTTATTAAGCCTTACAAAGCTCTTCAGTACGGTAAATGAGCTTACCCGCAATACCGCATATAAGTACTTGAAGATTGAGCAAAATCCGGTAATGTATATGTTCGGCGATGATTTTGCAATCGGGAAATGAGATAAAATTTCAGGTTAAAAGTAAATATGTTTATTTAGCGGAGGGCTGCTATAGATTCAATATCACTTTATGATCTTGCTCTATTTCCGTCAATCCCTTATGCTCTTTGATATTTTTACTATAGAATCCCCTCACCTCATTTTTGATTGATTCGGGTAAAAATATCTTGCGTTTATCCCATTTTACTGAAATATCGGGAACGGAAGCTAAAAGCATTCTTGTATCTGGATGAGTGGGTTTATTAAATATCTTTAGGCTTGTGCCCGACTCCACGATCCTTCCTTTATACATAATAAGTGTTTCCTCACTTATATAATAGCCGAATGACAAATCATGGGTAATAAAAAGTACCGTCATCCCGTGCTCATAGGCCAGCGATCCCAGCAGGTTAAGAATATCAATGCGCGTCGAAGCATCGAGCATGCCGATAAGCTCGTAAATCGACCTGGGCCAGGTTAATTAAGAAGGTTTATGGAACCGATCCGCTTGTTTGTCCAAGGTGCGGTTCTTCTATGAAAATAATCGCTATCATCATGGATCAAGAAGGAACAGCCAGGATATTGAAACACCTTATTAAAATAGGAAGGTCGCCGCCTTATTTTGATCCTGCTTCTTTAAAATAACCCACTCATTAGAAAATCATACAGGAGGAGAAGTCTGCTCTTTTCCCAGTAAAAAGCGCACTTTAAACATTATTTGAAGCCTATTGTAATCTTTTCTGTGTAATTTTGTCTAATATTGTCTTTCTCCGGTTCTTTTAGGTATTTTCGCGATTTTTTCCTCAAAATAGCTTGCGGAGAATTATAACTTTAGCTATCATTAATCGAATGGAATCAGGCGATGTATTCACCATCGAAGACTCTTTGACAATGATTCGGTTGTGGAATACAATCGATGTTTGTCGGCTTGGTCCAACTGATAAGCTCTATCAGCGTTATTCCGATAAGTTTTTTCCCGGTTATGTTGAACCCCTGAGCAAAAATCTTCATGCCCTGCCCACAAAGGGAATGGCTCTGTATTCAAAAGATTACGACATTTACATCGGTGGAAGACCCCATGCAAATAGCCAATACCTGCTGAGAATAAAATAAGGCTTCTGTGGGGTCCTTATAGTTTAATTAGGGCATACGCCCTAATCTGAAATAAAAAGTTTAGAGGTTTTTGAGATGAAAATAATTTTAATTTTAGTACTCGCTTCATCTATTTTTTTCGGTTGTACAGAACGTAAGGTTCGTGCTGATAAACAGGAAATTTTACCGGTTTCAATGGATGTCGGAATCTCTATCGGAACACAGGAGTTTCGTGGACTCGTAGAAAAATATATGGGCTTAATGGAAGCAGCCGCTGAAATGACCATAGAAGACTACATCATAATGGTTCGACTATGGAATACAATCGGCGTCTATCGGCTGGCTCCCACGGATAAGCTGTATCAGCGTTATTCCGCTGCGTTTTTTCCTGCTTTTGTGGAACTCATTTCTAAAGCTTTAAACGCTCTACCAACTAAAGGGATGGCCTTATATTCAAAGGAGTATGATATATACATTGGCGGATATCCTGATGCAGGCAGTCAATACCAGTTGGAGAAAGGGCATTAAACTTTTTTTTACAAGCTAAAGAAACTGGCTGCCGAAATTTCCTTGTTTACTCTTTGTTTTTATATTGAGTACTTTTGTAAATGCGTTTTCAGGTCTTGCAAAGAAATAACCTTTAAGACTGAATGCCACTTAAAAGTTTTTGTTGTTTTTGAATGCACGGTTAAAAATTATCGGGTAATTACTATATGTGAGTGCTTTTACCAAAAAACAAGAAGAAACCCTCGCCTCATACATTCCCCGGGGGCAAAATCCATTGCAAAAGATATTTAAGGATCATTTTGCCGATTTCAAGGAGCAGTATGACGAGAAGTATGCTCAATCACACGGGAAATACCGGATTGATAGAATATCCGAAGTTGTCGAGGAATTCGTCAAGTGCGGGATGGGTACCCAGCGCCTTACTATTTTACAATAGCAGGTTTCCGAGTACCTTCCTCCGAACCGTACGTACAAGTTTCCCTGTATACGGCTCTCCAGTTACTCATACTAAAAAAA
>Ga0315549_1000708_pt1 | contig 38310 bp, 36 predicted proteins | sample SalMarSW160200MG_FD_203101 | JGI IMG/M metagenome (GOLD analysis project Ga0315549, IMG submission 203101) | Salt marsh sediment microbial communities from the Plum Island Ecosystem LTER, Massachusetts, United States - Salt Marsh Sediment SW1601-200 ...
AGATTGAGCCGGAGCATCAGGGAAAAAGGTAGTAAAGAACTCTTGCGTGTTTACCTTTACAAAATCAGGTCTGTATTTCAGAGAATTAAGCAGGTCCTCGCCTTTAATATCAAGAAACACCTTTTTCGCCTGGCTCTTGGCCGTTTTTACCATCTGAGGAAACAGTTCTTCCGAGAATCCGGGCGCTTTTGTGCCGGAAATAATCAGCCAGCCGCACTTCTTTAGCAGAATCTGAAAATGATTGAAAACCGTCTTTCCAATCTCAACCGCGACCACCTCTCCCAGCTCAACGATTTCGGTGGTGGTTCGCCGTTTTTTATTCAACAGGGTGTAACAGAAGCGGATATCAGCTCCTGAGTCCACATCCACCAGCTTAAAATTTTCCTGTTTTACCAGACGCAAAAAAATGGATTTAAAGTAGCCACCCAGCTGAGTAAGGTGGATTACCTCTTCCCCCAACTGCGCAAGCACACGTGATACATGGATACCCTTTCCCGCGGCATCAAAATAATATTCTGAGCTGCGGTTAACGGCATCTTCCTCGAACGCAGAAATTACCATAGTCTTTTGTAATACAGGATTAAGACAAAGAGTGAGAAACAATGAGCTTACCCATAGCAGTATTAGGCTGTGGTATCGACGTTGTTGCCGACTTCTTCTTCCTGAACCGGTTCGGGCTGGGCTTCAGGAGGAGCTTGCTCCACAGGGTCTACCGGAATAGCCTCCGGCGGTACTACGGCGCTGTATGGATCAATTCCTTCAACGGGCATATGCCCTCCTTAACTTTAATATAACTTATTTTAACCTCTATTTCAATTATCGGCAAGAGGGATCATAAAAATCAGTCGCTAGAGGACATTTCTATTGTGCTGCGCCTTTCTGCTTAAATACGGTTTAAGTCATTTCGACAATAAAGGCTATTTTACAGTGTGCCTTGTACTTTACGATATTTCCCTCATTTACTTCGGCTTTAAATCCTATTACATCCACACCCGTAATATTATTTACGGTTCGCGACGCATCTTTTACCGCATTCTGTGCCGCATCTTCTCAACTTTTGGTCGATTCGGTAACCAGCTCTAATATTTTTACTATTGTGGCCATTAAGCTCCTCCTTTTTTATATAGTTATAGTATAGAGTATAAGAAACTACTGTCAATCAAAAACACAAGTATCGGGCAGCTAAACGGCGAAGGCCCTGGCCGGATTACTCACGGTAATCATTTGGAGTATGGAATCCGGCACACCTTCCCGGCGTAAGCGCGGCAAAAACTTTTTACACAAATGAGTATAGGGTGTAATCTTTCCACCATTATGCTGGCCGATGTTATACCAACCCCCGTCATGAGACAGCATTATCTTCTGCTCCAGACCCTTATCCAGAAGATAATGCAGCTTCTTACTGTGATTGTCATCGGCATTAAAGGCCAGACCGTCCAGCTCGATCCACACTCCCAACCGGGCCAAACGCACCAGCGCTTCCGGATCCTCCTCCAGATGAGCATGCACGAATATCCACTTGTTGAGGGGTGTATGATTCTGCTCCAGCACCTTAACTATATCCATAGCCGCTACCCTGCTGCAGGTATGGGTTGCAATAGTAAGATTGGTGGCGTTGCTGGTAAGGGCCGCGGCGGTAATAAGCTTTTTTTCTATATCTGTAAGAGGATTAGGATTGACGGCGGTTTTAATAAAACCGGCTTTAATAGAACTGCCGTCAATCCCCTCCACGGCCTCCTTGATCCACTGCTCGGCCAACTGTTCCGCCGTTTGATTATGCACGTAGTCGGGCAGGTATTCGTCTTTATACAGGCCGGTGTTGGTCACAATATTTAGTCCTGAGGTTTTAGCAAGCTCCCGTAAAACCTCCGCATCCCTGCCCAGATAATTTGGACTGCAGTCGATGAGTGTGCGCACGCCAAGATCGCAAATTTCCTGTAAAAACGGAAGCATACACTGAATTACATCCTGTCTGTTATAACGGTGTTTTCCGCTCTGTTTGGCACCGATAAAATCTACCATAATGTGCTCATGCGGCAGGGTGAATCCCATTTTTTCTGTAGAAATCGGCCCTGTAACTGTAATTATTGTTTTGTCCTCAGCCGCTTCTTTCATATTCATATTATATTATATTATATCGCTTAAGCACTTTGTTTATTTTTTTAGGGATTCATCTTGACTTTCATTAGAATATCTTCTAACGTTTGATATATGTATAACGATTCATTTAAACCAAAAAAAATCCTTATCCTAAGCAAGCAAAGGCAAATAAAGGCCTATGTGCATCCTACAAGAATAATGTTAATGCAATTATTGGCTAAAGAAAAAAGGACAATCTCAAGCATAGCCAAGAATCTGGGCGTTCACCCGGCCAACATCACTCATCACTTTAAGCTGCTGGAAAAAGAGGGCCTTATTGCTATTGTTGAGAAACGCGACACAGGCAGAAATCTAGAAAAATATTACCGAGCATGTGCCTACAACTTTATTATCCGGCCCGATCCTAAAAAGATTAATAGCAAGCAAGCCTTAGCTCTTTCCATTCTAAAAAATGATTTAGCTGTTGCCATCAATACAGTACAAAAAGGAGATCAAAACAAAGCAATTGCCCTGCTTAAGACTGTAAGTCTAAGTGCTGATAATGTAGCTAAATTTATTGATTATTTAAAAGCGGTCGTGGAGGAGTTTGAAAAATATGGCACACCGGACGGCACAGCGTATAACTTGAATATAAGCATGTATCCTAATGATGTGAATTCAATTTCCCAAAATCAGATTATTATTGATTGAAGTGTAAATAATACCAAGGAGGTATAGAAATGGATAGCAGAACTATGCTTATTTTATTTACATTAGTCGGAGGGTGTATGATAGCAGGCCTAATTTTTTTTGCATTGGTACACTGTTCTCATACAAGCCAATGGCAACCCTTAATTAAAGATGATGAAACCTTATCACATACTCTTACAGAGATATGTAAAAAATATGACCAACCGGCTCTAGCTGCCGCATTAATTAGGAGTGATGAAACAACTGTAAAAGCTGCTGTTGGCACATGTGTGTATGGCGAGGATGTACCTGTTACAATTAACAGCCGTTTCCATATAGGCTCAACTACCAAGTCCATGACAGCTTTACTCATAACCATACTTGTTAAAGAAGGTAAGCTCCGCTATGACATGACACTAAAACAAGCACTGCCCGGTATACCAATGCTTGGGGAGTACCATAACGTAACCATTCTCGATCTGCTCTTAAATAAGGCTGGGATTATTGCCTTTCAATCATCAGATTATGAAGATCCCGCTCTTTTTAAAAACTTGTGGGATAGCATATCAGCACGCTTTCCCAATCCCACACAACAGCGCAGGGAAATAGCCAAAGCGGTATTAGCACTCGAACCGATTGCGACACCTGGCAGCAAAGTTATTTACTCAAACGTGGGCCGGGCCATTGCCGGTTTGATTATTGAAATGGCTGCAGATCAATCCTACGAAGATTTATTTATTGCAAAGATATTTGAACCTCTTGGTATGCATACAGCAAAAATAGGCGGCTGGCCTGCATCCGCAGCAGATGCCAGCCAGCCAAGAGGTCACTAGCCCAAGCAAGGGTCTGCTATTAAAATAAAACCTCAAGCCCTTGATGAAGTAATTGAAAAGTTATCTGGTTTCAAGTGGAATAGTTCATAGCACCCTTCGCTACCCTTAATTATGAACTTGTTATGATCGCTGCAGATTATTTAATAGTAATATTCGATTTATATTTTTACATCAACGCCTTTCTATTAAACGAAACATAGCCTATGCTTCTGGAACTGCTGCTGGACGTGGTCTGGCCGGTAAACCACATCTTGAAATATCTGCTCTCTCCGTTACCGCTGAACTGGTTATCATCATAAATCACAAAGGGGTTATAGCAGCGGAACATCCGCCAAGCAGTACCGTCATTCACATGCAAAATGGCATTTTGCATGGAACCAGCAGGAGTAGCGTTTATCCAGATATACGGGATAATCTCCACCAGATCCCAATTTAAACCGTCATCGGATTCCGCATAGCTGATCCCCTGGTTGTAGGGTACACCGGACACCCCGTCCACATGAGAGGAGTACCACATGGTATAGCGGCCGTTGTATATAACGACAGCGCACCAACCGCCGACCTGAAAGTTGGTACCGGGGCTGCCGCCGTCTTTACCGTAATGGGTGATTTCATTGCTTGGGGGCCTTTGCCAGGTCATGCAGTCATTGCTCGTAATATAGTAAAGCCTGCCGTTATTATCTATCCAACCCTCGTATCTGGGATTATTACCGGGACGGTATAAGATGGAATTGGAATAGACCGTTGATGCTCCTATGCCCAAAGCATTGGTAATCTGAACAGCCGGATAAATAGTAAAATTTATACCATCATCCGACTCATAGTATGTTAAAAATTGATCTGTGGATACCCAGGTCCACAGCCTATACGTTGTGGCGGGGTTTTGTTTGTTTTTACCGGAAAATCTCACTTGCGCTATAGATAACTGTTGAATGATAGCCGTTGTTTGATAAAATGTTCTGACCGGTTGCCGGATAATACCAGTTAATACCGTCAGCGGAATAGCCGAAATCCGTATTAGCACCATCACCCACATACATTTTATAGTATGGCAGCACCTGGTAGGTATCACCAGCCGCACCGTTAACGAACTCTCCGATGGAATTACCAAAATTGTTGGGATCATAAAGCACGCACGAATAGTAATTCGTGCCGTTGTTGAAAACAGGATTACCCGCGTATTCCAAAAAATCTTCATACCAGCCCCACTCCTGAACACCGCTGCCTCTGTCAGCTGTATCGGGAAGATACGGATTGTTCCATGAGCAGGTAATAATAAATAATACCACAGATACCAGCAGCACAGGCCTGAAACAGGAGAAAAAATATGATTGCCTGCCTTTGCTTACCATTGCTATTAAAAGCATAGTCGACCGCAATCATAGTTGTCAAGATTTGTTCTTTCTTGAATAAATATTATGCATGCTCATCATTTGTTTTGAATATTTGACAATTTCAATTAATTGTCTATAGTTTTAATATATGGAAGCGGAATTGGTATCCTCAATAGCACAAGGCATCGAACAGATATTATACGAAATCGGATTTAGCCGGATACAGAAAATCCAGAATAACTCCGGAAATGTGGAAGTGGTTACTTCCATCGGCATAACGGGCGATATAAATGGCACGCTTATGCTGAAGACAAACAGGCAGAGCGCCATAACAATCACCAACAAAATGCTCTCCACCGTTCATCCCAATGATATCCGGGATGAATTCGGTGTGGCTCAAAAGGAAGCCATATACGAAGTTACAAATCTGTTTGCGGGAAGATCATTGAATATCCTTGCAGAAAAACAGAAGCATTTAGACTGCCGTCTTACACCTCCCACTATAATTACAGGCAATAAAATATCACCGGTCATGTGTGAGATTATCTACAGCACCGACCTATTTTTTACGGGTGACTTCGGCGACCTGGCTATTTATGTGGGAATAGCTAAAAAATAAAACAATCTGCCATAAACGCGGCGCTTACCCACCATATTTTATACCGGCAAACCAGCACAACACATATCCAAAAAACATCTTGACTAAATTTAATAATGTCATTAAATTTAGTTAGTACTTACTAATATTTAGCGAAAGGATACCATGAGAAAAACAAAAGAGCAAAGAATCGAGCAGATACTGAAGGTGGGCAAAGACCTGCTGTTACAGAAAGGTTTCGCTTTCACTACCAAAGAGATCGCCCGCAGCATCGGCATTACCGAAACCATGATATTCCACCTGTTTCCCGGTAAAAAACACATTATTAATGCAATCTACCGGGAACACTTTAGCGCCATCAAGACGACAGCTTCCCTGCCTGCGCAGGCAAGCGAAAAAAACTGTGCAGATGACTTAATCAATTATTTCTTTGCATTTTACAGAGACGCTAGAATTTCAAAAACACCGGAACTACTTTATCTTTATGCCCTGGAAAAATCAGCATACAAACCGGATGCCGCAAGTTTTAAAAACACCTCGGCGCGACTGGCGCAGACTCTCGAAGATTATTTCACGAACGGTATTAATAATGGTGTGTTCAAAGCATTTGAGCCAGGCGTCATGGCGGAAATGATCCACAATGTGTTTTTTCATCTCTTTTTTTACAACACGTTGCTGATGCGAAAAAGAATATCGGACACAGAATTAAAAAACAAGATATCAGCTTTTATTGAGATATTTCTGGCGGGAATACAAAACAGCGGGTAAAGGAAACGAATATGCAGAGAATTATTTTTTCAGTCGGTATCGGCGCTGTTGAGGCTCTGGGCAGCGTTACCAGAATGATCGCAATTGCCGATCATGTACGCAAAATAAATCCGCAAACGGAAATCCTATTCCGCGCCTCAGGTTTAGAAGCGGAACATGTAAAAAAGCACGGTTTCGCCTACGCAGGCGGTTATAAGCCGAACATATTCGGCATGCCCGATTTTATGTTTAAACTTATCCAGATCCTGCCCGGTAAATGGAACGGCAATGTGCCGGATCTAAAACGCATGGAACAGGTTATCCGCATGAAAGGCCTGTTTACGGACAGATACGTGAGGACAACATATACGGAATGGGAAAAACTTATTAAAAGGTTTAAGCCCGATACGATTGTAAGTGAGTTCGACCTGGTACTGCCCATAGCCGCCCGTAAGCATAATATCAAACTCTATTCCACTATGGCCACACCGGCCCTGCCCTCATATTACTGCGAGCTTTTCTATGACAAGCCGCACCCGGACAGATCCTTAAGCAAAAATTATAACCGCTTATTGAAATCATTGAGACTGCCGCCTGTAAAAAGTGTGTTCGAGCTCTTTATGGGTTACGATCATGCGCACTGGATTATCCCCAGCCTGCCTGAGCTGGAGGACCTTCCCGCTGCTTCGAACTGTAACTACGTGGGCAGTTTGATTCCCTCCGGCTTTGCCAAAACCAACTGGAAATGGCGTAAAACAAAGCCCCTGATTTACGTGTACTTAAGCATCGGACAAATCTCAGCCAAGCTGGTGGAAAGGGAATTAATTGCCGCTTTCGCGGATTCTGAGTTTGACGTCCTGGTAGCCGGCGCCGGACATCCCTACTTCGAGGATAAAGGCGAGTATACAGAGGGCAATGTTCACTTCCATACCTTTCTGCCCGCGGACAGGATTTTACAGCAGGCCGATCTGGCCATTCACCACGGTGGTCAAAATACAACACTGCAGTGTATTGAGGAACAGGTTCCGTCCCTGATATTTCCCGGCAGGCATTTTGAGCGCTATTATAATGCCCGCAAAGCGGAACAGGCGGGCTGCGCTATGTGCTGTGCTGTTCAAGATTTTTCAAGCCAAAACCTGAAAGCTTTGGCTCAAACGCTTATTAACAATAAAAACTTTTCTCACAATCTTAGACGCTTTTCGCAAAAAATTAAAAAGCTGGGGGGAGCCCGCCGCGCAGCGGATATTATTATGTCGGATTGATATAGCATCCCGGAAGCACATTTGTGGAAAGAAACGTATTCGTTCGGATTCACAACATTTCCACTATTATTCTGAAACATTATAATCATTTTAGTTAACTATAATGATCACAGCGAAAAATCTCCTATTCAAGCTGCTTTACGATATCATTGATTATCTGTTCGGTTAAATGACCCATGGAAAATTGAGTCATCTTGCAGAGGGGCACATCCGCCATCATGTTGAGTACATATTCTTTTTGTTTGTCCTGAGGTTGCATTTGCAGCATACGGTTTATTATCGGTTTTATAAGCTCTTTGCCTTGTGGATGCCTCAGCCATTCTTTAAAAGTAGAATAACTGGTCAATTCTACATCTTGGTTTTCTGTACCCGTGATTTGGATATTTTGAGAAAGGCGTATATCACTGCTCGAAGAGCCCACTGCCAGGGTATACTTGCCCGCATATGTTACCCATTGCGACTTGTACGCGCTAAAACAGGCAAAATCATCGGTTGTAAGCGTAAAACATACTGTTTTTTGCTTCGTAGGTTTTAACTCAATTTTTTTGAAACCGACAAGCCGCTTTAACGGTCGGTGTGGTCCTTGGGTCTCCGGACCGCTGTACAGTTGTACAACCTCCTTGCCTGTTCTGTTTCCTGAATTTTTGACGTTGCATGTAAGGGTAAGGGTATCATTATTCTCAATGACTGATTTTTCGATTTTAAGATTATCATATTCAAAGCTGGTATAAGATAAGCCGTGGCCGAATACAAAGAGAGGTGCTATTTTCTTTTTTTCATAGTAGCGGTACCCCACAAAAACGCCTTCGCCATAATTTATCCTACCCTCCTTTCCGGGCCAGTTTAAAAATGCGGGAGTGTCCTCAAGCCTGAGGGGGAACGTCTCGGCTAGTTTACCGCATGGATTAAACTTGCCGAACAGTACGTCGGCTATGGCTCCGCCCACGGCCTGTCCGCCCAGTCCGGCTTCCAGTACCGCCGCCGCATTATCCAGCCAGGGCATGGTTACGGCAGATCCGTTCTGCAGCACCACCACCAGCCTGGAATGAATCCGTGCAAGTTCCATTATCAGTTTATTGTGAGATTCGGGAAGCTCCATGTCAGTACGATCATACCCTTCGGCCTCACACATTTCCGGAAGTCCGCCCAGTACAACTACAATGTCAACATCAGCCGCCAACCGGCACACCTGCTCTATCAGTCCGTGATCTACCTTATCATCATCCTTATACCCCTGGGCATAAGACACTTTAAAAAAATCACTGGCCGCCTTTCTTATCTCCTCAAGGGGAATGTCAATGTGCAAGGGATTAACATGAGCGCTGCCAGACCCCTGAAAACTGGGAACCTCAGCGAATCCTCCGACTACTAATATTTTTGTATATTTCTGCGATACAATGGGAAGCAGATCCTGTTTATTTTTTAAAAGCACTATACTCTCTGCCGCAGCCCTGCGTGCCAAAAGATGGTGCGCGTTAAAATCCACAGTCGCCTTTTTCTCTTTATGTTCATAGGCCCAAAAAATATTCTGTAAAAGCCTTACCACCATAGCGTCCAGATACTCTTCCGTAATTTCCCCCTTACGTACGGCCTTGACTATCTTTTTATCTTATATACCGCCGTCGTACGGCATCTGCAAATGCAAACCCGCCTGTAGTGCCTTGACGCAGTCGTACACCGCCGCCCAATCGGATATCACAATCCCGTTAAAACTCCATTTTTCCTGCAATATATCAGAGAGCAGTTTTTTACTCTGACTGCAGTACTCTCCATTTATTTTATTATATGCAGCCATAACGGCCATGGGCTTTGTCTGTTTTATTACCCGTCTAAAAGCGAATAGATATATTTCATGCAATGCACGTTCATCGACAACCGCATCTATACGCATTCTATCAGTTTCCTGATTGTTCACGGCAAAATGCTTTACACAGGCCCCCACACCCTTACTCTGTATACCACGCACAAAAGCTGAGGCCAGTTCTCCAGACAGCAGCGGATCCTCGGCGTAGTAATCGAAGTTTCTGCCGCAAAGCGGTGACCGCTTTATATTTACTCCCGGCCCTAACACAAGTTGAATACCCTGACACTGGGCTTCCTGCCCTATGGCCCGACCGATTTCCGCCGCAAGCTCCGTATCCCAGGATGATCCCAAAGCCGCGGGTGTCGGAAAGCAGGTCGCTGGCTGGCTTTCCTCCCAACCTTTGTCCGCTGAAACTTTGCGTAAACCATGTGTCCCGTCTGTCATTAAAATAGCTGGTATTTTCAGACGAGCTATCTCTTTTGTGTGCCAGAGGTCTCGGCCGGAACAGAGACTTGCCTTTTCTTCCAGCGACATGGTTTTTACAAGCTGTTCTATTTCCCGTCTTGTTTTTCTCATAGTATCCTCATTATATTATTAGTTAGTACTAACTAATAATAATAAAACTAAAAAAAGTCAAGCTATTTTTCGCATATGCTTTATTGATGGATCTATACCTTCCCTAATTCTTCCTCACAAACAACAAAATAATCAGTACGGCCAGCAGGGCCATACCTCCGCCGAAGAGAAAGGGAGCTTGGGGAGCAAGCATAAACAACACACCGGCTATAATACTGGCCGGCAGCAGACCGATACCGGTTATCGTGTGAAAAAATCCCAGGGCGGTTCCCCGTGAAGCAGCCGGTGCCAGCCCGGCCACAAAAGCCTTTTCCACACCTTCGGTTAGGGCATAGTACACTCCGTACAGGGGCCAGAACAGCCAGAGCAGAACTTGAGTCTGTGCGGAAATAAAACCAAAAGCCATATAAATGAGCGCATAAAGGCTATAACCGATAAGAAGCACCCTTTTTCTTCCCACTCTATCCGAGATCGAGCCGAATACCGGCGACAGCACACTGCTGACAGCGTTAAAAACCAGGTACATGAGTATAACCATGGAAAGCACTGTGCCCAGCGTCATGCTGCGCAGTAACAGGAACTGGTTGGTGGAGTTGCCCAAGGTAAAAATCCCTTGGGCTAGGAAGAAAATCTGCAGGGTTTTGGGATAGGTACGGATATTTAGACTGGGTTTGAAAGCGGGCTTACCGGCGCCGGCTTTGGCTGCCTGCGTCTTCACATATCCGCTTATACCCTTTTCTCTTATAAAAAACAAAAATCCTACACCGATAATGGCCGGTATTATGGAAATCATGAATATCAAATAGTAGGATTCCATATCTTTTAAATTTCCGCTAAGTGGGTCCAAAAAATGGAGAACCAGAAAATAACAGATAATACTGCCTATGGCGGCGCCGGCAAAATCCATACCGCGCTGAAAGCCGAAGGCCCTGCCCTGCCTGTCTTTGGCCGTAGAGTCGGAAATCAGCGCATCACGCGGTGCCGTGCGGATGCCCTTGCCTATCCGGTCGAAAAAACGCGCCAGCAGCACCATATACCAGCCCAGCGAGGCCAAGAGAAATAAAAACTTGGCCAGAGCCGAAGCACCGTATCCTGCTATTGTTGACGGCTTTCTTTTCTGCAGACGGTCGGAGAAGTAACCGGAGAACACCTTGGTCAAACTGGCAGTAGATTCGGCAATCCCCTCAATAATGCCCAGCACCGGTCCCAACAGGGCCTTGTGCGCTGTTAAAATCATGGCCACAAAGGCCTGCAGCAGCGGGTAGATCATCTCCGAGGAGATATCGGTAAAAAAGGAGGTAAACCCGGTAAGAATGACATTGCGGTGAAGCGTTTTGCCCTGCATAAGCGCATCCTGTATTAATTTTTTATGTCAACTCTATTATAGATCATTCGGAATGGCAACAACAATTCTGAATCGGGAACCACAATCACACTGATTTAATATAATTGGAACCACCAAACTGAAGGATGTTATTTTATAATATTATTTCATTAAGAAAATTAGTTCTTATGAGAGCAATTAAATACCTGTTTTTATCAACGTTTAACTATTTCAACCTCATACCATAACGTCTTGTACTCAGAACCAAGCGAAAAACGAGCATTACCTATGCTATCTTCTACTATCACCGATATATTTCTCTTTCCCTTGGCATCAAGAGCCCACACTTTTACAGATGCTTTGGTCGAAGGAAGTGTTATTGTAGCGATAATGCCTTCAACCTGGGTAGGAGCACTGCCCCAGTTATTGCTCCATGTTACTTTTTCTCCTTCAGCAGGGGGAAAGCTGATAGACCTCTTTGGATACGTATACCATTTTGAATTAGTATTATACTGTGCGCCTAAGGCGGTAATTATTATTCGTCTTGCTTTATGAAAAGAGGTGCCTTGTGTTACTGTCAGAGCGACCACCCCAAAATCGTTAAGTGCTGTGTGTTTTACAGCTATGCTCAGCCCTGAGAGTTCGAATTCCCTGCCACCAATATAGCCTACGATATATTTAGTGTGTGCTGTATCAACAGTGAGTACTCCTCTGTGCTCATTTGAAACATCCCAGATAATCTGCTTAGTATCTGATACAAAACTGTCTTTACTCTGTGGAGACAGTTTATAAGAAAGAGCCCCTGCAGGTATATAACTTCCCTGTGTAGCCAGTTCAATCCTATGAGTGAGGGCTAATAAGGGATCCAAACCCATAGAGCGGCCGTCTACCAACCGCCACGCATATGTATTAAGCATCTTAGCTATTTCATCCTGATCCTTAAGGGGAACTACTATACGCTTATTGGCCGCTGCAACAGGTATAAACGAAGCTAATTTATTAGGATTCTGATCAATATCAAAATAATTCTTTATTTGACGGGTATCCCAATCAGCCAAGCGGTGAGAATAACAAAAAGGGATAAGCACATCCCAATCCTGCAGTGCTCCGTAAGCAGACAGGAAAAAGAAGCATTCAGCCTCAAATGGATTGGGTGAGGGATGATTATATTCAGATACCGAGTGCGGCTTATTAAGCACACGACCAGCAGCAAGAGAAAGTATGGTAGCCTGGTTTGGATTATTTACCATAGCAATACTTTTAACATACCAATCTGCATTATCCCATGGTCTGTTTGGAAACACCGGATGCTGCCAGTAGGCATGGGTATCAACTACATCAAATTGGGCCATAAGGTTTGGTGTACTGCAGCCAATTACTGTTCCAAAGACAATAGATTCAGTCTTAAGAGTATCAACAATATAGTGCTTCATACTCTGCCAATATTGCTCCTCTGTCTGCAATAAAAAATCATACCAGTCTTTTAATGTTTCATTGGTATGCCTTTGGCTGGCCTTAAAACGAACACTCTCTATTGTACCCTGCTCTAAGTTCTCATGCGGCTTTAGTCCCAAACTACCTCCCTCAGTAAGAGTAACTGCAGAAATCCAAACTGTACCGGTTGTAAGCCCCATATTGGTAAAGTTAAGTCTGGCATTGCTATCAGATCGGTTAAGACGTAGAGAAGAAACTTCATAGCGCTGCCAAAAAGGTTTAAGCTTGATTACCATATTAAAACCTAATGACTGCCAAGGCTCATGCGCCATCCCAATCATTACTGCAATTTCTCGTTCACTACTGGCTTTGGCATAAAAACTCAGAGTATAGGGAATGTCTGCTTTCAGCTTTAAACCACGTTGATTAAACTGTACATGCCAATCTTCACTACTGCTCTTAGAAATCTCAATTTTTACAGCAGCACTATTATCAGGACCATCCGTAGTATTCGCAGCTTGCGCTTGTGCTTGTTCGTGCTCTTCTAAAATCCAAGGGTAAAGTTCAGGGTTTGAAAAATCATTGTCAGCTAGAATTTCCGCTCCACCCTCAAGTGTAATTGAGTGCCAAGCTCGCTTAAGCAATCCATGCGTTGCATACTTTTTCTTCAGCCAGTTATTCCATAGCGTATTGAGCTCTTTTTCATAGTAAGGCGGCAGTTTATCCAGCTTACCCTGTAAGAATCCTTGTACAAGCCCATTCTCATTATTGATTTCAATAAAGGCCAGCGCCGGTTCTTTGCAGTAAGAATTGCCTGTGTATGGATTAATATGTATCAGCAGGTCATACGCATACTGCTTCTGCAATGATAAAAATGCCGGGTCGAAGAATCCTACTAGTGCCCTGTCTTTCCAGTCGCTAATCTTTTGGCTGTCTGCAGGCAGTTCGTTACCACTTTTAAAGGGTCGCGAAACCAATAAATTAATATCACTATAAATACCTTGCTCTTTAAGTTTAAATATAAAGTAATCTAATCTTTCAAGCTGAGCAGTACTTAAGGTGCGGTCTAAAGACGAGGATTGCCAAATACCGTCAGGCGCGTTCCGGTTATCCATATGGTGGAAACGCACGAGATTAACACCGAATTTACGCAGTCTTTTTGCAATTATTTCAGCGTTTTTGTGGGAAGGGAAATTGGCACCAAAACAGGAATTTACACCCCAGAAGCGAATTCTGGCCGGCTTTTGTAGCCAAATGTCCACCACTCGTTGCATAGACAAAACCATCTTTACCCGCAGGATAAGGATTAAGAAATTCAAGTGAAATACTTGTTTCACTTGAATCATCCCAAGGAAGATAAAAAGTAAAAAAATTATTTTGCAGAGAATTGTTATCCGGATTTGATTTACAGCAATACAGAAAGATAGATATGATAACAAGTATTGTCAGTGCTATTCTTTTTAAAACTAGATGTTTCATAGCTGTGCTTCTTTTAATAACATTATAATCCCTATCCAGAAAAATGCAAACATGACTTTTTATTCCTAAAATCTACGAACAGATCCTTAATATATTTTTAATAATATGCAATAATACTATGTTGACAAAAGACCATGCCAAGAAAGAATATCGGATTCGTATTAACAGAACCCTGGATTTTTTGAACCAAAATCTTGATCAAGATCTTTCGCTGCAAACCTTATCAGAGGTTGCCTGCTTTTCACCATTTCATTTTCACAGAATTTTTTTGAGTCTGGTCGGTGAAACCCCGAACGATTATGTGCGCAGGCTGCGTCTGGAAAAGGCCGCCAATATGATTATCAATTTTCCTTATCGTTCAATTACCGACATTGCTTTGGAGTGCGGATTTTCGGGGTCCGCTGTTTTTGCGCGGGCTTTTACCTCTTATTTCGCTGTTTCCGCCCGCACGTGGCGCAGTCGTAAGCACAATAAACAAACTAGTAATTCTCATCAGAAACTCAAAAAAAGCTTTAAATTCGTTCCTGAAATGAATTCCTTAACACAAAAATCCGGATATATCGAAATCAACACCCTTCCCGCCTATCACATTGCCTACATCCAGTGTGGAGAAGGTTATAATCAGAGCATCGGCAGAGCCTGGAAAAAATTGTTCAAGTGGGCTTTACCGAGAAATTTATTCACAAAGGAAACGATTATGATCGGTATCCCGCTGGACAACCCGGATATCACTCCTCAGGAAAAATGCCGTTATCAGGCCTGCATCACGGTAGCACCGCAGACAGAGGCCGAGGGTGAGGTGAGTATTGCCGATATTGAAGCAGGAAAATACGCAGTCTATCATTTCAAAGGAAAACAAAATCAGATTAAAAATGCTTACAGCTATATTTACGGAATATGGCTGCCTGAAAGCGGCTGGGAGCCCAAAGACAGACCGGCACTGGAAATCTATACAGGCCCTCCGCAGTACAATAATTTAACATACGATATCTGCCTGCCCGTAAAGCCTCTGACATATTAACTGCCCGTTTTTAACACTCTGTACACCATCATCGCAATAAATGCAAAGTTTTTCGCAAGAAAGGCAAAAACTTAAAATAACGGATATTGTATATTCATATTATGCCAAAGAGGAGGTTAATATGAAAACAGCTATCATTATTATTTCCAATATTATTGTCATTGTAACTATTGCATTTTTATTCTTCTTTATGTTCACATCTTTTCCTGCCTATAAACCGGGTTACATCAGTTTGAAACAAAATGCGGAGAGTTTTCTTACTCCCCCGTCCCAAAACGGTGTGAAATCCGGATACTGGAGGGTACAGAACAATAGTGAGCTCTTTTATTTCACGGACGGAGAAGGTTCTCCTGTTTTAGTACTGTACGGAGGTCCCGGCTTTCCTTCGAATCAACCCTGGAAAGGTCTCTCGTTATTAGATAAGCAATACAAATTCTATTATTATCATGCGCGCGGTTGCTGTAAATCCTCAAGACCGTTCGATCGCTTTAAATCCGCCGCTTATTACCGGAACATGCTTGCTCTGATCGATGGCTTGGGCATAGAACAGCAGATTGCCGATATTGAAAGGATCCGCAAGATTCTTAAGCAGGACAAACTCATATTAATCGGACATTCGTTCGGAGGATTTACAGCGGCACTCTATGCTCTGGAATTTCCGCACAGAGTTGATAAGCTGGTATTAGTCGCTCCGGCAACTATTCTTAGCATGCCGCCTGCTGACGGCGGATTATACGAGCTCATAAAGCAGATGATTCCCCAAGCTATGCTCGAAGATTATAATGACTTCTTAAAACGCTTCTTTGATTTTGGTCATGTGTTCGCTTATAATGAAAGAAAGCATGCAAAACTGAATGCAGAATTCGGTAAATTCTATTTTGCGGCCTTACAGAACCGGGGGATCAGTTTCCCGGATAGCGGCTTTTCACCGGAAGATGTTGGCGGATGGATAACTCCGGCGCTTTTCATGAGTCTGGGCAGGAGCTATGACCACAGAGAGGCTTTTGCTGCCGTGAGCTGCCCAACTTTGCTCATTCATGCTGATGAGGATCTTGTGCTGGCGGATGAGGGTATTAAGAGCTATCGGGATGCTATAGGAGATTGTACGGTTAAGCTAATAAAAGGAGCGGGCCACCACTGCTTTAATGATAAGCCTGATGAGTTTGAAGAGATTGTAGCTGGTTTTTTAGAATAACTCTTAGCAAAATACAATCCGTAAGGAGGTTTACAATGGATAAACTGGATTATAAAAAACAAATGAAACAACTTTATTTTCCTTCATCCAAACAAGCAATGCTTCTGGATGTACCTGAAATGAAGTTTGTTATGGTAGATGGTTTCGGAGATCCCAATACAAGCCCCTTGTTTCAGGATGCCATGCAGGCTCTATACGGGATCGCTTATACCATTAAGTTCATGTTAAAATCGGAAAACACACAGGAGTATGTGGTATTCCCACTTGAAGGCTTATGGTGGATGGAAAATATGCAGGAATTTGTTTTTGAAGTTGAAAACAAGAATAAATGGCTCTGGACAGTTATGATCAGACAGCCGGAATGGGTACATGAGGAGCATTTTAAAAAGGCTGTTAAAGAAATAAAGCGAAAAAAGAAAGAGCAAGCTCCCCAGCTGCTCTCACAGGTGCGTTTTGAACGTTTTAAAGAAGGCCTGTGTGCACAGATAATGCATATTGGTCCGTTTTCCGCCGAGCCGCCGACCATCGAAAAACTCCATAATTATATTAAGCAGAATGGTTGCAAGATGCGAGAAAAGCATCATGAAATATACATGAGCGATCCCAGAAGGACTGTCCAGGAAAAGCTAAAAACCGTTATCAGGCAGCCGGTAAGCCGCACGGCCTAAGGCAGGACATAGTCCTTTAACAGATTACAGATCTCCACAACCGTGGTATACAGGTTTTTGATAATCTGCAGATCCCCGGTATTAATGCATCCAAACTCGCCTGCCACCGCTTCTTTGTTTAAAGCCGGTACACTCCAGCCAATACCTCCCGAAGCCCACCAATCGTCCTCCATATCACCCACACCAATAGCGATTAAGTTATCGCTGTCCATAGTTTTAAGATACGCTGTTATCTCTCCAATCCAGGCTTTGATTGTACCGTCAGTAATAATTTTAGGTAAAAGCCGTCAGCGATCAACATGGGCAAGGCTTATTAAAAATGTTTTTGCATTTGATCCACTCACTTGTTCTAAATACGGTCTTTGTGCGTTATAATGCTTTTTGAAGAGGGTTTTACGTAATTGGCTTTTAAAAGAGAGTTTTTACTTTCAGCTTGCTAATGCTTACACCATTTGTTCGATTTTTCCACTTTTTCAGCAGCTATTTTTTCGTTTTTACCGTAAATTGTCTCACCCAAAATTATAAATATACCTATCAATAGTAAACTTTCAAAAATACTCAAGTTATTGTTTTTTATAAATTTAGCTTTACACAAAAATTAATGTAACAAAATACAAATTTATAAATCATAAATAATATAAATATCGAAAATATCAGATATTTTAATTACTCGAGGAAATTGCAAAAATCAAAATATATCAAATTAGTTAAATTATTATTCATTATACCATAACAAGTTAGCAATTTCCTTTTAAGGAGATATTATGAAAGATATAATTACCTTTATTACAATTTTTGCATTAATTTTATTTTTTTCTCTACAATGTACTCTACCTGGTGATGGACCGCCTCCAGATAAAGATCCTGGATTAGGTACAAATAAAGTAATGAATCCTGTTTTTAATCATGAAGAGGGAACGTATGATTGCGATATTGACATTGTTATAACAACAGAAACTGCCGGCGCTCTCATATGGTATAAAATAGATGCGGGTATACCTAAAATCTACTTTGGTCCAATCGAAATCTCTGGGCAAAATACTTCGGTCACAATAGAGGCATGGGCTGAATTTCCTGATATGGAAGATAGTGATGTTTCTGATCTCTCTCTTACAATTGAATATCTGCAGGCTAAAGCTCCTGATTTTAGTATTGAGAGCGGAAAGTATGGCACATTTAGAAATTTAAAAATTACTTCGGCTACTCAAGAGGCACATATAAAGTATACTACCGACGGAACAGATCCATAAACAAGCAATACCGCCATGATAGCGAATCATTATTCAGTATATGTCACAGTTTATCGTGATATGGAAGTAAGAGCATATGCATGCGGTGAATATCTGCTTGATTCGGATGTAATTATAAAAACTTATGACCTTCAATGGGAGATGTTTGATAACGTATTCTTGCCTCCTGATTCTGCAAGATGTCTTCAAATAAAGAAAAGCAGTTCAGGAATTATCTATGTGGCATTTATCTCATGGGACGGAAACGCTTACGTAAAAAAATTTACAGGTAGCGAATGGACAGACATAGGTAATCCTATTTCAGGTATACCAAAACATAGCGGTGCAGAAATGATCTTCAGGGTGGATGGTGAAACATTATATGTTTTCTATAATGATGATAATTATTCTGAAAGAGCAACATTACGAAAATTCAACGGAACAGACTGGATTGTTGTGGGAAAACCGGGAATAGGTGATGATTATCAATATAATTATTCAATCGACGATATTGGATTGGGTTTTTTGAACGGTATTCCATATATTACATATAATGCCAGCTTTGACGGATTTCATTGCCGTAAACTTGACAATAACCAATGGGTGGAATTGGGAAAAAGCTCATTAAATAAATTATCTATTCGTGTACCCGTGATGCAGTTTAGTGATAGTGGAAATCTTTATATTTTTTATAGTGACGGTTCTAATAGCAGAGAAGATGTTATTACATATATCCCTGGATTATTATGTCTGTATTTATAAATATAATGAATAGCTTAATTATTTGAATTCGGGATTCTGTTATAAATCATAAACAGAGCCTGTATTTAAACAGACTGCCAACACCCTAAAAGAATGCCGGTCGTCCGTGACCGGCATTCTTAGTGCTCCGAAACAAGCTTCATAACACTGACTATACATTCATAGTCAAATTATATTAAAATAAAAACGACATTATTAATGACGTATTTAAAGAAATATATTATTTTTTATATATAACATTAATGAAATTTAAAAAAAGGAGGGAAATATGAGTGCAATTCAATTAAATGCTGTTAAAAAAAGTTACCTGCTGGGAGAAACAAAGGTAGAGGCACTGCGCGGCATCACACTCTCAATCGAAAAAGGTGATTTTTTAGCCATTGCCGGGCCTTCCGGCTCCGGTAAAAGCACCATCTTAAACTTAATCGGCTGTATCGATATTCCCACGGCAGGAACCGTTATTATTGACGGGAAAGAGGTGGAAACATTGGGTGATAAAGAGCTGACCCGCTACAGGCGTGAGAAGCTTGGTTTTATTTTCCAGTCCTTTAATCTCATCCCCGTACTCAATGTGTATGAGAATATCGAGTTTCCCCTGCTTCTGAAAAGAAAGTTAAACAGAGAAGATCGCAGGGATAGAGTTATGCATATTATCGAACGGGTGGGATTACAGGATAGACTGAAAAACAAGCCCAGTGAGCTTTCCGGAGGCCAGCGTCAGCGGGTGGCCATAGCCCGTGCTCTCGTTACCCGACCACTCATCATTCTGGCTGATGAGCCCACAGCCAACCTGGATACGGATACAGGCCATAAGATTCTTACGCTGATGCAGGAGATTAATGACACGGAAAAAACCACATTTGTGTTCTCTACCCATGATGAGCATATTATGGAGCACGCCCGCAGGATCATAAACCTGCGCGACGGCATGATTGTTAATTAAAAGGAGCCCTTAAGTATGCTGATTATTATAAAATTGGCTGTAAGAACAATCCTCCGCAGAAAGAGCAGGATGCTGGCCATAGGCATACTTGTTTTTTTGGGCACCATGCTGTTGGTTTTCGGCCAGACCTTTGCCCTCTCGGCAGCCAAAGCTTCCAAACAGTCGATTATTGATAATTTTACCGGAGATTTCATCATTTACTCCGCCAGTTCTCAGGAAAAACCTTCACCCTTTTCTTTTACCACTCCTTTACCTGTTATTCAAAATATCGATCAAGTACGGCAGACTCTGCAAGACATGCCCGAAGTGGACGTGTTCGTAGCTTATGCCCAGAACTATGCCATTATCTCTGTAAAACGTGCGGAAAAAGCGATTGAAATCCCCTTTATCTTCTATGCTGTGGAACCGGACAACTATAACAGAGCTTTTAAGAATAGCAACATCTCTTCGGGCAGTTTCTTCGGTCTCGATGAGACAAGAGCGACTCCACAGCAGGGTATTCTTATCAGCCTGGCCCAGAATGAGCGCTATAAAAACTTTTATGATGTAGAGATTACGGTAGGTGAAGAGCTCACTCTGCTGGGACTTACACCGGGCGGCTCCATTAATGCTGTCAAAACCAGACTTGTGGGCATCTTTGAACCCATCTATTATAAAAATGTTTTTGATTATATCAATTTTACGGATATGACTACCTATTCGGAGCTCTATAATTTTACCGGAGTTACCACAGACTCACTGCCGGATGAGCTCAACACTATTTTCTCCTCTACCAGTGAGGATGATATCTTCTCTTTGGGTACGGAGGAAGATTTCGCTGTCCTGGATTTTAGCCAACTGGAATCCCAGGCGCTTTCGGGTTATACCATGATCGCGGTAAAGCTTAAAGACCACAGCATGCTGGAACAGGTACGCACCCGTTTTGACCAGAGTACACTCAATATTAAAACCGCGCCCTGGGATGAGGCTTCCGGCTTTTTTGCCCAGATAGCGGACACCCTGCAGGCCATAATCTATGCGGCCGTCGGTCTGATTTTTTTGATTGTCACCTTTATTATTATGAACACACTTATAATCAATATAGTCGAACGCACCGCGGAAATCGGCACCATGAGGGCGCTGGGTGGTGAAAAAGGCTTTATTCGCAACCTGTTTTTAACGGAAACCCTCATTTTAAACGGTGCTTTTGCCATAGGGGGAATCATAATAAGTTTGCTGTTAATTATTATCTTCGGGCAATCAGGAATTCCCCTGCCCGACATTGTGTCTCAATATCTGGTAGGGGGAGGAAATCTTCCGCTTACGCTTTCCCTAAGCCCTTTCACCCAGGCGCTGCTGGTAATTTTACTTGTTTCCGTGCTGGCCACTCTCTACCCCATTCGGGTAGCCACAAAGATACTGCCCTTAAAGGCCATGAATTAACATACCACCAGCTTTGCTGGTGGTATGTGAGGGAGCGGTGGAAGAAAAAGCCACCACCGTAGGTGGTTGCTTTTTCTTAAGCGAACATTAATTAAAAGAAAGGAAGAGATGAAACATGTATATTTCATTAGCTTTTAAAAACGCCTTCCGGCAGAAAAAGCGCTCGTTTACCTTAGGTATTAACTATACTGTGGTCACCATCGTACTCCTTTTGGTCTTCGCTTTTTCTAACGGAGCCAGGGTTAATATTGCCAATAATCTTATCAAAACATCCGCAGGCCATCTTACTATCACGGGGCAGTATGTGAATGAACGCAAGGCCTACCTGGGTGTAAAAAACTTTCCCCTGATTACGGATATCGTGCATAAAACGTTGGGAAGCGACAGCCTGGTGCTGCCGCGCTATATTTTAAGTTCGTCTCTCTATTATAAAGGCATTTCCAAACGGCTGCAGTTTACCGGGATAGACACTGCACTGGATACAAGTTTTAACGATCAGCTTGTTCTGGAACAGGGTGAGTGGGAAGATTTCTCCGACAACCCCAATGCCATTATCATTCCCCGTGAAATAGCGGACTATTTCGGCTTAAACTTAAGCGACGAGGTGCTTATCTCCACGCGCACACGCTTCGGTGCCTTTAATACCGGCTTGTTAAAAATTACGGGTATTCACAATACCGCTAACTTTTTTGCAGGGGGAGTGGTCCTCTGTCACCTTGATTACCTGCAGAAGCTGGATCTGGCTGAAAGCGATACGGCGATCACACTGTATATCTACCTGCCTACACTTGCTGAACTCAGTGTCAAGCGGGAAAAGCTCATAAACGCCCTGGCCGCCGCCGGTTTTGAAGTATACAAACCGCAAAGTAACGAAGAGGCAATCTCGGCCATAACAGGCTCTTCAGCGCGCTATACTATAGAAGAAACCGATCAAAACATCATCCGGCTCACTGTTTTTACCCTGGATGAAGCCTTAGGCATAGTTTCCACGGTACTGGGGGCTGTTAACGGTTTCGGTATTTTTATTGCCGCTATTCTGTTCTTTATTATTGCCGTGTCTATTTTTATCAATCTGCGCATGACCATTAATGAGCGCCTAAGAGAAATCGGAACCATGCGTACTATCGGTGTTGAAAAATATCAAGTAACCCTCCTGTTTATTCTGGAGAACATAATTCTGGCACTGCTTTTTACCTGTATCGGTCTGGCACTGGGACTGGGAATTACTGCCTTACTGCGTTTTACAGTAGAACTGCCCCCTTCCGGAGCCCTTTCATTGGTACTGGCAGACAGGCATTTGGCGCTTTTACCGAATATTTGTGATATGGCGGCTATTCTTTTAGCGATCACCTTGCTAACAGCCCTGTTCTCTTACTTTCCCGCCCGTTTCGGCGGAAAGATCAGACCGGTCGATGCACTCAATAATGTATTTTAGGGAGGTTTATATGAATATAAAAATGCGGTTAACATATTTATTTATTGGACTACTCATAATTATAGCACCGTCGTTCTCTCAAAGCGAGAGCGACCCGGAAGCCATCCGGATAATAGAAAATTTTGAGAGCAAGCTCAATTTGGAAGGATTCGATATCACAACTCTTTTCACACTTGTACAGAAAAAAGAAGGTGAAGCGGACAGAGTGCTGCGCATCCGAATTTACAGGCGCGACCTGAGCGAGCTGTTTACCATCCTCTTTCTTTACCCCAACTCGGAAAAAGGCAAAGGCTACCTGCGGCAGGGAGATAACCTCTACCTCTACCTGCCCACCACAGGAGAATTCGTATACCGCAACCGTAAAGACGATATCGGCAGCAGCGATGTGCGCACGGACATCTTCGGCCGCCTTACCAATCTGGAGCGCTTTCGAGCTTCCTATCTGGGATCCGTCAGGGTTGCGGAGTGGGACTGCCACCTGATTCGTCTGGATGCCAAAATACTGGATGTGACCTTCCCCATTCAGAAGTGGTATGTAAGAAAATCCGACGGCCTGCCGGTAAAAGTGGAAAATTTCTCCGCTTCGGAAACACTACTGCGCACGTACTATTACATCGACTACAGCCGTGTGGGTGCCAACAATTATATTTTTACCAAACTCCTGGCTGTAAACCATTTGGAACAGGGGCAGAAAACATTTATTACCAACGAAAACGTAAGTACTGCACGGATTGATGATTCCGTATTCAAGCAGTCGTTTCTGGAACAGCAGTCCCGATAAGCAGTACAAGAGGAGATGGCAGTATGAAAAAGATAGCAGTACTTCTCTTAATTATAACTTCACTCTCTGCTTTTGCCCAGGAAAAGGTTGAGGATGATATCTTTGACACGGAAGAGTTTGATAAAAGTGTTGAACAGGGTATAAAGGAAGATGAAAAATACGCACTGGATATCCTGTTTGGCGGAGAGTTTGTACTGCGTGCTACTGTAAGCACGCCCATAGAATTTAATCATTATCTCAGCCAGGGATACCTTCAGGGGAAACCTTTTTTAAAAATTACGGATCCGCGTACCGGCTCTCTTTATATTTCATACTCCGTAAGCAATTACTTTTTTCAGACCGCGGATGATAATGCATACGCACCTGAAGCGGATAATCTGTTTGCCGTTGAGTTTGTGCTGTCCGAATTTTATCTGAGCTTTGATATTGCCAGGGCTGTGTTTGTGAAATTGGGCAATCAGATCAATTCCTGGGGTGCCTCATTTTTCTGGACACCGGTGGATTTTATCAATCTTGAGCGCGTTAATAGCCAGGAAACTCTCGATATAAGAACAGGAATTCCTGCTCTCAAAATACATATCCCTTTTACAGGAGCCAACCTGTTTACGATCATAGATTTCTCCGACACTGTCAGCGATAAGCTCCAAGTAAATGATCTCGCAAACACTATAAACGCCGGAGTGCGCTTCGATTTTACGGTCTGGGATGCACAGATCGGCTTGATGGGTTATATCGATGCCGGCGGAGATTTTTTTATGAATAAGTACGGTATCGATCTGTCCACAAATATTTTAGGGTTTGATATCTATACAGAGCACGCCCTCTCTTTTATATCTTCCCAAAACATTACTTTTAATAAAGACTCCTACTCCTTTGCCGTGGGTTTTGAAAGATCGTTCGGTGAATTAAAAAAATGGGCCGTACAGGGTGAGTTCTTTTTTAATGAAGCGGGCCATGAGGATGAAAGCGCCGCCGATCTGCTCCCGACAGGAGAGTTCATTCCCTTTTATTTCGGTAAGTATTATGTATTTGCCCGTCTAGAAAAACAAGACTTTTTGACTGATATCATGGATGCCGGCCTTTCTACTATTATAAACTTATCGGACCTCTCCTTTACCATAAAACTGGCTCTCACCCTTGATATACAGAATATGTTTCCTGTCACCTGCGTCTTTAGTTATAACGGCGGAGATGAAGGGGATGAGTTTACGCTCTATTTAAAAAATTTTATTACGTTCAGTGTAGAAATAAGATTTGCATTCTGATTATCTTACATCGAAGGTTGCAGCACTTATATATTTTTGAATTATCCTCCGATTTTCTTCGGTAACGTTTTTAAATTCTATACCGCATATATAATAATTATCATTCAAGGAAAATTCGTTCCACAACACTTCGCCCGACACATTGAGAACCATATAAGTTTCCGGGAGTTCGAACTTAAGCTGCAGCTGTGAATCCACAGGTATTTCTTTACTGCTAATAATACAAATACCGCTCTCGCTTAGATTTGTTGTCTGTGCTTCCACCCATTTTTGATATTCACTCATATCGTATTCCACATCGATTTTAAGATTAATCCTTTCTGCTTTTCTTCTCTCATCCATTTTATACCCGCCTTACCTGGTCTTATTATTAGTATAGTTAATATTTTCTCCTAAGCAATAATTTATTTTTTTTTTGAGACAATCTGCCGGATAATAATTACCGAGGCAAGGATAATGACAAGCACCACCACGCCGCCAATGAGCTCTGCTGTGTTAACCGGCAGAGCACCGCCAAAAAGAGTAAATCCCGGTCCTCCGAGGCCCACGTCCTCGCCGCGATTTCCCGTTTGACTGCCGGCCCCTCCGGTTGTGGCGCATGAAATAATCGGACATAACGCACAGAGCCAAAGCACTAGGAAGATATATAAAAGAATATAAAAGGTGTTTTTCCGCTTCATATAGTATAATATAGTATAATAATCGGCTTTCTGAAATTTATTATATCATATATTTTTCTTAAAACATTTGATATTATTACTGTAAGTATTAGAATTCTCTTAGAGAATAGAGAATTATAAAATGCCATTTTTATTTTGGGTTGATATTACAATTTATGCATTTGCCGCTGTTCTTGCCTTAGCGCTCACCCTGATGGTGCTCACCTCTAATCCTAAGAATAGCATTAATATCCTTTTCTCGCTTTATACCTTCACGGCTGCCTGCTGGGCTTTTTTTGTGCTTTTAATCCGCCTGTCTCTGTGGGTAAAGGTTGGTGATGCCGACTTTCTGGGAGAGCTGGCCACAATGGCATTTTTATATACAGGGCCGGCACTGCTCTTGTTTACAACCAATTATGTTCAAATAAAGAGTGTTCTAAACCATATATTCGGACTTATCGGTGTTGCGGCTAATGTAATTATTGCCATACCATTATTCAGACATCAGCTTGTATACAATCATCACATCGGAGAAAGCGGCACAACACACTCAGATATCACGCCTTTGGGTCTGCTGGCCGCCCTTATCCCCATCTTTTACCTGTCATGGTCGCTGATTCTTTTTATTATTAAGCGCAAACAGATAAAAGCGGACTACCTCTTTTTAAGCGTAGCCATCTTTCTCTTGGGCTGCATAGTCGGCGGAATCCTCGATATAGACATTCCCATACTCTCTTTTGCCACACTAATAAGTGTGGGCATTCTGGGTTATAGCGTGCTTAACAAACAGCTTTTTAATCCTTTAAAACAGAAAAATATTGAACTGCAAAAAGAAATCAAACAAAGAAAGCGCCTGGAATCACGGCTTATACAGGCCCAAAAACTGGAAGCAATCGGAAGCCTGGCCGGGGGTATAGCCCATGATTTTAATAACGTACTTACCGTGATTATGAACTTCTCTGAGCTGGCAATTGAGGAAATTAGTAAAGACAATCCGATTTATGACTATCTTTATGAAATAAAGAAAGCTGCCGACCGGGCCGCTGCCATGACAACTCAATTATTAGTTTTCAGCAGAAAGCATATACCGGAGCCCCAGGTATTAAATCTTAATAAAGTGATTGTTGATATGCAGAAAATGCTTAAAAACCTTTTGGGCGAAAATATTCAATTAAAAATGAAACTCACGCCTGAGGTATGTTTTATCAGAATTGATCCCAGCCAGATCCAGCAGGTAATCATGAATCTTTCTATCAATGCGCGAGATGCCATGCATAAAAAAGGAAGCATACTCACCATTACCACTGAACAGGTAGCTGCCTCGGAAGATCTGCGTCATGAAAATCCTACCCTAACTCTTAATGCGTATGTACGACTGACCGTCAGTGACACAGGCAAGGGGATTGCAAAAGATATTTTGGACCATATATTTGAGCCTTTTTTTTCCACCAAAGATAAAAAAAGCGGTACGGGCTTAGGATTAGCCAGTGTACATGGCATCATAACCCAAAGTAAAGGCACGGTTTATGCAAAAAGTACACCGGGCAAAGGAACTACATTTTACATTTATTTGCCCCGTGCAAAAAAGCATATACATGTCTTGCCGGAAAAGCAGAAAAAACCGATACAAAGAGCGGCAAATGAAACCATTCTCCTCGTCGAAGATGACGATCAGATCAGAACATCCTTTCAGCATATTCTCTCCGAACACGGTTATCGGGTTGTTACGGCGGAAAACGGGGATCAAGCACTGGCACTCTTGCGGCGACAAAAAAAGACTATTCAATTATTGATTACTGATCTTGTTATGCCGGGATCATTAAACGGTTTTGAAGTGGCAAAAAAAATTATTGAGATTTCCCCCCGGATAAAAGTGATTTATATGTCCGGATATATTGAGCATGATGCTCTGGCAAAGAACATAAAAAAAAGCAATGCGCAATTCTTGCAGAAACCGATAACTGCAAAAACCCTGCTTGATAAAATACAGGAAACGCTTAAGCTTTAAGCATATAATCCGCAAGTGCCTTGTACAGGGTCATTACTGCCAGAACCGCGCAGTGATGATGATCCTCCGGCAGCTGTTTTAATTGAGCTATCACCTCATAAGGAGTTATTTTAAGCGCATCATAGATATTCCTTCCTTCGGCAAGTTCGGTTATTACGGAACCGCAGGCAAATGTGGAACTACACCCATTAGTATGGAATTTGGCGTCTGTAATTGTTTTATCTTCGATCGTCAGGTATACTTCCATGGTGTCACCGCAAATGCCTTTAAGCCAGGCGGCACACGTGGGATCATTCATCCTGCCCACATTAATTGGGTTTTGAGCATATTCATCATAGAGACTCGCTGAATTCCGCTCCATGTATAATAACTCCTTTCAAAACTAAATAATTATCTCTCTGCCCACTCCGCCCCTCATAAATTTATTCCCGATTATTCTCTTTATCTCTTCAATATAAGCCGAGCAATGGGTGGGACATACCAGCGAAATACCGGAAATAAGCTCAAATTCATTAAAACCATGCAGACCCCCGATAAGTGCGTAAACTTTTCCAAAGCGGCCGGCGCTTTGCAAAATAAGCTTTACCGTGGAGTGAGAACAGCCCGCTATTACTACCAGACCTTTATGAGTTTGTATTATCAGGGACTGTTCAATATCCTTAAGCTCACCTGTTGAAAATACACCTTCAGTAATTGTAAAAGCTTTCTTACCAACACTGTGCACCCGCTCCCCTCGTTTTAATCCTTTTAATGATTGCGGAATAAAAATCCGCGCAGCGGAATTTACATTTAAAAACCGAGATAATCCGCCGATATGGTCGAAATGGTTATGTGAAATAAACACAATATCAATTGATAACGGGTCTATAGAAAGTTTGTCCATATTGGACAACAGAATATCACCGTCCGCTCCCGTGTCAAAGAGAATTTTTTTACCGGATTCCAATGCTACGACACAGGCAAACCCCCAATCCGTTCTTAATTCTTGTTTTATACTGGTGTTATCATACACTATGGTAATCTTAATGCTCATAATAAAATCCCATCTTTACTTTCATTTAAATATAGCATAAATTATTTGAAATGAAAATCATTTTCATTTATTGTCTTGACAAGCAAATTAATTATCGGTAAACTATTATTGAAAATGGTTTTCATTAACAATAAGGAGATGAATGGTGCATCACGGCTACGGCTGGGGAAAAATGTTAAAAGGATGCGGTTTCAGGATAACATATGCCCGGGAAGCGGTTCTCGATGTTCTCAATACCACAGAAGAGCATTTGAGCGCGGAGGACATCTATCTCCTGCTGCGCACTAAGTATCCCGGTATCGGTCTTACTACGGTTTATAGAACCCTGGATCTTCTGGAACAGATGCGCATAGTATACCGGTTTGAATTCGGTCAGGACCGGGCTAAATATGAACTAACCGAAGTATTCGGACATAAAAAACACCATCATCATCTGATCTGTAAAAAGTGCGGCAGGATTATCGATTATTATGATTTTAATGACGAAGAAAAAAGCTTTATAAACAAAACAGAACACGCTTTGGAAAAAAAGTATAATTTTAATATTCAAGAGCATTTAATCCATTTTTATGGATTTTGCCCTGATTGCATAAATCAGGAACAATAGAAAAGTGCTCTGTTTAAGCTTAATTTAATACCTTTCAATTTTACCAAATAAGGAGATGTACTATGATGATTTGTATTTCCGATACTACCTCAAGAGTTCTTAAGAATTTTAATGAGGGTAAGAATGAACACGAAAAAGAAATCAGCAGAAAAAAATTAAAAATAAACTTCATGGTCTTCTTGACCTTCGCGTGCTTGGTGTTAAAAAATATTAAAAGGAGCACATATGCCGACGTATGAATATAAATGCAAGCATTGCGGAAAAATCTTTGAAGTCTTCCACAGCATGAGCAAGCGTCCCGATATCCAATGCCCCGCATGCGCGGGCAGCGTGGAACGGATTATCAGTGCAGGTGCCGGTATTATTATTAAAGGAAACTTAAGGCCTTCTGCCGGAAATAGCACCACCCGCTGCGGGAATGATGCACCATGCTGCGGCAGGGATGTTCCATGTGAAAGTCCTCAATGTGAATAATTGAGGCATATAATGAAAACATACCTGGAATGCATACCCTGTTTTTTTAAACAGGCAATTCAAGCATGCACTATGCTGGGATTAGCTGAAAGCCGCATTAAAAATATTCTCGACAGGATCGCTTATGTTTTGCCCGCTTTTTCATTATCCGCTACACCACCGGAAATGGGGCAGACAATACATAAAATAATACGCGAAGAAACAGGAAACCACGACCCTTACAAACAGCTTAAAATACGGAGCAACGAACTCGCTTTGGCTCTTTATCCCACGCTTAAGCATAAAGTAAAAACCGCAAAGAATCCGCTGTTTAAAGCGGTGGAACTGGCCATCGCCGGAAATATTATTGATTACGGAGCTTGCAGTGATCTGGATTTACAGGATGAACTGGATAAGATAATCGCTGCGGAAGAGCAGAGGATTGATCGAGAAGTCCCTACACTATTTAACTATTCCGGTTTTATAAAACATCTAAGAGAAGCGCGAACCCTCCTCTATTTAGCCGATAACGCGGGTGAAATAATTTTTGATAAAATTCTTATAAAAGAAATACGAAATATGTATCACAATAAAGACATATATGTGGCCGTAAGAGGTAGTCCCATTATCAACGACTGCACGCTTGAAGATGCTATACAATGCGGCATCGACAAGATTGCGCACCTTATCACAACCGGATCCGATGCGCCGGGCGTCATATTACATTTGTGTTCAAAAGAGTTCAGAGAGGTATACGAAAAGAGCGATTTCATTATAAGCAAAGGTCAGGGGAATTTCGAAAGTTTAGTGGATGAGGAAAAAATATTGTTTTATATGTTTATTGTGAAATGTCCCGTTTTGGCCAAAGCTTTGGGCTGTAAAATGAGAGATGTTATTTTAAAAAATAACATATGATTATCCTGTAATTATTTACTTTTTTATCTTGCATTTATTAACAAACGGGTGTATAACCTATTCATTTAACTAATGGAGAGGTTTTTTCCCATGAGAATTGATCGTAAAAAAAAGCCCATCCATGTCTTAGGTCCGGTAAACAGCCTTGAGAGCTATGTAAAGGCCGATTGGTGGCGTGAGATATTTAACGCCAATTATCTGAGAACGGACGGTGATGTTGTAGGTGATCAGAATATAACAAAAACGGAAATCGATACCTTTCTTTCTATTGTAAAACCGGCTAAAGATCAGTATATTCTCGACTTATGCTGTGGCCAGGGCAGGCACACCTTCGAACTGGCGCGACAGGGTTATACACATGTGTACGGTCTGGACAGATCTCATTATTTGATTACCAAAGCCAAGAAGCAGACCAGTCAGGAAGGCTGGTCAATTAATTTCAAAGAGGGTGACGCCAGAAAATTAACATATACTCCGGATTTTTTTGATTTTATATTAATTCTTGGCAACAGTTTCGGTTATTTCGAATCCCAAAATGACGATAAAACCGTGCTTCGGGAAGCATTACGCACGTTGAAGCCTATGGCTACTCTGCTGATCGATGTAACGGACGGTGATTACATCCGCAAAAATTATGAAGCAAGAAGCTGGGAGTGGATAGACAAGGATTACTTCGTATGCAGAGAACGCTGTCTTTCCAAGGATGAAGAGCGTTTAGTTTCGCGTGAAGTAATTACGCATGTAAAAAAGGGCGTGGTGGCCGACCAGTTTTATGCCGAAAGACTTTACACAAAAGAATCAATTCAGAACATGCTTGAAGAAGCCGGTTTTAAGGAGATTCAGGTTCACAGAACCATCTGCCCTGAATCACAGAGAAATCAGGATTTGGGCATGATGGTGCAGAGAATTATTGTAACCGCTGTTGTTCACAAAGAGTGGACGAAAAAAAAGAAACCGATGAAAGACGTGCGTTCTGTAGCTGTTATTATGGGTGACCCGCATCTGGAAGACAGAGTAAAACCCGACGGATCTTTTGACGATGATGATTTTTACACTATTAATGAACTTAAGAAATCACTCACAGGAATTTACGAATACAAATTTAGCTATTTCGATAATCATGCAAATCTGGTAAATGTCCTCATTAAAAACAGAGACAAGATTGATTTTGTATTTAACCTTTGCGACGAAGGTTATAACAATGAAGCCGCAAAAGAACTGCACATTCCCGCAATGTGCGAAATGCTCGATATCCCCTACAGCGGCGGATCACCTCAGTGCCTTGCCTTTTGTTACGACAAGTCGCTCGTCCGCGGTGTGGCGCAGGAGCTGGACATGCCTGTGCCTCAGGCCTTTGTCATAAAACCCGAAGACACCACTTTTATTGAATTTCCCATACACTTTCCCGTTATTGTAAAACCGAATATAGGCGACTCAAGCATTGGGATCAGCAAAGAGAGTGTCTGCCATAATATAAAACAGCTGGAAAATGTGATTGTCAAGTTAAGAGCGAAAATAGGGTTTGACATAACAATTTTGATTGAAGAATTTCTTTCCGGTAAAGATTTGAGTGTGGGTATTATCGGCAACCTGCCCGACTCATACACCGTGCTTCCCATTATCGAAGAAGACTATTCGGATCTACCGGACCATCTGCCTAAAATATGCGGATATGAGGCAAAATGGGATCCGAAATCACCTTACTGGAAAAAATTGAAATCGGTTGAAGCGGATTTAAGCGAAGACACATCGCGTTTTCTCATTGCCAGCTGTTTAAAACTATTCGCACGATTGGAATGTCGTGATTACGCCCGTTTTGACTGGCGCCTCGATCGTCACGGCACACCGCGTTTGCTGGAAGTTAATCCTAATCCGGGCTGGTGCTGGGACGGTCATCTGGCTAAAATGGCCAAACTGGAAGGTATTTCATACAAAGCGATGCTGAATATGATTTTAAAAAGTTGTGAAGACAGAACAAATCAGAGTAAAGTAAACGGCGGCAGCAAACGAGATGCCTGAAAATCCTCTCACTTAATCCGCTTTACAACATCATCAATCATCTGTTCCGTAATCTTACCCTGAGAGAACTGGCTCATTCTACAGATCGGTATATCGGCCGCCAAATTTCGCACCAGATCCAGCTGTTTTTGTTCACTATCAGCCTCATCTGTTACTCCCAACACATATAACATGGCATCGATTAATGGTTTTATCAGCTCCTTACCTTGCGGATGTTGCAGCCATTCCTTAAATGTCGAGTCTTTTGATAACTTAATTTTTTCAGATTCCGGGGCGGCAAGCTCAATACTCTGGCAAAACCGAATATCCCGGCTGGAGGAGCCGATGGAGAGTTTATACACACCTGGCACGCACATCCACTTGGATGTGCGTGCGTTATAATAAGCAAAATCAGTATAGGCAAGAATAAAGGTAACATCTCTTTGCTCGCCGGGCTGTAATTCAATCTTCCGGAAGGCTGCTAATGTTTTTAACGGGTGCTGTTCTTGCGGTGTTTCAAAGCCAAGATAAAGCTGAACGACCTCCTTACCGGTTCTCTGTCCTGTATTTTTAATGCTGCACGTCACTTTAAGTGTATCATTCTTACTGATAAAAGTTTTATCTGTTTTTAGATTACTATATTCAAAGCTCGTATATGATAAACCGTGCCCGAATGCAAATAGTGGCAGAATCTTTTTCTTCTCATAATAACGGTAGCCGATAAAAATCCCTTCACCGTAATGAACCCTGCCGTCTTCGCCGGGCCAGTTTAAGAAAGCGGGAGTGTCTTCCAGTCTCCTGGCAAAACTCTCTGCCAGTTTTCCGCAAGGATTAACCCTACCAAATAACACATCGGCAATGGCTCCTCCTACGGCCTGACCACCCAGCCAGGTTTCCAGTACCGCTGCTACCTCATCAAGCCAGGGCATAGTTACCGCCGAGCCGTTCTGCAGCACTACCACAACTTTGGAATTAACTTTGGCCAGTCCGGCTATCAATTTATTGTGAGCGGCCGGAAGATCCAAATGCACACGGTCATATCCCTCGGATTCATATAAATCGGGCAGGCCGGCCAGTACCACCACAATATCTGCATCGCGGGCAAGAGTGGATGCCTGTGCAACAAGTGATTCATCCTCTTTGTCATCCAGAGAATACCCTTGAGCATATTGGAGATTAAAGGAATCCCCTGCTATTTTTTTTATTTCATCGTATGGTATATCCACTGTCGTCGGATTAATCTGACTGCTGCCTGACCCTTGAAAACGGGGATTCTCTGCAAAAGCTCCCACCACCAGGATTTTTTTATATTTCTCCGGTTCTATCGGCAGTGTATTCCGTTCGTTTTTCAGAAGCACCATACTTTCCGCCGCAGCCCTGCGTACTAAATTATGATGCTCATTATAATCAACGGCTGCGCTTTGTTTTTTGTTTTCATGTGCCCAAAAAACATTGTGTAAAAGACTTATTATCATGTTATCCAGATGATCCTGCTTAATATTTCCCTGTTTAACGGCCTGGACTATTTTTTTATCCGAGATACCGCCGTCATACGGCATCTGCAGATGCAGTCCGGCGTTTAAAGCCTGTACACGGTCATCCACAGCTCCCCAATCCGATACCGCAAATCCCATAAAATTCCATTCTTTTTGTAAGATGTCATAAAGCAAACTCCTGCTCTGATTACAGTATTCTCCGTTTATTTTATTATAAGCGGCCATGACAGTCATGGGCTGTGCTTGTCTGATTACCCTCTCAAAAGCATGCAAATAGATTTCACGCAGAGTCCTCTGATCGACCATCGCATCGATACGCATTCTGTCCGTTTCCTGATTGTTGACGGCAAAATGCTTTACACAGGCACCCACACCCTGGCTCTGCATACCCTTTACAAAAGCACCCGCCAGCTCGGCCGTGAGCAGTGGATCTTCGGAATAGTACTCGAAGTTTCTGCCGCAAAGCGGTGAGCGTTTCATATTTATTCCGGGTCCCAATACCAGTTGAACACCCTGAGCCTGGGCTTCCCGGCCGATCGCCCTGCCTGCTTCTGTTAAAAGCTCTGTATCCCAGGATGAGCCCAAAGCCGCTTCCGTGGGAAAGCAGGTTGCGGGCTGACTTTTATCCAATCCCTTATCTAACGACACCTTACGCACACCGTGAGGTCCGTCACTCATTCGAATGGCGGGAATTCCCAAACGTGTTATCTCTTTGGTATGCCAGAAGTCTAATCCTGAACAGAGACCGGCCTTTTCTTCTAATGACATTTTATTTACTAACTGTATAATCTCTTGTTTTTTCATTACCACCTTCATAAGCGATATGTAAAACGGTGAATTTTTACAAACAGATACTGATAAACACAGATAAAACTTTGGACATTACACCTCATCCGAATAACCGCTGAATGGTACCCACATACTCTTTTCGGTTTGAATAAAGGTACTGTATGAGTGCAGCATGCCGAAGTTTGCACAATGAATTGAATACCATGATATGTCTTTGCTGCCTGCGAGCTCGTTCTTTATTTCATCCATCATAACCACAGACGTCTTCTTTTCTTCATGAATCCTTTTTATTACATATTTCTGATCTTCTTCCGTTAAAAACGAATACACGGGTGTCAGGGCGTACGTGTCTACCAGCTCGACAAGATATTCCGGAAAAATGTCTTTATCGGATTCAATTTCGATGAGTACAAGACTCAGCTGACCGAACAAACCCCACGATGCTTCTTTGAATGACTGGGGATATGATGTTATGGCCGGGACTTCAATTCGAAAAATTGCTTTTGGCTTATTATCTGCAGAGGGATACTTTACCTGGTAAATACATTTATACCTTACAAGGCATTTTTCTTTTGACACAGGTGTCAATTTTTCAACAAAATAGGGATATTCAAAATCTATCTTTACCATACTGGCCTTTAATTCGTGTACATAGTCCATTATATTTTGCTTCAGCGTGTTTGTGCCTATTTTCTCACGATGCTGATGCAGAATCTGGATGAATCTATCTACACCGATAGCCTCAAATTCTTTCATTATCCTGGCCTGAATGGATATATCCGCCACCGTACGCTGCCCCTGCGGATTTGTTTTTGAAATAACATCCATAGGAAAAGGGAGATTCTTCATACCTATATCAACAATAAATCTTTTTTCATCCATACAATACTCCTTTACTCTCGCTCCACTTCTAAAGACAGTATAGCTAATTTACGAATCATTTTCAATCTATCATAAGCGAAACAGTAGACATCCACCATGGAATTATAAGTACTTATTTTCATATGTTCGTTTATCGTTATGGATTTATCTATTTCGATATTTAAAAAAGTAAAATGACTGATTATCTCCACAATCAAACTCAAAGCAGTCTCTATCCTGCTGCATCCGAAAACAATACTATCCACTCCACCCATAACGGAGATAAAGGCACCGATATATCGTACTACATTATAGGCGAATATTTTTCTCAGCTTGATTATTTTGCTATCTTCTTCAGTAAGCATCTGTTTAAAATCACACTCTCTGCCGGCAAGACCGCTGAATCCGCTCTTCTGCGATAATAATATATTAATTTCATTAAAGGGCATGCCTTTTGAATACAGGTCGAATATAATTGTGGGATCAATATCCCCACAGCCGTTTACCGACATTAAACCTTCCAGACTGCTAAAACCCGTTGTCATTTCAACGGGGCGTGAGTCCTTTATTGCTGCAATATGCGGGGAATTACCTAAATACACACTTACAATTTTGTTAGCGCGATTTTGAACGACCTCTTTTAGCATCTGCATCATGTATTCATGGAAAAGACTGTTAGAGCCGAATCTTTTTATTCCGGTTTTTTTTAAAAACACAGGCACAGCGTATGCAGTCACCTCTTCGGGGAGCCTCGAAAAGAATCCCGTTTCACAGAGCAGAAAATGAGGGATAGCGGGTCTATCCAAATATATTTTTTTTACAGCTTGATACGTCTTCTGATTATGTTCTGGAAGCAGATGGATAGTATCTTTAATCCTCCGGACAGTTTGTCCATCTATACGTGTAATTGAGTCTGTAATTACCTCACCCCCGTTATAAAGCAGATAGCAGACGTACTCTAACTGATGACGCTTTAAACCCTCAATATCCACATAAGAACTTTCACCACTTACCGGGTCGTAAAGAGTAAAAGAATTATTTTGCGGATTAAATACCGCAATCATTTTTTTATTAATAACTTTACTCCTTGTTCCGCGATCATAAGCTCTTCATCGGTCGGTACGGAGAGAACCGCTACTTTTGAAGAGTTTGAATGTAAGGAATTGATCGTATTTATATCAGCTTTCGCATTGAGCCTTTTATCAAGCAGAAGTCCGCACCATTCCATATTGTCACATACTTTTTCTCTGACACCGGGATTGGTTACACCTATATCATCAGTAAAAACAAGCGCATCAATACCATCGAGGGCCGCAATATAACTACCGATATATTTTTTTAACCTGTGTATATACATTTTAAACGCCAACTCGGACTGCATATCTTCCTTATTCAAATGGGCAATAATATCTCGTATATCACTCGAATACGCCGAAACACCGAGCAAGCCGCTCTTCTTACTCAAAATATCATTTAACTCATCAGTTTTAAAACCGAATAGATAAAGGATGTAAATCGTAAGCATGGGATCCAGATCGCCACTGCGCGTACTCATAACAAGCCCGGGAAGGGGCGAATACCCCATCGACGTATCGCTTGAGTGGCCCCGGTTGATTGCGCAAACGCTTGCTCCGCCCGTGCCCAGATGACAGGCTACCATTTTGAACTTATCTATGGGAATGCCTAAATAACGGGAAACCCTCTCTGTAACAAAAGAATAAGAAAGACCATGAAACCCGAATTTCCTGTAATCATATTTCTTAATCAGATCTATGGGAAGCGCGTATGTGTATGCGTAATATGGAATTGTAGAGTGAAAGGCAGAATCAAACGCCACATATTGAGGAATATGCGAGTAATGGGAAAATGAAGCATTAATAACACTCAAAGAAACCGGATTATGAATAGGAGCAAGGGGGACACATAATTTCAGCTTCTCTTTAACATCTTCATCTATGAGAGTGGAGCTCTTAAAAAAGCTTCCGCCATGTACAAACCGGTGGCCGATACTGTTTACTGCTATCTCTTTGTCTTTCAAAAATGCAAAAACCAATTCCGCGGCCTTTCTATGATTCGGAATATCAACGCTTGTTCTTACTTTTTCCTCACCTAATGAAAATTCAATAAAAGATTTTTCACTTCCGACTACTCCTACCCTATGTGCTTTGCCTTTTAAAATGACATTGAGTTCCCGCTCTTTATGCGTAAAGATTTTGAAACTGAGAGATGAACTGCCACAATTAAAAATTAGTATATTCAAAATAATACGTTATGACTCTCTTTAAGATAGTATAATGATCTTCTTACCGTCAAGAATAATTATGAAATAAGCTTTTATCAAACGCCTATGATTACACCATACCCCATTCCCGCCACAGTCGACATCACTATCACCAGAAGTATATAGACCAAGGTTTTTTTAAATCCCAATTCACTGTGTATGACTAGTATTGAAGGAAGAGACAACGAAGGGCCGGCCAGTAACAGCGCCAGGGCCGGTCCCTGCCCCATGCCCGCGCCCATAAGTCCCTGTAAAATGGGTACTTCGGTTAGCGTGGCAAAGTACATAAGCGCACCGGAGACCGCAGCAATTGCGTTGGAAAAAAGCGA
>Ga0315549_1000710_pt1 | contig 38266 bp, 48 predicted proteins | sample SalMarSW160200MG_FD_203101 | JGI IMG/M metagenome (GOLD analysis project Ga0315549, IMG submission 203101) | Salt marsh sediment microbial communities from the Plum Island Ecosystem LTER, Massachusetts, United States - Salt Marsh Sediment SW1601-200 ...
CCCCACCACGCCCACTCAAACAACACCAGCTCCAGTAAATGAAGAATTGGAATGGGGAAAAGAAAATGGTTTGTCAGAAGATGCGATTTCATATATGGAAAAATATGATTCTAATAAAAAAATTAGTCCTTTTGAACAGATAATAGGAAATACATTTGATGATCTTTATAAAGAAAGAAATATACCAGCAAATACAGTAGTTGATATTTTAGATATAGTTATAGATGAGAAAGAACCAGGAATTGAATATCTAATGCAGAATATTGATACTTCTGTATTTAAAAAAATGATAGAAGATGATTTAATAGAAAATCATGAAAAAAGATTAATTGAAAAATCATTTACATATTCAGATTTACAAAATCAATTAAAAACATTAAATGATAAGGCATCAGAAAATTTCTTGAAAACATATAAAGTTGTTTTAGATAAATCAGAAACTGCAAAAACAGAACCAGAAAGATTTTTATATGAAAAAATTGATGAACATTTACCTGAATTTGAAATAGGAGAGGATGGATTTTTATATTATGGTAAAGAGAGAGTTTTTAAAGTCGATGATAAGAATTTGTATGTGAAATGGTTAAGTAAACCATATGATCCTGCTTATCGAAAAAGTGTGGAAATATGGGAAAAAAGAAATTGTCATTGGGAAGCTGGTTTTGACAAAGAATTCTCGTTATGTTGGTCTAAATTTATAGATGAAGAAACAGGTATACCATGGAACACTAACACTAAATATTATTCTGTAAAACCAATTGAAGATAATGCTAAATTATTTTCTTCTGATGATGCAGCATTAACATTAGATTTTGACGAATTTGGTTTTAATGGTCTTGGTTATGAACAAAAACTCGATATATATATATGGCACATACAAAACAACCAAGATTATACGCATCAATTGATATACCAAAGAATAAAAATCAACTATATAATCGTTATATATGCTTATATGATAAAGGAGATCATGTTTTGGATACAGGACCACCAAACATAATATTCAATTATAAGATTCTTTACAAAGAAAATGAAGATATATTAGATAGATCATTTGCTGAATTATATTATGCTACAGAATTTTTTTGGGATTATATAAATTTAGCAAAATTAATCGGTCCATTTGAAGAAGAATAAATTAATTATTGTAGAAAATTCAATTTCTAATTAATGAAAGATGAAGATAAAGAACTAATTGAAAAATATAAGTAAAATCATGCAGAAGTAGTTTGTCTCCTGAACTATTTATATGCTTTTTTCCTGTGAGATATTCCAAGCAAATGTATCTTTTTATCCTTTATGTGATATACTAAACGGTACTCTCCAACTCTGACTCTATAAACATTTTCATACCCCCTCATCTTCTTTACATCATATTTGGAAATTGGTACAGGATGATTTTTGAGAATTTTTAGAATCTCTTCGAATCTTCTTTTAACATGTGATGGCAACTTTTCTAATTGTCTTATGACCTTTCTAGAGGTCTGTATAGTGTAAGGCAAAGATTCACCTGAGGGATTTAAATATTTCTTCTTCTCCCACTATTTTTTTTTCTTTTAGTCCCTCTTCAATTATTTTTTTTTCATCTTCGGAGGGATCTACTTCTGGGATTAAAACTATCTTTATTTCATCTATCTCCTTTTCTATCTTCAAGATTTTTCCATAGATCTCTCTCAATAATCCTTCTTCCATTTCGCTCATCTACCCCTATACTCTGCCCGAGTATTTAAACTTTTTTCTGCACCCTGATGTAGTTTCTTCAGAACTACATCCATTTGTTTCTCCTTTTTAAATAATTACTTTTCTAATCTCTCCCTTAAATAATCATCTTTTTCTTTCTTAGTATCAGGTTCTTTCTTTTTTCTAAAAAGAAAGAAAGTGGTTAGGTTTTAAAAATGAGTACTCAAAACTAAGTTTATAAATGTCTTATCCAATCATTTTTATGATAAATTTCAAGGATGTGTCCTTCAGATACTCAAAAAATCAGGATCATGTTTTGCGTAATATAAGTTTCAATGTTAAAAAGGGAGAGTTCTTGGGGATATCAGGACCCTCGGGATCTGGAAAATCGACACTCTGTCTGATGATGAACGGGATTATCCCAAAAACGATTGAGGGGGAATTTTCCGGGGAGGTATATATAGATGGTGAAGATATAGCAGAAAAAGAGATCTATGAAATCTCTGAAAAACTTGGATTGATTCTTCAAAACCCAGAATCTCAGTTATTTTCAATGACTGTAGAAGAAGAGTTAGCTTTCGGTCCTGAGAATCTCGGAATAAAAAGAGAGGAGATAGGAGATAGGGTATCATGGGCTCTAGAGTTAGTAGGCATGGAAAGATTTAGAGAGGCTTTTCCGCATCAATTATCCGGAGGCGAAAAACAGAAGATCGCCATAGCTTCTCTTCTAACAATGAAGCCAGAGATCTTAGTTCTTGACGAGCCTACGAGTAATCTCGATCCAAAAAGCAGGATAGAGATCTTTAAGATCGTACAGAAATTAAATAAAAAGGGGATGACAGTTGTAGTCGTGGAACACGAGACGAATTTCATAAGTAGTGCAGATAAAATCCTGATCCTGAATGAAGGAGAGATCGTAAGGTATGGAACTCCAAAAGAGATATTCAGAGAAGCAGATTTTCTAAAAGAAATAGGGATTAGAGTTCCAGAGATCGTTGAATTCTCCAATTATCTTTTGAAAGATGGATATATAGACGATATTTTCCTCTCGGTAACTGAAGCGCTGGAGGTTTTGAATGTTGAAAGTAGAAAATCTCTGTTATGAGTATGAATCAGGTTTCAAATTAAAAAATATAAATTTTGAGGTAAAGGGAGGAGAATCCATAGGTATTATCGGTGAGAATGGATCGGGAAAAACAACTCTCGTAAAAAACTTGATAGGTCTTTTAAGGCCAAAATCTGGCAGAGTTCTCCTTAACGGAGAGGATGCTTCAAAAATGAGCGTTGCCGAGATCGCCAGAACTATAGGGTTTGTGTTTCAAAATCCCGACAATCAGATATTTGCTTCCAGCGTAAAAGAAGAAGTTAGTTTCGGTCCTCAAAATTTAAAAATGGATAAAATTGAGGAAATAGTAAACGATGTGTTGAAAAAAACTGATCTTTTTAAATATAAAGAGTCACATCCCTTTAAATTGTCCGGTGGAGAAAAACAGAGGCTGGCTCTGGCCTCTATTCTTGTGATGAACCCAAAAATCTTAGTTCTCGATGAGCCTACATCTGGACTAGATTTAAGGAACGCCAGAAAACTTATAGAGATAGTAAAAAATCTTCAGAAAGAAGGAAGAACATTGATCTTAATCTCTCACGATATGGAGTTAGTATCAGATCTATGCGAAAGAATTATTTTGATGAAATCAGGGGAAATTATAGCGGATGGAGGTATAAAGGACATATTTGATGATAGTAATTTGCTTGAAAAAACGAGGCTCGATCTTCCAGAGATAGCAAAACTCTCTAAAATTTTAGAGTTTGGTGTTGTTTTCGATCCCGAAGAATTATACAGAAAATGGAGGGCATCGAATGATTAGATATACCATGTTTCTCAGACGAAAATCGATCCTTCATTCCATAGATCCCAGATCGAAGATAATCCTCTCATTATTTTTGTTCACAGTATGTATTTTTTTCAATAAACCTATATATATTGGAGTTATGTTCCTCTCTCTTATTGTTTTCCTTAAAGCATTTGGAAAAATAGAAATAAAAAAGACTCTTTCATTTCTAAAACCTATGCTCCCTTTTGTTATAATGATAATGCTTCTATGGATACTTCTGGGAAGCGAGAAGGGAAATGTTATCTATCAGATATGGAAGCTTAAAATAAAGGATGTGAATATAGAGATGGCCATTGCAATGGGGTTCAGAGTTCTTGCAATGATCCTGTCGACATTTTTACTTTTAATGACTACAGAACAAAGAGACCTTGTTCTCGCACTGGTAAAAATGAAGCTCCCCTATGAGTATGGGCTTACAATCGCCATTGCTTTAAGATACGTACCAACACTCGCGAGCCTTGCAGTCTCTATAACGGATGCTCAGAAAGCGAGAGGATTAGAACTGGAAAAGGGAAATATTTTAGAGAAGATAAAAAAATATGTCCCCATACTCGTTCCTTTGATAGTTAAGTCGATACAGTTGGCACAAGAACTTGCCATAGCCATAGAAACGAGAGCATTTGGCAAACCTAACAGAACCTTTTACAGAGATCTGAAATTTAAATTTAAAGATCTTGTGTTTCTTTCTGTTGCTGTAATTTTCTTTGTTATCTGCCTGTATCTGAGGATAAAAGGATATGGTGTTCTGGATATTTAGAACTCTATAATCACGATCTTTGACCTTAGTTTTTAGGAGGGGGTATTATGCAACTTCTATTTTCTTATCTTTCGGAATTCCTCTTCCAGAATACTCATCATGATAACATCATGATATCTACTATCACAAAAATAACCATCTCTCAGTACGCCTTCTTTTTTGAATCCAGTTTTTTCATAAGCACGTATAGCCCTTTTGTTAAAATCGAAGACACCAAGTGATATCCTGTGGAAATTTAGGGCTTCAAACCCGTAATTAAGTAAAAGACGTATCGTTTCAGTTCCATATCCTTTACTCCATTCTCCTTTCTCTCCAATCATAATGCTGAGGTCTGCAGCTCTCCATATATAATCAATTCTCAAAAAACCTCCCGTTCCTATCATCTTGTCATTATCTTTTAGAGCAACAACAAACCACACTCTGCTCTTATCTTTGTATAAATTTTCGAGCCACTCTTTTTCATCCTGCATACTCTTTGGCAGCACCTCGCCCTCCAGGATCCTTATCTCAGGGTCATTGATCCATTTCTGAGTGAGTGATAGATCTTCTTGTTCTATCGGTCTGAGATATACTCTATCTCCAACTAAAAACTTTGTACTGTTCATTTTCATATTATCTCTTATTTAAGCTTCTTAGATAGCTTTTCCAGCATATCTTTTGTCATGGCTGGAAGATCGTACTCTGGTTTCCATCCCCATTCATCTCTGGCTGCTGAATCGTCTAAGGATCTGGGCCACGAATCAGCAATTTCTTGTCTATAATCAGGTTTATACTCGCAGATGAACTCAGGTGTATGTTCCTTAATTGAAGCAGCAAGTTCTCCGGCAGAAAAGCTCATAGCATTGACATTGAAGTCGCAGTGATGTTTTAGCTTAGATATATCGGCCTCGACTAAATCCATAAGAGCTTTAATGGCATCTGGCATATACATCATTGGTAGCACCGTATCTTCACGCACAAAGCATATATATCTCTTATTTTTTATCGCTTCATAGTATATTGCAACAGCATAATCTGTAGTTCCACCGGTAGGCAATGTTTCGCTGCTGATGATTCCAGGGAATCTTACGCCTCTCACATCCAATCCATATTTATAGAAGTAATAGTTTCCAAGGAGTTCTCCAGTGACCTTACAAACTCCATACATCGTTGTAGGACGCATAATAGTCTCATTCGGCGTGTTATCTTTGGGAGTATCAGGACCAAAAGCTCCAATGGAACTTGGTACGATTATACGCTCAAGATTGTGTTTTCTCCCAACTTCCAGGACATTGTAAAATCCAACAATGTTTACATTAAATCCGAGCTGAGGATTCTGTTCACTTGCAGCGGAAAGAATAGCTCCCATGTGATATATCGTATCTATATCATAAGTTACAACAGTTTTTTCCAACTCATCTTTTTTTAAAGCATCAACAAACTCAAATGGTCCTGCTTTTCGCATCTTTTCTGTAGGGGGTGTTTTATGACCCGCTGCCACGACGTTTTCATTGCCATACTTTTCTCTCAATTTTTCCACTAATTCAGACCCTATCTGGCCACAAGCTCCAGTTACAAGAATATTTTTCATGGTAGATTCTCCTGGGCAGTTTGATCTCTACCCCATAATGTTACTGAGTTGTTGTTTTTATATCTTTTCAATTTTCTTCTTAATTTTGATATTCTTTTTTTCCAGTCTTTTCAAATATCTTTTTTTAGTTATCAGTTTCGGGATCAGAATTTCTTGAGGTATAGCTCCTTTAATCTCGCTTTCTGTGATGAGAATAGAAGAAAGAGCTGCAGGATAAGCTGTAGTCCTTGCCATTGCTGTAAACTCTTTTTCATAATCTATTAACTCAAAGATTTTTCTTCTTTCTCCTTCTGCAGTAACTCTGAGGAGCACCATGTCCTTACTTTCATAACTGAGATTTTTAGAGAATAAATATATCAATATCTCTCGTGGCGCTATTAATTTTCCATCGATCTCTATCTCTTCTTTATCAGCAAATCCTAATTTTAATAACGGGTTTATGAGACTGCAGTGACCAGGAAATCTAACAGTTTTATAATCAAGATAATCTAGTTTATTCTCAAATGTTTTTGGTAGTGTAGATGTGCCGCCAGATGTGTAAAAGGCTTCATAAAGTTTATTCCTAAATTTTATATCTTCTAAGCCTGTTAAAGGATCAACGTATTCTATTTTGGAGTTTTTTATTATTCTTACTTTCTCCACGTACTCGTTTATTAATCCTTCAGGAGAAAAAACTATCTTGTACTTTAATGATCCTTGCGGAGTCTGTGGAAGTCCTCCGACCCTCATCCTTATTTCTTTACAATCTTCAGAGTAAGCAAAGGCTGCCAGAATATCCGCTAGGCCCGGCGCAAGCCCGCAGTCGGGAAGAATGATTATCTCTTGTTTTTCAGCTTCTTCATGAAGACTCAGCTCTTTATCTACTATTGTGTCATTCCCGCCGAGATCGCAGAAGTTAGTTTTGGCCTTCAAAGCCTTTTTTGCAAGTTCATAATTAAATTTGTATGTTACAGCGCTGATAACACAGTCGTATCTTTTCATTATATTTATTATTGGATCCTTAGTAATGTTTTCGTTATATACCTCAAATCCACACTTTTTCGCTCTTTTCAGTGCTTCTTCATTGGAATCAACGATACCAATCTCATATCTCTTGAGATAATCAGCTATGGCCTTTCCTATTTTACCGAATCCCAAGATAAGAAATCTCATCGAGATGTGCCTCTCAATAATTCGTCTATAAGCTCTTTCTTGTTCTCAAAGCGTTTTCTTGATGGTTCGAGTATCTTTATTAAACTCTCCGAGACGTTATTTTTCAGATCTAAGGGATGAATCTCTCCTTTTCTGAATGCATTTTCTAACTCTTCATATCTCCAGAATGTTATATCTCCCCCGAACTTTTCAGGCCTGTGGATTGCAAATTCTTTCTCTTCTCCTCTAAAAACTATATACCTGGCGATCTCGAGGATTGGATTGTTCTCTACGACTTTTGCGGGACAGTAAGCTTCTTTTATCTTTTCTCTTATCTCTCCCTCCGAGTCATGAACAAAAATATTTGCCTTTGGTGTGGATTTACTCATCTTGGAGCTTATGCTAAGATCCGTCTTTAAATTTCTGTCAAATCCGGACGTTGCGGGTTCTGTAAGCCCCATGAGAAGATGATAATGGATACAGACAGGTTTTTTAACACCTAACTTTTCGCTCATTTCTCTGGCAAGTATCTGTGCTTTTCTCTGATCCATTCCTGCACATGCTATATCAAGATCCATCTGGAGTATGTCAGAAGCCTGCATCGCGGGATAAATATACTGGGCAACATTCTGCATCTCTCCCTCTTTTCTACCCATTATAGTCAGACATCTGGTCATGCGCGCGATTGTCGTACCTTTTGTTATTTTTATTACCTTCTCCCAGTAGGATAGATCATCGGAAAGTTCGGACGCCCACAGATATTTTACTCTTTTTTTATCTACACCTAAAGAGCCCCATACATCTTTAAGATACTCCCCGGATTTTCGAATTAATTCCAGATCGCCACCCATTTTTTCATTGATCCATGCGTGCCAGTCCGCTAAAAATAAAATGAATTTTACACCAGCATTTATTATGTCCACTGCTTTCATGGCTGTAACAAGTCCCGTACCAAGGTGTGCAAGCCCTGAAGGCTCAAATCCTTGATATGCCAGAGGTGCATCGTTCGTTTCAAAAATATTTCTTAATTCTTCCTGCGTTATTACTTCTTCTGTTGGCAGTCTATTTACCAGTTCTATCTTATCTTCGAGATCCATAATCCCACCATATACCAAGTTTATTTTCTCTTCGGATTGCCCTATACTCTTTTTCAATCTCTATATTTATATCTTTTGGCAGATCTTCTTTTTTAAAATAAAAAGTATCATACTTTTTTAAAGACATAACCTGGACTCTTTCAGGAGTTATTTCTGTGATCATGACATTTTCAAACTCCAGATCTTTTAAAACTTTAAAATCTTTTTGATGCATATTCCTCCACAAGAATCTTTTTTTTTCTCCTGAGAGTGTCCTGACATCCAGGGAGTTTTTAGCCTCTTCTACAAAAAAGATCTCATTATTATGTTCAATGAACATTCCTTTCTTGTATCTTGGCAATCTGAGAACAGATATTACTCGGGATTTATCTTTCCCATATACTTCAAAACTCTTTTTTATCTTTCCACCATACTTTGATCTGAGGAATTCTAATATTTTTGCTGCTGTCTTTTTCGATATAAAATAAAAGTCAATCCCTTCTTTTTTGTCTATGATCTTTGAGATAACATTTTCTTCATTGATATCTTCTATCGTTTCTACAATCCCTTCTTTTTCTTCTTTACCAAGTATGCTCTCTTCTATTCTCACCTGTATTACCGCCTCATAATATCCTCCATGAACTCTGGAACATGTAAGACATGTGGTATAATCAAAGATTATCTTTGAGAACAGGTCTTCTTCTACTTTAAATTCTTCAGCGACAAGTAATTTGATATTAACATCTATTTTTTCCTCTCTGCAGGAAAACTCTATCTCTATCTGATTCTTTTCCGTATCTTCTATCCTATCAACTATTTCAAAATTTTTTTTAGGCTTCAGATAATATAAAACTGTTTTTGTTACCATATCTCTTATCGATCCATGTTCCCACTTATTTAGATAAAATGCTCCGCAGTGTTTGCAGATCTGAAGTTTTATGTTTTTATCAATAGAGAAAAGCGATTTTTCCTTCGAAAAACAGGATTTGCACATTCCCTCCTGTAACCTCTCTGTTTCCTTTCCGCAGATACAGCATCTCATACCCTCACCATCTGGGCATGAACTGTTTTTCCCACGTTTATAACATTATCTTTTTTTATGAATCCCCATTCTATACATTTTTTGACAGTTTCAACGCCTACTAAATTCAGTATTGTTGCTCTTTCCAGAATGGGTTTAATCTCCTCCAGATTTTTCTTTTCTCCTTTGTAAAAGCTCTCCTTTACCTCAAAGGTAACGTCATTAAAAAAAAATTTCTTCCCGAGAATATCTTCATCACAAACGGCTATTAAGACATCTCCAGCAGTTTCATAAATTTTTACGTGCACTTCCATAAAATTCCCTAAATACGTTTTATTGGATGTCTGGCACCGCAGGCTCCACATTTAAGAAGGTATACTCTTCCTTCTTTTATTATTGTGGTATCAGGTTTTCCACATTCATGACATAGCACGTAGTTCTTTGTGTAGAGTTCTATCTTTAGATTTATGATCCCGGTACTGAATTTTCCTTGAAACTCTGCTTTGTTGCCGACAATCTCTCCAGAGGTAGCCAGTTCTTTCAGGAGGAATTTCATTATGTGCTCAGGTTTTCTGTTCAGCATCGTAGCTATCTCACTGAAGTTTCTGATCAGAGTTCTGTTCCCTGCTATTACAACATCTGCCTTCGGTATCTCAAACCTCTCTTCTCTCAGTACTTTTTCCGGGAGGTTTTTCCATGCCTCGTCCAAGAGTTTTTGATAATTATCTTCCATTAGCTCACCTTTTTAACTTGATTTTCCTATTAGTAATTATGTATAAATTATGCGGATCATGTTTAAAAAGGCTTGGCTTACAGGGGAATCCAGAGAAGTGTGAGCTGTGCGGGAATATTTTTGAAAAAATTGATGATCTTCTCAATTTTACATACGATGCAGAGTTCTCTAATTTTAATGTGGGTGTAAAACTCGATCCAGAGACTCTGGAAAAGGAGAAAAAGATTATGGGGGAATTGAATTTATCTGGAGAAAAAGCTCTGAAAAGAGAGTTATTGTCAGTTTTACGAAAGAAATTAAAAGAAAAATTCAATAAAGAGATAGAAATGGAAGATCCAGACATGATCTTTATTTTCGATCTTAAAAAATTTAAAGTAATACCTGAAAACAATTCTCTGTACATAAAAGGAAGATACAATAAATACGTTAGAGATATACCCCAAACAAAATGGTACTGCAGAAAATGCAGAGGTAAAGGTTGTTCATACTGCAATTTTAAAGGTAAAATGTATGAGACAAGCGTTGAGGAAATTATAGGGGAAGTTATTCTGAAATATACGAAAGCCGAAGAAGAGAAATTTCATGGTGCAGGGAGAGAGGATATAGATGCAAGAATGCTCGGAGATGGAAGACCTTTTGTCATTGAGATTCAGAAACCGAAAGTTAGAAAATTAGACCTTAAAAAGATGCAATCTGAGATAAATAATGATAGTAGAATAAAAGTGAGTGAACTGGAGTACTCCAATAAAAGAGAGGTAATAAAATTGAAGAAAGGGAAGTTTAAAAAGACATATCTAGTTTATTTAGATCAGGATATCTCTGATGAAGATTTTGCAAAGATCAAGGATTTTCGTGAAATAAATCAGAGAACGCCTAAAAGAGTCCAGCATAGAAGGGCAGATAAGATTAGAATCAGAAAGATTTATAAAGTAGAAAGGGAAAATAGTAATTGCTTGAAGATCTGCTGTGAAAGCGGACTTTACGTAAAAGAATTGATCACAGGAGACGATGGGAGAACTGTGCCGAGTGTGTCTTCTATCGCTCAGAGAGATTTGGAATGCATAGCTTTGGATGTAATAAAAGTTCATAATAGGTGAAAATATGGAAAGATCAAGAGGATTCAGAACGAGAAGTAGAGGGAAACTCACAAAGAGATACAGAGATAAAAATTTAAATATTATCTCCAGGCTCTTGGTAGATTATAGTAACGGAGATAAGGTACATTTAGTGCTGGAACCTTCTATACATAGGGGAATGCCCCACCCAAAGTTTCATGGCGTCACTGGCACTATTATAGGCAAGAGAGGAAAATCGTATCTCGTGGAGATCAGAGAAAAAAAGAAATATAAAACTATCATTGCCAGACCAGAGCATCTCAGAAAACAGGAGATATAATATGTTGGGTAAAAAAAAGCTTGATGAGAGGGGTTTAACTCTTCCAGAAATAAAAAAAATCTTGGAGGATAGAAAAGAGAAGGGAGAGCTACTTTATGAGCAGGGTATAGCTTTAGATCATCTCATGAAGTTCTGCAAGCTTGATTTGAAGAGTGCACAAAAATTGAAAGAGGAACTTTTAGGGATCGGGATTTCTTCTGAGATAGCTGTGAAGATAACAGATATTCTTCCTGAAGATAAATACGATCTTGGAGTGATATATGCTAAGGAGAGGCATATTTTAGATAATGAAGAAACAGAGAAAATTTTGGAGATCGTAAAAAAATATAAGTGATAAAATGAAAAAGATCTATGAAAATTACGCTCATGTTCTTGATTATCTTCCCGAAGGGTACCCTAATGAGGGAATGAAAAGATCAAAGAAATCTCCTGTGGCACAAGTAGTAGGAGAAAATTATTTTTCATTGTTGGAGGTAGTTCCGAAAACGGAATTAGAGGTATATGAAAGAATTTTCATTGGAAAAGGCCAAAGAGACAAGATAAATCATATAAAAAAGAGATTGTTTTACGAGGAGTTGACCTCTACAGCAAAAGCGGAGCTACCATATATAGTCGAGGAGATAGTAAAGAAAAATGAAGAGGAGTTTGTCAAATTCTTTAATAAGGCGAGACCCATATCCATAAGATTCCATCAATTAGAACTTCTTCCGGGCGTCGGAAAAAAACTTATGCAGTCCATACTGAATGAAAGAAGAAAAGGAGAGTTCAAAAGTTTTAAGGACGTAGATGAGAGAGTTTCCTCCATGCCAGATCCTGCAGGTATGATTGTCAGAAGAGTTGTAGATGAATTAGAATGTAAAGATAGGTACACTATTTTTGCACCGTTGAGAAAAGCGGAGTCTGAGGAAAGGTAGGGTTTCTTTTTCTAGAATAGCCTTTATGCTTTGCATGGGACTAGAGAATAAGAGTGGGGGGTATGAAATGAAAAAAGAACTAAAATTAGATAGATATTATATATTTGGAATTTTAATTCTTATTTTATCCTTTGTAGTTATGATTGTTTTAATTAACCTTAATATCCACATTTTGTCATTTGTGAGTTTATTAATCGGCGTATTGTTGTCATTACATTTCTATAATTTTGGTAAAGGAGCAAAGATTATAAAAGATCTTCTTCGCACTGAGGAAATTGACTTAGAGTCCTTCAGTCTTCTCAAATTCTCCTTTACATTAATTAGAAACAATAGAAAATACGAGATTGTTGTTTTTCCCAGCATTGATTTCTACACACTCTTCGATCAGATTGCTGGAATTGATAATACGTTTAAAGAGAGGGTGGGTAGACGGTACATTCCTTCTCATTTACAGATCAGAGTACAAATAGAAGGCATAGACAGATACGAAGTTTTAGAAAATCTTATTGCTGCTATGTATAATATCAAAAAATCATCATACCCATTTTTCCAGACGAGACCTGCATCAAAGATTGGAGAAGCAATATACAGTAGAGTGCAGGGATTAGAAAAGGATGTTAGTATCTCTGATAAGGTTCTGCATATAACACTTTTAAAAGTATCAGGTAATGTTTATCTTGTCGCTTTCTTGCATAAATACTCAGTTTCTGATGACTTTTTGGGGAGCTTTGAGTTTCTTGAGAAAATAGAAAAGATGCTAATATGAGGTAATAAAATGGAAGGAAAAATAGTAACCGATATATGCGTACTGATCTTTTTCATGGTATTGATAGCGTTGAGAAGATATCTTTTCATGGAGGGATTTTTGAAGTTTTTGAAAGAAAATTGGATTTGGCTGGGCATCCCTATAGGTATTATTGTTTTTTTAGATATGTCTTTTGAACTTTTAGATACACCCCACACCCAATTTATTGCCATTATATGCGTATCTTTCCTCGTGTATTACTTCATCTATGGATACTTTGTAGTGAATACTTTGGCATTGAAAGAAAGAAGGAGATTTAAAAAGGTACAAATTATATATTCCCCCTTTCTTTCACTTTTTGGCATCTATGAAACGTACGACTATTTCACCACCGAACCATATCACTCTCTTGACATTATCATTTTTGTGTTCTTTTTGTGTACTGTTATTTATGTAAGTCATTTTCTTCTGAAAGAGACCTTTTTTTCGAAGGGAGGAAAGGGATAAGTAGCCATCAATAAAAATACAAATCCACAACGCAATAACACCCGTAAAACATACAGTCTCTACCCCCTCTTTTCGAGGTCTAACAAAAAACCTTAAATATCTATAAAAAAAGAGAATTCTATGGAACTGCCGAGAGGAACATCTGTTCATTACAGCGAAAGAGAAAATTTCACAGTAGGTGAGGAGTTATTCAATAGTATTGAACCAGATTTTAAAGGATATATAAGGATATTTGGGAAAAATGAAAGTGTAGAAGATGCATATTTTCTGATCAAGAACAAAAAGGTAATCGCTGCAGATGTAACGAATCTGGGTACAAATCAAATCTTTAAAGGAGACGAAGCTATGGCTATCCTGAATGGTAAGAGATTTGGAACGGCTACTGTGGAGTTCATGAAGTTTGATGATTTTATGTTCGATGTTGCTTTGGAGGTGAATGAAGAGTGTATTTTAAAGGGAAAGAAAGTTTCTAAGGAAGAAATTACAAAAAAAGAGGTCGTTCCACCCAAGAAACTTGATAGAGAAGCTTTATTAAAAAAATACAGGATAAATGTACCGACAGACGAAACTATAGTGAAACTCTTCGGAGAAAAAAATGAAAAAATTATCGCACTGGAGGAAGAGTGTAAATCCGAGATTCTCAGTATCATAAAGAGAGGTTTTTTCAAAGATTCGATGTTTGAGAGGATCAGTCTCGAAGGATTTGAGGCATTTTTAAGAGAAAACAGCATTTTTTGCAATGTAAAAATTAATTATCAGTGTTTTGTTCTCAGTCTGAAGGATGGAATGGAAAAGACATTTCGTGATAAAATAGAAAAACTTGCAGAAGATACCATAAAAGAGAAAATGAAAAAATTGGGATTGAAATATAGGCTCTCTGTTAATCTGATGCTGAATCTAAAATTGCATAAAACTTAGATCGCTTTTATGTCTGCTACTATGTGCCATACGCCCGGAGAGAATTTTTTTACCTTTCTCATGGAAATAATCTCATAGTTTTTATTTATCGTGTTTATTTCCGAATATATGGCATCAGGATAAAGTTTTTCAACTACCGTTTGGTGGTAGTGTATTATCCCCCCCTTTTTAACAATTTCAAAAGCTTTTTCTAAAAATTCGTTTGTTTTTTGTATATAACCCATTATCACTCTATCTCCTTTTCCTGAGAACTCTCTACAGTCCGTATTAATAGCTTTTATTCGATCCTCAACTCTATTCAATCTTATATTCTCTTTCAAATAATAAAAAGCCTGAGGATTCTTTTCTATCGCGGTAACATAAGCATGAGAATGGTAAGCCATAGGGATAGAAAAATAACCTATTCCTGCAAACATGTCTATTACTTTTTCACCTTTTTTAGGTATCCCGCTCATTCTCTGTCTCTCTTCTATATTCCCTGAAGAAAACATAACTTTACTCAGATCAAGCTTAAATTTTATTTTATTTTCTATGTGCACAGTATCTGTACCGTTTCCTGCCAGATACTCAAAATTTGGTTTTCTGTATTCTCCAGAAATATAGCCTTTCCTCAAAACTGTTTTTACTCTCTTAAAATTTTTGAGATATGTATTTCCTATCTCTCTCTTCCATTGAGATAACTCGTCAGAGATATATATGATCAAAATATCTCCAATTAACTCGTAAGTTTTTGGGAGTTTCCTTATGTTTTTGGTTTCCAAAATATCTTCCAGATCATTGCATATACTCTCAAAAACAGCTTTTTTCATAAAAAATAAAAAAAGTTAGATTATATCGAGTTCCTTTCCACATTTCTCATAGGCTCTGAGGATTACATCCAGATCTTCTTTACTCATCCCTGCATTCATCTGGTTGCGTATTCTTGCCTTTCCTCTGCCGACCATTGGAAATACTATCGCAAGACAGAATATTCCTTCATCATAAAGCCTTTTTGCGAGTTCCTGTGCTTTTTTACTGTCTCCTACCATAGAGGGTATAATTGGGGTCTGACTGTTCCCAGTGTCGAAACCAAGATTTTCTATCTCTTTTTTGAAGTATTTCGTGTTATCCCAGAGTTTCTTGACCCTTTCAGGCTCCTTCTCCACGATGTCAAGTGCAGCTATGGATGCAGCTGCTATATGTGGCGGAAAAGCAGCACTCAAAAGCCATGTTCTTGATGTGTTATACGCATATTTTATGAGCATTTCACTTCCTGCAAGCATACCTCCAAAGCTGCCAAAAGCTTTGGAAAATGTACCTACCTGGAAATCTATCTTTTTTTCCAGATTAAACTCTGTTGCTATCCCACGTCCCTCACCGAGGACTCCTTCCCCATGAGCATCGTCCACATATGTCATAGCCCCGTACTCATCTGCTAACTTCTGAATCTCGTCCATCTTTGCGATGTCTCCGTCCATTGAGAAAACACCATCTGTCAGGACTATAGCTCTCCTGTAATCTTTTTTCTCTGCATCTTTTAAAACTACTTCTAATTCTCCCATATCCGAGTGTGCGTATATTCCTCTATCAGCTTTTGTTAACCTAACACCATCTATGATACTTCCATGATTGAGATCATCAGATATTAGTATATCTCCTTTTCCTGCTAACTGAGGTATCAAACCCGAGTTTACAGCATAGCCTGTTTGATATGTAACACCAGCTTCAGTTCTTTTGAATTCTGCTATTTTCTCATTAAGCTCTCTATGAATATCCATATTGCCTGCTATTGACCAGTCAGAGCCCGCACCAGCACCATACTTCTCTATAGCTTTTTTAGCTGCTTCTCTAAGCCTCGGGTCATTTGCTAAGTTTAAATAGTTATTCGAGGCAAGCATTATGCATTTCTTGCCTTCTACGACTACATGGGGCTGCGAAGGTCCGTTAAGGTCTCTTATTATCCATGTTTCCCCTCTTTCAAGCATATTTTTGTACTCTCTTTCTAAAAACTCCGTTTTTTCTTTCATTCAATCACCGTTATCCTTTCTTTATATTAGGAATTTTTATATTTAAAGGTTGTTATATGGAGTTATTGCGTAATATTATACTATACCCAAACCAGAGATAACTGACAATACTCCTGCAATTATCACTACAATCAACACAATATTCTGGAACAGTTTTTCTTCAACTCTATGCACGAGTTTGATTCCTATCGCTACTCCAAAAATCATTGCAGGTAGAAATAAAATCGTGTATCTAATGACCTCTGTTGTTATAAGACCCCCAGCTGTGAAACTGGAGATGGCTACTAGACTCATTGCCATAAAGTAAGCAACTAGATTTGCTCTGAAAACTTGCTTCTTTAGTCCCTGATTAGTAAAAAATATTATGACTGGCGGACCACTCATCGATGTACTGCCGCCTAACAAGCCGCCAACAAATCCTATTGGAGCAAGAGCTAATTTTTCGTTTTTAATTTTCTTCCTGAAACCCGTCAAAAGAGCTACAGCAAATAAAATAATAATGGATCCAATAAACATTCTCAGTATATTATCATCCAGAACTATTAATAAATAGGTTCCAATTGGCACTCCAATTATACCGGCGATTATTAAGATCCAGATCCTCTTTAGATCCACCCATTTTCTCGCTTCAAACAATATAGTCGTATTGATCAAAGCACTGTAAATCATAATCATGGGGACGACTATTTTTGCTGGGAGAAGGAGTATCATTATCGGAGCCGAAAATAATATAACTCCAAAACCTATTAACCCCTGGGTCATACTACCTAAGAATATTACAAAGAATCCGATGATAGCTATAATTAAAGGATCTATCATGGCCTCTTAAATTGAACAGAGTTTAAATATTTTTTCTGTAATTAAACAGGTACAGCTATCTTTCTCAGGGCTGTAGTGTGATATCCTATAAGAATACTGAGATACTTCTTTTCTGCAAACTCTTTGTCCAAGGAAGGATCACCCGTATCCACTCTCAGAAATGGCGTTTTGCGAAGTTTAGAAGGTGTGGCAGCGATAACTATATTTTCTATCCCTATCTTTTTTATAACATTCAAACTTAATTGGAGATTTCCCCTTCCCAGTATAAAACCCTGAGCACCTATCGGGCTTACGATTAACTTCACTTTTCTATGTTTTGAGAGCAGATATAATAACTCCTTCTCATTGATGTCTTTTGCAATAAGTTTTCCATTGAATACAGCGTCTATACCTAAAAGCGTTTTATCAATCTCAAGTTTTTCTCCGATAGTTTTAAGCGTTCCTCCAGGACCCAAGATATAGAGAGTATCTTTTTCTATCCCTTCTTTTATATGATCAGCGATCTCTTCTTTTATCTCTTCTTCTGAAGGTCCGCGGATTATGGCTTTGGCACTCTGTATATAATTACCTTCAGATAATGTCTTTGCAATACCATGGAGTTTAATCGACCATTCTCCTTTGCGGTATTTCTCTTCGTCCAGATCCATTATCTCCGCTTCGCCGATACTTAGAGTTCTTTCGGTAAATGCAAAAATAACCTCAGAAACTGCCTCAGGATTGACACAAAAGACACCCGAGTGCATTTTTACACCAGAAGGTACTCCAAGAATGGGAACTTTGTCTCCTATGGTCTTGTAGATGTCTCTGGCAGTTCCGTCTCCACCGCAGAAAACTATAAGATCTACATTCCTTTTCAAAAATGCTTTACATGCTAACTTCGTATCGTCAGCAGTTGTTACTTTTTTGCAATGATGTACTACCTCACAAGAGAATCCATATTTTTTTAAACAGTCCTCACCCATAGAGTCCGAACACGTTAGCCATTTAACAGGAAAATCACTATGGTATTTGTCTATCACTGTCTTTATCCTTTTTAATGTTTCTGAAGCCCTTAAATTTGCTAAAGGCAAAGCTCCTCTTTTAACGGCTTCGTCAAGCACATTATCCGTTCCTTTCAGGCCCACTTTACCGCCCATGCCTGCAATTGGATTTATAAGGAATCCCAAGGTGTACATTATATACCCTAAGAATTCTAATATTTAAACGTTCTTGCATAGCAACATTTATATTTTTATGCTGTATAGATTAATTATGCTCAAAAGAATAATCTGTTTGGTTTTAATAGTTCTGATCTTGCCTCTGAGTAATACCCAGTTGTCTCTTACACGAGATTTTTTTGTTAATCCTGAAAATGGTCAGCCCGAAATAAAGATAGTTTACGGTGCTTACGCTGCTGAGGAGGATTATAATAATGCTTTGGAAATAGCGGAAGCTGTAGCCAATTATCTGTGTTACGTGATCTCGGAAGAGCCACAGTATCTCTGGCCGGCATGGAAAGAAGGAACTGCGCCAAGTAATATGGAAGTAGTTCTTACCCCCGAGGAGTATGGATATCTATGGTACAGGGGTAAACCTCGTCCGTTTTATGCCACTGAAGGATATGACGAAACTAAAACGCATGAGGAGATAAGGTTCAAAGCGGATCTATCTACAAAAACTATTCTTTATGTAAAATATATAGTTACAAATATAGAACCTAAAAATTATATCAAGTTTTTGGGGAAAACGTACTATGTGAACTCTATAGAAGAAGGTAGACTAAGCTGTGAAGGAATAGATTTTCTTTCATCTACAGAAACACCTTACTGGTACAATACATTGTGGTTCTTCAAAGTCTATTCAAACAGAATCGAACTTTATATGGAAGATATACCGATGAGAACAAGTACACCACTAAAAACTCCTACGATCACTTTGGATAGCGGCAATAAGTGGCTGTTTAATACTGTGATAGAATGGAAAGATGAGACAGAGTTTGAGTATACAGTCCAGTGTGGAGAAGCTTATGAATTAGAGGAAACAGAAAGAACAAAGATACCCATAGGTGTGGATCCGTATTCAATGCTTATCAGAGATACGGAACTGACGAGAGAGATGAAACTGGAGTACAACCTGATTCTTGTCGGAGGCCCCGGGATGGTACTCCAGTCTTCAGGAGATAAGAAAACAGCAAATATTACCAGTGAAGAAGTTATTCTTGGCAGATACTCAAAGGTAAACTGGTACGTTTCAATGGGAAAATACGAGTATCTGGAGAGAGTTTTTTCAGACAAGTACGTAATAATAGTTGCAGGAAAAGATAGAGAGTGTACTACCGCAGGTACGGAGTTGCTTATAGATAAGATAAAAGAGCTTGCCTAAACCTTCCTAACCTCTGTCAATGTTCCCATAGGTATCTTCATGGCTGCCCGTCTGATAGCCTCTCTGGCTCTCAAAATACCTTTTTCATGTACATACAGGGTTATGACCTTCTGGCCTCTTTTTACTCTTGCAGCTCTGCTGATAGGTTTTCCAAATGAAAGTCTCATTCCGTTTCCGTATCGATCTGCATGGTGCCCCGTAGCCACCGGATTCTCTCTTAGAACCTGGAAAGGATAAACTCTAATCTTCAAGTGATAATCTTCTCCAGTCTTCTTTTCCATGTATCTGTTTGCCGCTATTCTTGCAGCTTCCAGGGAGTTATGTCTTATCTGGACATCATTTTTCACTATTAATGATACTTCGTAAGGAAACTTATCATTACTACCTATATCGAAATGAGATATCTTTATGTGTGGTAATACCCTTATGTACTCTCTCCTCGTGTAACTGGGATTGTTTGTTTTTCTGTCTATTTTTCCAGGTCTTAATGTAGCCATAGTTATGTGTTTGACGAGTTTATTTAAAAACTTTATGCTCGAAGCGCACCAACAAGAACATCTATACCAAAAGGTTTTTTAAGGAATGCCTTTGCACCGAACTTTAAAGCTTCTTTTTCTATGGAATCATCTGCACTTGCGAAGATTATTTTACCTATTTTGTCAAGTTTGAGAATCTCCCTCATAGCCTCCAATCCATCTTTTGTCGGCATTCTGTAATCCATAATAACACAGTCAAATCTTTCTTCCGTGTTATACGCTTTTTCGTAGGATTTAACAGCTTCTTCTCCATTTAACGCAAAATCTACAGAATACCCAAATTTTGTTAATATATCCCTATATAATTTTATTAATTCCGATTCGTCATCTACTATGAGGATTCGCATTCTGACCTCCCTCAATACCTATTAGTCATACTATAGACAATTGACTATAAAAATGTTTCTCTATTTTGGAGACCCTAATCTCACGAAAACAGAAATACTTTTGCTGTATTTTTTATTACTCGATGTTATCACATTCTTGCTCCATTAAGAACAGATTTTTCTGGAACAGCGAGGGTGGGTGTGATTTTATCATGATATTCTATATCAAATAACATGTGATCGCCGAAATCAACAGTAAAACATACTAAACTTCTTGATTTTGGCATGTCTTCCCCCCAATGCGAATATTAATCTTATTGAGTATATCTAACGAGATTATTGGTTTAATCGGAGCTGGATTAAATGATTTCATAGGTACATGATATGATAATAACTTTATTAATTTCATGTTTCATCCCTCGGAACGTTTTTAAAGATTGCTGATGTAGAATTTAACGTGATATAATGATCAGAAAATCATCTCTCGTATCCCTTTTAGTACTACTTTTAGTTATTACCTCCCTCGGAGCAGAAAAAAGAGCAAACGCGTTTGTATACAGTGGAGAAAGTATTTTCGTTGAAGGTAAAGAAATAGAACTTGTTGATTACAGAATAACAAATGAAAAGTACGAAGTTACACTGAGAATAGATGGAAATGAATATGTTTTGAGAGAGGGAGAGTCACTGGAAATAGGATTAGAAATAACGTTTTTGGGGAGAGAAGATGACAAGCTCTCCTTTGCCTTCTATATCTCTGCTCTCCCATGCTTCGAGGAGTTAAAAGAGGCAATAATCTATGAAGGGAAGACCGCCCATGTTAAAAATCATGAGATGATAATAGAGAGTGTTGACACGCAAGAGGACAGAGTGATTATATTTTTTGATGGTGAGGAGTTTTTCATATCAAAATATGATAAATTGGAATCAGAAGATTTACACATCTGGCTTTTTAATACTGTTATAGGGCTCAGTAATCCTTATGCTGTCTTAAAATGTAGATTCTTCTATAGAGACGTCGAAGATAATCTATTTCCAGAACACGTGTTGAGAATACCGAGCACAAAAGAAGCTAACTGCATCGTCATTGTGGGAAGAGAAGGAGCGGATCATGAAATAGCGGATAAAATAGCAGAGTCCCTCAATTGTGAAGTGTTCTACGATGATCAAATAGAAGAATCTCATAAAATGAAGTATAATTTTATACTGATTGGCGGCCCTTGCCCCCCATGCGGAAAAACAGATCCTGCAAATAAAATAACGTACGAACTTGTCGAGAAAGGGTTATCCCAGAAAGAGTACTGGATCACAGGTAACGGCTCTCGAGAAGGGTTCACATACTTCCATGATCCCTGGGGGTATGGAAAAGACGTAATAGTAGTGGCAGGAAGCGATAGAGAGTTCACCTGTGCAACTGGAGAAAACTTCATAAATATATTTTAGATTTTAAGAATTCTATCTCCTTTTTTTCAAGTTCAAAATAATCGCTGAGATTCTTTGCAATAGTTAAATACTGTTTTGCTACTCTCGTAGAACAGTGACATTTTTTTGATATTTTTTGAGTGATGTCTTTTCTAATTGTTCTTTCAGCTTTTGTCCTTGCCAGTTTTGTGAAATAAGAAGGAGGAGAAAATTTGGTAAACTTAAAATTTCCTTTTCTTGCTACGGATACCCCCGAACTCATAAGGTCCATGGCATACCCCCATAACTTGTACTGCTGTCTCCTTTTAGTCCTTGCCAGATATATATCTGCTTTGGAGAGCATCTTGTATGCTTCTTCCAGATCTTCTTTTTCATAGACCTTTGGAAGATTTTCGTCTATCCACAGAAGTATCTCATCAGGAGATTTATCTATGTTCCAGAATACTTCCCTCACATCACAGCTTCTTCTCTTGAAAACTTCTGCGATCGCGTGAAATATGCTTGTCTTTGTATCTCTCAGAGTCCCTATCTTGTCTATATCCTCCCTGTAATTTTCAAGATCGTTGATAGCAGCTCTTAAGTTACCTTCAGAGTTCTTTGCAAGGGTTATAACCTGCGAATCTGAGACGTTTATCCCCTCTTTCTTTGCTATATCCTTCAAAACTTTGGCGATGCTCGGATAACGGAGTTTCGGGTAGTTTATCATTTTACATTTTTCTCTTATGCTTGTAGAAACGTTCCAGTGCTCATTGGCAATTAAGATTATCGGGACTCTCGTTTCTGAGATGATCTTTACCAGAGCCCTAACTCCCCCCTTATCTACAGTACCATAGATATTGTCAGCTTCATCCAAAACTATTATTCGTTTTCTTCCGTCTAACGAATACGTCTGCGAGGCATTGCCGACTATCTTTTCAATAGCCTCAGCGTTCCTCTTGTCGCTGGCATTCATCTCTATGATCTCCAAATTTATTTCGTCAGCGAGTACGTATACAGACGTTGTTTTTCCGTTTCCTGAAGGTCCGTAAAGCAGACATGCTTTTTTGTCAGTCCCCCATGTGTTTATCCAGGATATCAACTCTTTTAAGGCAGATTTTTGTCCAGCAATATCTGAAAACTTTTTAGGTCTGTATTTCTCAACAAACATTTATATCACGGCAAATTTTGCCAGTAGGGCTTCTATCTGTATCCTTTCATTACTACCTTCTACAAGTCTGAAATCATGCTCACCTATCATATCTACAAGTTTTATCTTCTTTTCTTCGTTTATGTCAAGAGAGAAGATCTCTCTATGCACCTGCCTCAAAATATCCTCTCCAGATAATCCGTATTTTAGGAGGAGAGTATCAAGTTTGTTTCTAGCTTTTAAGAACTGACCTTCCAATGCCAATACGATCATATCTTTTATTTCGACAGGTTTTGCTTTAGCAGCTATCTGGTATATAAGTTCTTCGTCTATATCTTTCTCCAAAAAAGCAGCAGCCTGCAATGTATTTATCGCTTTTCTCATGTCTCCTTCAGATACATAGATTATAGCTTTTTTTCCTGTCTCTGTGAGTTTTAAATTTTCATTTTCCGACATCTTCTCGATCATTTTCAGAATAGCTTCTTCACTTAGAGGTCCGAACCTGAAAACAGCACATCTTGACTGTATCGGCTCTATTATCTTTGAAGAATAGTTGCAGGATAATATAAATCTACAAGTTCTTGCAAAGAGTTCCATAGTCCTTCTCAGGGCATTCTGGGCATCAGAAGTCAGAGCATCAGCCTCATCCAGGAATATTATCTTGAAATCTCCTCCTATTGCTTTTGTCCTGGCAAAATTTTTGATTTTGTTCCTTACTACATTTATACCTCTCTCATCAGAGGCATTTGTTTCCTGGAAATTTTGATGCCAGTACTCCCCAAAGAGCTCCCTTGCAAGACATAGAGCAGAGGTAGTTTTTCCAACGCCTGCAGGTCCTGCAAAAAGCAGATGAGGCATTGATCTATTCTGAACATAGGATTTAAGTCTCATTACAATGTAGTCTCTACCCATTATTTCATCCAGTGTTTTCGGTCTGTATTTCTCAGTCCATGGCTCTTCAATTTTCATGATTCTAATTTAGTGTATAGCTTTAAATTCTTTTTGAATTAATCAAGTACTCGCTCATATATTCTTAAAACTTTCTCTGCTGTTTTCTCCCATGTGAAGTTTTTTACAGTTTTTAATCCATTTTTGACAAATTTTTCTCTTAAATCCTCATTTTCCAGAATTTTTTCTATCAGTTCTTTCAATTCTGAATCCTTTTTAAATAAAAATCCATTATAATTATTTTTTACTATCTCATTAACTCCAGGAATATCTCTAGCTATAACGGGGGTTCCACATGCCATAGCTTCTAATAGTACCAGCCCAAATCCTTCTTTTTTTGACGGTAGAACTAGAACTTTACTTCTATTAAGAATCTCTTCTGTGTCAGGTCTGTAACCGAAGAACTTGCCCCCAAGTTTTTTTAAGTTCGATCTTTCAGGTCCATCTCCTACGATCCATGGATCTTTCCATACTTTCAAAAGCGTATCAACACTTTTTTCTTTTGTCAATGCACCTATGTATATTACTCCCTCTCTTCTGTAATTTTCTGGATAAAACCGTTTTAAATCCACGCCGTTGTATACTATCTCTGTTCTATTGTATCTACTTAGTTTTTCCGCAACACTTTTGCTATTAGCTATCAGATAATCACTTTTTTTTAGTACATACTCACATACAAAGTGTCCATATCTTTTTTTCATAAGAATATTCACGTCACTTCCATGTGCAGAAATAATTAATTTCCTTTTAGTAAAAACCTTCCCAAATACCCCCGAAAGACCTGGAGGAAGTATATAATGCGAATGGATAATATCTATATCATACTTTCTTATGATTCTGATGATTTTCCTGCTTCCACTCAACAAAAAAAAGAAACCTCTGAACTTTCTGGGTGCAAATGTGGAAAAAACTTTTTCTTCTTTAAACTTTCCATAGTTGAGAACGTAAACATTATGATTTTTTTCGAGCTCCTTCTTGAGATAATAGATGTGCGTAGCTATCCCCCCTATATTGGGAGGATACATACCTATCATAAGGATATTCATAAAAATAATTAGAGAAAAACTTTTTAACTTTATTCTATCAAATTATCATATTAGTATCAACGAAACCGAAAGCTTTTTATATCACTACTAATCCATTTTTTATTACAAGATTTACATGAGGTGAATAATATGGCAAAAATGAGACAACCTATGCAGGTAACGGATGAGAACACCCAGAGATTTCTGGGGAGAGATGCCCAGAGAATGAATATTCTGGCAGGCAGAATAGTCGCTGAGACTATTAAAACAACCTTAGGTCCAAGAGGGATGGATAAAATGCTGGTAGATTCCTTGGGAGACGTTGTTATTACAAACGATGGTGCAACGATTCTTAGGGAGATGGATATTGCTCATCCAGCTGCTAAAATGATAGTTGAAGTTGCAAAGACACAGGACGATGAAGTAGGGGACGGTACAACTACAGCTGTTGTCCTTACGGGCGAACTTCTAAAAAACGCAGAAGTTCTTTTGGATCAGAATGTGCATCCTACTATAATAGCATCGGGATACAAACTTGCAGCAGAAGAAGCAGAAAATATTCTGAACAATATGGCAACTAAGGTAGATCTTACGGATGACAAAGTCTTACTTCAGGCTGCCGAGACTGCAATGACAGGTAAAGGTGCTGAAAAAGCGAAGGATATATTAACGACTTTGGCCGTCAAGGCGGTAAGACAGGTAGCTATAAACGAAAATGGCAAATACTTTGTTGATGCAGATGATATTAAGATTGAGAAGAAAGAAGGAGGGAGTGTAGAGGACTCTACACTTGTACAGGGTATTATAATTGACAAAGAAAAAGTTCATCCAGGAATGCCGAGGAAGATAAAGAATGCTAAGATAGCTCTGTTAGACTCTGCTATGGAGGTGCATAAAACTGAAACAGATGCCGAGATTAGAATTACTTCTCCAGATCAGATGCAGGCTTTTATAGAACAGGAAGAAAAGACTCTTAAGGATATGGTTGAGAACATAGCTAAAAGTGGGGCTAATGTCCTCTTCTGTCAGAAAGGAATCGACGATTTAGCACAGCACTATCTAGCAAAGAGAGGAATCTTTGCAGTAAGAAGAGCTAAAAAGTCGGATATGGAAAGACTTTCGAAAGCTACAGGTGCGAAGGTAGTTACAAAAATAGGAGACCTCTCTTCAGAAGACCTTGGATACGCAGGTCTCGTAGAAGAGAAAAAAGTAGGCAAAGATAAGATGACATTCATTGAAGAATGTAAGAATCCAAAAGCTGTGTCACTTCTCCTGAGAGGAGGTACAGAACATTTTGTGGATTCTGTAGAGAGGGCACTGGAAGATGCTATAGGTGTAGTAGTTACGATAATAAAGGATGGAACGGTAGTAGCTGGCGGCGGTGCTGCAGAGATAGAGCTTTCAAAGAAATTGTTGGAATACGCCAGTAAGATAGGTGGTAGAGAACAGCTTGCTATAAAGGCTTTTGCCGATGCTGTGGAGATAATTCCGAGGACACTTGCAGAGAACGCAGGTATTGATCCTATAGACATTCTTGTAAAACTCAGATCGACCCATGAAAAAGACGGCAAAAACATAGGTGTTGATGTCTTTGACGGCGAAGCCAAAGATATGATGAAGAAGGGCGTAGTAGAGCCTCTGAGGATCAAATCACAGGCTGTGAAATCATCGTCTGAAGCTGCTATAATGATCTTGAGGATTGATGACGTCATAGCTGCAAGTGAGCTTGGCAAAGGTGGAGGACCTCCCATGGGTCCCGGCGGAATGGGTCCGGAAGAATATTAATACAATTTAATTTTTTCTTTTTTTATAGGTGAAAAAATGGAAGATAATCTAAAAAAAGGAACAACTACGGTAGTAGTTGTATATGATAAAGGTGTAGTTTTAGCTACAGATAAAAGGGCATCAATGGGATATCTGATAGCCCATAAAAATGCTCAAAAGCTTTTTAAAATAACAGATACTATTGGAGCTACCTGTGCAGGTATAGTTGGAGATATCCAGAGTCTTATAGGGCTTTTAGAGGCTGAAGCTAATCTATATGAAATGAAAAATGGAAAAAAGATATCTACAAAAGCTTTGGCCAGATTAACGTCCAATATTCTCCAAGGTCAGAGGTATTACCCCCTAATAGCCTGGTTAGTCCTTGGAGGATGCGATTCAAATGGAGCTGAAGCTTACTCTATAGATCCCGTAGGAGGGGTCAACAGAGATACCATGATTTCTACAGGATCAGGATCAACTATGGCTTATGGCGTCTTGGAAGATAGATTTAGGGAAAATATGACGCTCGAAGAAGGGATAGAACTCAGTGTTAGAGCAATAAATGCAGCTATACAGAGAGATCTTGCTACTGGTGATGGAATAGCTGTCGCAGTGATTGACAGTTCAGGATACAGAGAGCTCTCGAAAGAGGAGATAGAAACTATAGCGGTAAAGGTGAAAAATAAATGATGCCAAAAGGAATGGGATATGACAGGGCTATAACTGTATTCAGCCCTGATGGAAGTCTGTATCAAGTTTCCTATGCAAGTGAAGCTGTAAAGAAAGGTGCTACAGCCCTAGGTGTTAAATGTAGTGAAGGGGTAGTCCTGGCTGTAGACAAGAGAATACCATCAAAATTAGTAGAACCTGAATCTTTTGAGAAGATATTCAGGATAGATGAACACATAGGTGCGGCAACATCAGGCATAATAAGTGACGCAAGGGTACTCATAGACAGAGCGAGATTAGAGGCGCAGATAAACAGATTAACGTACAACGAGTCTATATCAACATCCGTATTGGCAAAGAAGATAGGAGACCTAAAACAGCAGTACACACAGTACGGAGGCTTACGTCCCTTTGGTGTTTCGTTGATAATAGCAGGCATTAACGATCTTCCTGAAATATTTGTCACAGAGCCATCTGGAGCTTATTTGGCATGGAAAGCCACGGCTATAGGCGAGGGACGAGATACAGCCATGAAAGTATTTGAAGAAGAGTACAAAGACAATTTAACTATGGAAGAAACGATAATGCTTGCGTTAAAAGCATTGAAAGCATCTATAGAAGGAGAGATAGATAAAAGCAATATAGAGATGGCGATACTCGATAAAAAAACAAAGAAATTTGAAAAGCTTGAAGGAGAAAAGGTAAAAGAATATATTGCGAAATTAAAGTAATCTTCTTACGTCAACGATATCTACTTCGCTGACATCGCTTATCTCTCTAATTCTTTTTTCTATATCCTCTACCCCCCCTTCTGCATCATTAAGAAGAACAAAAACGTTTAGAGCTACCAGTCCAAAGGCTATAGGCTCTTCTTCTATTTTATGAAGCTTCATATTTTGGGGGATCTTACTCCCTATATTTTTTTTCAGTTCTTCCCTGTCTGTCTCGGGAGATACCGGCATTACTTTGGCTATTGTCACTACATTGTAATCCATTTTATCACGGCCCCTCAAATCCACATTCGCACTTATAGGGATTCGCTAGAACTCTACATTTTTCACATCTAATTATAATCCTATCACAGTTGGGGCATGGAAATTTAACACTTTTTTCATCTGGAGCAATCTCTCTGTTGCACGATATACATTTCATACAATCACCTTTTAAGTTTTAACAAACTTCCTCATTACCTTTACTTTATAAGTTTTTCCGTGTTTCAATCGGGAAATTATTTTTTTATTCTCTAAATCTTGGATAATCTTTGTGACCTTAGGTCTAGAAAAACCTGTTTTCTCAGGGAGATCTTCCTGTTTCATCTCCTCCCCCTCTATTTTTATGGCATCAACTACTTTTCTCTCGTCTTCGGTGAGGACAAACATAGGCACCTCTATACTTATTTTTCTTTTATAAGTTCTATACACAAGAAGTACTGATATTCCACCGATGAGAAGCCCTAGAAGAAGAGATAGATAATCTAGAACTATCTTTTTTGTTTCTCTTATATCGCTCACTTCGATATTTGTTCCTACAAGTTTTTTCTCGCCTCCAAGATAGGATATATCTGGAATATCTGGACCTACTACATATATAACTTTGGGATCTAAGGTTTCTATTGCCGTTACTGTAGAGTTGGGAACTTCGTTCTCATCTACGAGGAGTATCGGAGATTTCAGTATGTATGACGTTCTCAATGCGATCAGAAAGCTTTCAGGGATATTTCCATTGACTAAAACTACATTCTCGGATTTCCCCCATAGATCAATTGCTACGATCGCTGCGGTTTCGTCCCTGTCTGTGCCCCATTTCCTGTCAACATCAAAACCCATACTTCTTATCTCGCTTTCTACATAACCAGAGATGGCCTGAGTTCCTCCTATGATCAAAACTCTTTCAGCATCCTGGGATCTTAAGCCTAAAAGAGCTCTTCTTGCGCTGACGCTGAGCGATTCCGGATCTGTAAGAATTACTGGAACATCAGCTTTGTGAGAGTATGCTTCAGCTATAATATAATCTATTATTACGTCACTGCTATTTCTCACCACAATAGCGTCATAAGTATCTGCTCTGACTGTACTTAAAGCCAGTATAATTGTAAAGATCAATACGAATTTTTTCATGGGCATTATATGAAGAGAGAGTTTATTAATGTATATGCTCATTCCCTTCTATGGAGTACAGTGATTACTTTCCTTATCCCTCATTAAGAAAAGGACAGGAAGAGTTTATGGAGGTGATCTATAAAAACGTCAAGATTGGAAGAAATACAGTTATCGAAGCTGCCACGGGATTTGGAAAAACTCCAGGTGTTTTATCTTCCATTCTTCCAGTAGCGGAAGAGAAGGCAAAAAAGATCGTATATTGCTGTAGGACTCACAAACAGATGGATAGAGTCATTGAAGAGTTAAAAGAGATAGGAAAAGAAAAAAATGTTTCTGGTGTATCGCTGAGGGGAAGAAAAGAGATGTGCCTGAATCCAATTGTAACTGATTTCACAGGTGATACAGCGTCAGCTCTTTATGTGTGCAAATTACTGAAAAAACATAATAGATGCAAATTTTACAAAAACATAAAGGAGAGTGAGGATCTAGTTTTTGAGATGGCATTAAAATTTTCAAAAAGAGCTGTGAATTCCCTAGAAATTAAAGAGGTCTGCAGAGAAAATGCTCTATGTCCTTACGAAGTAACAAAAGAAGTTCTCAGAGAGGCGGATCTCATAGCATGTTCCTATCTTTATATATTCCATCCAGGGATCAGAGATAATTTTTTGGAGGCAGTAGGATGCCGTTTAGATGATCTTATATTAGTTCTGGATGAAGCTCATAATCTACCAGAACTGGCTGTCGATCTTGGTAGTGATAGGATTTCTTTATCGTCATTAAAAGCAGGAATAAATGAAGCCACCAACTATGAAGAAGAAGAGATACTTGCATTTCTGGAAACTATGTATGAGATAGTACTTTCAATAGCGGAGGACATAAAACTAGAAGATGAGGCTCTACTTACATACCAGGACCTTATTTCTAGATTCACAGGAAAAAAATCGCAGTTTGTAAATATATCCACAGAAAAGGCGATAAAGGATTTTTCACATTATATGGTTAAGCGAGGAGAAGAGATACAGAAAGATAAATTGAATCAGGGAAAGCCTCCGAGGTCTTTCATTCACAGCTGCGGTGTGTTTGTTTCTAACTGGATAAACGTGAGGGATAGGAAGGATTACTGTTATTTTATAGAAAGATACATTACGAGAGGGGGCGTTTCCTCTTTGAGACTCAATATCCTTGATTTAGATCCTAGAAATATTACAAAACAGGTTTTTTCGTCTGCATACTCTATTACATCCATGTCAGGTACGCTAACACCTTTGAATGCTTTTTGTGACATCATAGGGATGCAGAATTATGAATCTAAGGTTTTTGCCTCCCCATTCAAGAGATCGAATATATTGACTTTGATATCAAAAGGCGTGACTACAAAAAGTCCATACAGAAATTTAGAGATGTATAGAAAGTTAGTTCAGAAAATACTTGAAATTGTGGATGTTGTACCGAAGAATGTCGCTATCTTCACGGTCTCTTACAGTGTTCTGGAAGGACTTCTCTCTGCAGGACTTCAGCAGGTTGTTAAAAAGCCTCTTTTTGTCGAAAATAAAGGCTCTGCTTCGAGTGAGAACGATATCCTCGTTAAAAGTTTCAAAACTCTTGCAAAAAAGGATGGTGCCGTACTCCTTGGTGTTATGGGTGGAAGAAATGCCGAGGGAGAGGATTATCCGGGAGACGAAATGAATACTGTTGTATTAGTTGGAATACCGTATGCAAAGCCAATGGCAAGAGTGCAGGCTCAGGTAAAATATTATGCAGATGTCTTTCCGGGGAGGGGGAAATATTATGGATATTATTTACCCGCACATAGAAAATTGAACCAGGCAGCAGGAAGAGCTCACAGACTTTTAGACGATAGAGCGTGTATTATTTTTTTGGATTACAGAGTTGGTCAGCCATTTGTGAAGAACAATCTCTCAAAATGGATGACAGAGAGATTGAGGATACTTGAAGATAAAGAAGGAAATTTAAAGAGGTCTCTCAAAGTGTTTTTTGATGTGTAGAGCAATAGAAAGAAGATAGTTATACATGAAGAAAAAGAAAGTGGAAGGGTGTAATAAATTACATGAAAACACCTGGGTGCTACACCTACAAAATAATGGCAGAGGAGCTTGATATGTTTGATTCCATTGAAAAGCTTTCCTTAAACGATGCAGAGATTTTTCTTTTTAACGTGTTAGGAAAGAGCGTTATAGTCGCATGGTCAGAAAAAGGTACAATTCTTGATCTGAGCAAATATTTCGGCGGTACCGTAAGGATAAGGCATATTGTTTCAGAGCTGGATGAGCAGGAAAATTCTGTCTATGTGGAAGATGAATTCTTTTCATCAGCAGCTGTAAAAATAGGGCAAGAGCCTGTTTTTATCAGAGAGGTGAGTGAATAGAGACTATTATATGCAATGGCAGTACAAAACTTTATTAATATCAGATGATTTTTCTTATCTATGATCAAATTAATTTTGGCTGATGGCGGTAACGCACCAGATTCGAAGCTTGCAGACGAACTTTTTGCTAACATGATTCCTAAAGGGAAAAAAATGTTATACATTCCTATTGCCATGCCACCGCCTGAGCATTCTTTTGATAAATGTTTTGGTTGGCTAAACTCCGTATTTAAGCCATTAAAATTTATAGATATTGTAATGTGGACTGATTTATCTGATAAAAGATATGAAGATTTAAAATCATTTGGTGCAATTTACATTGGTGGGGGAAACACTTTTTCATTATTGAATGATTTGAGAAACACGAAATTTATTGAATTGCTTAAAAAATTCATTGCAGATGGTAGAATTTTGTATGGTGGAAGCGCTGGTGCAATTATTCTCGGAAAAGATATTGGAACAGCAACATTAGGGAAGTATGCTGATGAGAGCCTTGTAAATCTTACAGATACTTCCGGTCTAGACTTAGTGAATGGTCATGATATCCATTGTCATTATGAAGAAAAATATGACAAAGAAATATTTGGATACATCAAAAAACACAACTCCAAGATTATTGCGATACCAGAAAAATCGGGAATACTTGTTGAAGATGATAAAATAAAAGTGATTGGATTCGAATCAGTTTATGTTTTTAAGAATGGAGAGAAAATCGCCTTTGAGCTTAACTCTCTACTCTTGTAATTTTGAGTAGAAACGTGCAAAAGCTCTTCTTAAAGAGCTGCTTCTATTATTAACTGAAAAGTTAATAAATCCTTTTATATCTTATTTTAAGTTAGAAAAAGTTTAAATATCTATCCTTCCTAGTTTTATTGGTGATGAACATGGATTTACCCTACGGTGACGTAATACTCGAAGCCAGTTCCGATCTAGTGGACCTGGAAAAGACCTTAGGTAGTTTTGGAGATTCTGGTTATCTTTGTCTATTAAACGAAAATGAATCGATTTATCTGATTCTCGAAAAAGGAAAAATTATGGATATCTTCTATGAGGGGAAGGGAAAAGGCAGTGAAATTGAGAATTTTCAAAAGATCTTATTGAAAAATCCAACATTAATCCTACGCAAATTAACAGAGATGCAAATTGGTATAATAAAAGAAGTTTACGGGGCTAAAGAATATACATTTGAAGAACTGTTCAGAAAAAAAATAGAGATTAAAGAAGAGGCTAAAAAAGAAGAACTTGAACCTATAGTGATAAAGAAATCAAAAGCTCTAGAGTTTATTGGAGATATGAGTAAAATAACAACAGAATACGTTGATGATGGAACAATAACGCATCCTCACCAATTAATTTTAAAGTTTGTTGATGGAGAAAGAACGATAGATGATGTTGTAAAAAAGTCGGGTTTTCCTGAAAAATTTGCAAGAGAAGTAATTCTGCATTATATTGAAAAAGGATTGGTAAAATACAAATAGATCTTCAATTCTACCAAAAAATTCAAAAAATTTCTAAGGTATTTTGCGATGTTTAAAAGTTATAAGAAAAAAAGTATTTATAAAACATGGCTTAATGCGGGCAAGTGCTTCATTTTATTCCAAGTTCTTCGATTATAATCTTGGAACTTTCGCTGTTAAGTTCGTATCTTTCTTTAAGGAGTTTTAATACATGATTCTTATCCATTGAATCTCTTTTCCATCATACTAGCAATATCTCCTCTAATCCTATCTTTCAATAGCTTGGCTTTTTGTACAGCAAGACTCACATCATTCAGTTCAAACTGCGTTCCACGTATCCTCAAGTCCACTTCCATATCAACACTTATTTCTTTCACCAGCACTGCAAACCCAGTGCACGCAAACAAATGGATGTAGGCTTTGCCTACATCGAAGTGTTGACGACATTCACATCTTTGATGTGAAGTCACTAGTCCTTTATAAAGAATGAAAAGAGCACTGCAAATCCTTTCATTTTATCACCGATATGAATAGATTCTTTATTTTTTTATATTATACCCCTCCTCTATTTCTTTTCCTAACGTAACAAATGCAATCGCGAGGATCGCAATTAATGCTCCAGGGCTCAGTACCCACCACCACATCCCCTTAAGAATTGCGCCTTCTTTGTATGCTTCTGCAAGAAAGGATCCCCAGTTCGATCCCCATCCAGGTAGGATATTAAAGAAGCCCAGTAGGGATATGAAAACGAGTATTTTTGGGATATTTATTGAAATGGAAGCGATAGTAAACGGATAGAGATGCGGGAGTATATGCTTCGTAATGATCCTCTTCGTAGACGCACCGAGACCTCTTGCTACTGTGATATATTCAGATGTTTTAATGTGTAGAGTCATACTCCGTGCAGTTTTTGCATATAATGGCCAAGTGAGGAGGGAGAGAATAAGGGAGAATTTGAGTAGAGAAATTTCCATTACGTACCCCTTTAATGATGTTGAGAAGTACCATATCAAAAAAATAAATGTAGGCAAAATGGGAAATGCCATAACTAACGTTGCGATCCCTTGCATGACAGCATCTAATTTTCCTCCGACATAACCACTGATTACTCCATATATCATTCCAAAAAAGACACTGAGTACGGATGCAAGAAATATGATGATGAGTGTGTTCTTTGAACTGTACAGCAGCTCATAAAAAACATTTTTTCCTGATGTATCTGTACCTAGCAAACCGTAAATATTTCCCATTACTGTGATCTTTTGCTTGTCTATTGTTGTATTGTCAAACATGTAAATTTCTACAAGTATTTTATACACACCCTTTTCAATGAAGAGCACTGGCATAGGATCAAAAAATTCGTAAGTGATAGATCTATCAGTCCTTGAATAGAGACGTCTTTTACCTAAAATAGCAAAACTGTACTTTCCTGTAGAATATTTGCCCTGTAATGAAGTACTTTTAAAACGATCTTTGTAAATCTCTATTTTTTCATCTTCTGTCACTATCTGAATTACCACAACTGGATACTCTCTATCGATCTCTGCCCAGAGTTCCAGAACTAAATCCTGTGGAGGTATATCGTACTTATAATCGTACTCAAATGTATAGGAAATTTTTTTCACTCCTTCATTACTCTCTTTGACTTCCATAGGCTTTAACGTTTCCTGTTTTGTTCTATCATTAAAAGTAAAAATGTTTATCCACTGTGGAGGCACCCCCTTTGGAACATCAACGAAGTAAGCTATGTTATCCTTATTTTCCATATACTCTTTAGGTATGATTACGGGTGTGAGCATGACAATAGCTAGAAAAATTATTAAAATTGCCACAGAGACTCTCATCATCTTCATTTTACCACCTGCATTCTTGGATCTGTGCTATACACTAATTCCATGATAATGAAACTTACCAGATATAACAAAACGATGAAAAAGCATGCTCCCATAAATGAGTTTACATCAGTATGTAATACAACAGAATCTCCAGTCCATATAAGTTGGAAGGAGTTATACAACAGATTTCCCAGTCCTTTCCACGAAAAAATGATCTCAACGACCAAACAGCTTGAGATAAACTCCAAAAGACTGTATGTCGCCATTGTTGTAATGCCTGGTGCTGAAGCTTTTAAAACATGTTTATAAAGTATTTTTTTTTCTGGAAGTCCTTTAGCTCGTGCTGTGGTAACGTATTCTTCCTCCATTTCTTTTAAAGCGATGTTTCTGCATATATACGCAAATCCCCAGATGCTGGTGAGTACTAAGGATGCTACAGGTAGTACCATATGATAAAGAATATCGAAATAATATGCTACACCTAATTTTGGTGGTAGTGTCTTATATCCAGAAACGGGAAATATTTTGTAATGAAATGCAAAAACAAAGACTAAAATCCCTGCGATCCACCACGCAGGAATTCCACTGGATACGGGACCTAAGTATCCTACTATTTTACCCCATATACTTTTGGGACGTATTGATTTTAATCCTATGAGAACTCCACCGATTATGATAACAATCTGAGAAGCGCACAGTATCATAAGTGTTTTGGGGAAAGCCTTCAACACTTCATCTCTTACTAACACATCGGTCTCCCATGATCCCCCATGTTCACCGTATGCTCTTACATTTCCGAAATCTAATGTGAACATGTCTTTGAGTGTATCATAAAATTGTTCTAAAAAAGATCCTCTAGAATAGAAATCCTTTTTCGCGAGAAAGAGAGCATATTCATCTACGTTCATTTCAAGTTCTTCCATCTCTTCATTGTTCTCATCGGTGTATATTCCCCAATAATATTTACTAGTATTTTTCTGGATGAATGCTTTTTCCTTTAATTTTACAGAAGCAAAAGCGAGGATCAGGATAACCAGCACAAAAATTATCAGGATATATGTCATTTGTTTCCCGAGCTTTTTCCGCATAATGTAATTTGATGGTGGGCCTTTAAAAATATTACGACTTGTAGTAGTTAATGTAATTTTAAGTATTCAGACCAACCAAAACCTTTAAAAAGCTTTCTTTATAAAGTAATCAGAAACTCCGCAAGATGTAGCGTAATGCTGAATTACAAGGAGGGGATATCATGAGTTTTTATAAGTATGTTCGAGAAGCATGGAAAAATCCAGAAAAAAACATAAGAGAGATCTATAAACAGAGGATAATACAGTGGAATAAGGAAGAAGTCGTTGTGAGGGTGGAGAGACCGACGAGAATTGACAGGGCAAGACAATTGGGATATAAAGCTAAGAAAGGTTATATCATTATAAGGACTAGGATTAAAAAAGGTGGGAGAAGTAAGTCAAGATTTAAAGGGGGAAGAAGCCCAAAGAGAATGGGTGTTAAGAAGATTACTCCGAAGAAAAGTCTTCAATGGATAGCGGAAGAGAGAGTAGCAAGAAAATATCCTAATTTAGAAGTTCTGAGCTCGTACTGGGTAGGTGAAACAGGCAAAGACAGATACTTCGAGATTATTTTAATCGATCCGCATCATCCTCAGATAAAAAATGATCCGAGAATCAACTGGATCTGCGAAAAACAGAGTAAAAGAAGGGTTTTCAGAGGACTTACTTCTGCAGGCAAAAGATCGAGAGGGCTCTTGAATAAAGGGAAAGGAGCGGAGAAATTAAGGCCGAGCCTCTCTGCGCACAAGAATAGAGGTAAGTAAAAAAATGATTGTAAGGATTGGGATAGAGAGTTTCTGTCATGCTACCGAAGATGAGAAAAAAGTTTTAGAAGCGTTAAAAAATCTTACGGATGCGAAATTTGAAAAAGACAATGTTGTCGGGCATTATGGAAATCCTATAAAAATCTATAGGGTAAAAATTACAAGAAAGAAGGATATAAATGATTTTCTCACTCTTTTTAACAAGATAGACAAGAGCAGTGTGGAACCTCTAGAAGAAAGGATAGATGAAAAAGGCAGATTTTATCTGAGACTTGACAAGCAGAGTTTGTATTCTGGGAATTTTGTCATAGATAATGAAGGAGATGTCCATATAATTATAAAGATAGTTTCCTATCCATTGAGAAGAGAAAAAGTGATTGAAAATGCTAAAAAAATACTTGGCTATTGATCTGAGAGGTTATCCTAATGGGATGTGCGAAAAGGTTTATATGCCTAAGGAGATAAAATCTCCAGAGAAAGAAGAAGCGGTAGAGCTGTGTTTTGAGGATATGGTTGAGATTAAGAAAGTTTTAAGAAAACTGGATAAAACACAACTGATCTTTGTAAGAGGAGGGAATATAACTCTGAATAGAGGTATCGTTCAGGAAAAAAAAGTAGATATCCTGAGTAAACCATATCCCATAGATGATATAACAGCTAGAAAAGCATCAGAAAATAAGATAGCTTTCGAGATCAATGTGGAGGACATAGTTCAGACAAAGGGATACAAGAGATCGAGAATTATAGAAAATCTAAGAAATACTGTGAGAATATCAAAAATGTGTCACACACCCATGGTGATAACTTCAGGAGCTACAGACGAGTTTACCTTAAAATCACCGAGAACACTCGTAGCGTTTGGGAGGATTCTCGGGCTGGAATACTATGAAGCCAAATCTGCAATTTATAATATTCCAAAAATGATCCTTCAGAAGGGAGAACATGAAATTGAAAAGCAAAAAAAGTTCTAAGGAAAAAAAAAGGTATATTCTCTTCAAACATATGTGGAGAGATAACTTTAAAAAAGAGGATGTTATTAAGTTAATATGGAACTCAGCTTTGGAGTTCTTGGGTGAACTTGGAGCTGCAGAACTAAGCTTATGGGCAATAAGCGTTGATGAAGAGAAAAGGATAGGTATAGTAAGATGCAATACTAAAAGTGTTGATAAAGTTATATGTATCCTTTCATTGATAAGACACGAGAATAAGGGAACGTTAATCTTAGGGGTCTCAGGCACGATGAAAGGATTAGAGAAATGGAGCGATGAGTATGTATCCAAAAGGAATGGGATATGACAGGGCTATAACTGTATTCAG